>Ga0315906_10000072_pt1 | contig 152105 bp, 171 predicted proteins | sample LakEriMetagenome_4_FD_203526 | JGI IMG/M metagenome (GOLD analysis project Ga0315906, IMG submission 203526) | Freshwater fungal communities from buoy surface, Lake Erie, Ohio, United States - Buoy 2 MA122 | ecosystem: Environmental > Aquatic > Freshwater > Lake > Lake biofilm | place: USA...
CCTTGGCAGGGAACTCTATCCAGCAAAGGCTGGTGTAAGTGGGTGGGTTCCTCTGATTGAAAGTGGTATTCAAATCCACTCAATCGAACCCACCCACTTCATCACGCTGGATGTATATTCCTGCAACAACTTCGACAAGAAGATCATCTTTGATTATGCGCGGGAATGCTTTGGTTTCGCATCGTTTGAAGAACATTACTTCGTCCGAGGCAAGGGATACTAAAGTGAACTACAAAATCATTCAGGGAGATTGTCGTGAAGCACTCAAGCAAGTTGATTCAGACTCTGTTCATACTTGCGTTACCTCACCTCCGTATTTCGGACTTCGTGACTACGGAGGAGGAGAAGGTGAGATTGGATCAGAACAGGAAGTCGAAGAATATGTCAAGGCAATGGTTGATGTCTTTCGCGAAGTTCGCCGCTGTCTTCGTCCTGATGGCACTCTGTGGCTGAATCTTGGTGATTCGTATATCGCTCAATATAATGTTGCTCCTCCTCCACAAACAATTGGTGGTCAGCGTGGAATGCCTAGCGATTTCATTCCAGGCAATCGAAAAAAACAGAAGGGTCTGAAGCACAAGGATCTCATCGGCATCCCTTGGCGAGTGGCATTTGCCCTACAGGCAGATGGGTGGTGGCTGCGTCAGGATATCATCTGGTCGAAGCCCAATCCCATGCCTGAGTCGGTGACTGATCGCTGTACGAAGAGTCATGAGTACATCTTCCTGCTCTCCAAGAAGTCGCACTACTACTATGACCATGAGGCGATCAAGGAGCCAGCACGAAACTGGGGAACTCGCAATCGCGATGAGATGCGTGACGGAACAACTGATCCGAAGTTGAAGCACCACGGACTCAAGGGAAAACCCGATGAGGACAATCCGCTGAAGAACAAGCGTTCCGTGTGGACGGTGAACACCCGTGGTTACAAGGGCGCACATTTCGCAGTCTATCCAAAGAATCTTATTCTTCCATGCATACTTGCGGGATGTCCCGAAGGCGGAACCGTCCTTGATCCATTCACGGGATCGGGAACCACGGCTATTGTTGCACTTGAGAACAATAGAAACTTTGTTGGGACAGAACTGAATCCCGAATACATTCAGTTGGCAGAGAATAGAATCAAAGAAGAAATCCCAACGACCCTTGCATCTCTGATGCATTGAGGTATACTTACAACATGAGCAAGAAGTTCTATACGAATGTCGCCATTCGTGGCAATCGCATTCTGCATCGTGGGTATGAAAACGGAGTCGCCTTTTCGGAGGAGGCTTCCTTTCAGCCCACGCTGTTCGTTTTGAGCAAGAGAAGTTCTGTGTGGACAACCTTGGACGGCAAGACTGTGGAACCGATTGTCTTTGATGACATTGATTCTGCGCGAGAGTTCTCCGACAAGTACAAGGATGTGAATGATTATCCAATCTACGGAAACACAGACTACATCTATCAGTTCATTGGGAACGAGTATCAAGGCGACATCAACTATGACATGAGTGCGATGAAGATCGCATATCTTGACATTGAGACTGAATCGGAGGAGGGATTTCCCAACATCGAAACAGCCAATGAGAAGATCAATGTCATCACTCTGATCGTAGGACACAAGAAGTACACCTATGCTCTTGGCAAGGTTGACAAGTCACAAATGCCAGGTGATGTGCTTGTCAATCTGTACGACAACGAAGAGCAGATGCTAGGAGACTTCGTGTTGACTTGGCAAAGCCTCAACATCGATGTCATCACGGGGTGGAATGTTCAGTTCTTCGACATTCCATACATTGTGAACAGATTGACTAGTCTCTTTGGCGAGAAGTTTGCCAAGAAACTTTCACCTTGGGGTAAACTCAAGGAACGCAAGGTCGAGATCATGGGCAAGGATAGCATTACCTACGAGATCGTGGGCATCAATACCTTGGACTACTATGATCTATACAAGAAGTTCACATATGTCACCCGCGAGACTTACAAGTTGGGGCATATCGCTCAGGTAGAACTTGGCGAAACTAAGATTGCATATGTTGAATATGACAACTTCTCTGACTTCTACAAGAATGATTTCACGAAGTTCGTACTCTACAACATTCAAGACACCATCCTTGTGCAGAAACTTGAGGCCAAGTTGCGCCTCATGGAACTTGCGGTGTCGCTTGCCTACTCTGCCAAGGTGAATCTCAACGATGTTTTCTCTCAGGTAAGGACTTGGGAGCAGATCATCTATCATCATTTGCACGAAAAGAAGGTGGTCATTCCACCGAAGAAGAAAGGAAAGAAGGATGCTTCATTCGAAGGTGCGTATGTCAAAGATCCGAAAACTGGGATGCACAAGTGGGTGGTGTCGTTCGACCTCGACTCACTATACCCCCATCTCATCATGCAGTACAATCTATCCCCCGAGACGAAGACCAAGCACGGTATACGCAGATCGGCTACGCCTGATACGCTCCTACAGGGCAGACCAGTTGCGATGGGGGAGAGAGAAAAGGCCATCAAGCATGGATTGTGTCTTGCTGCCAATGGTACAACTTATCGAAAGGATGTTAGGGGATTTCTTCCGCACCTCATGGAGCGTATGTATAGTGAACGAAGTCACTACAAGAAACTCATGCTTGAGACAAAGGCGGCTCTCAAAAACCTTCCATCTGACGCGCCACCCGAAGACAGGAAAAATCTTTCTGACTTGATCTCCAAGTACCACAACTTTCAGTTGGTTCGGAAGATTCAGTTGAACTCTGCTTTCGGTGCTGTTGGCAACGAGTGGTTCCGTTACTATGACGAGGAGATTGCAGAGGCCATCACTCTGTCGGGTCAGTTGTCCGTTCGATGGGTTGAGAAATCCATCAATGATTATCTTAACAAGGCAATGGAGACTGATGGTGTCGATTATGTGATTGCAATCGATACAGACTCTGTGTATTTGAATCTTGGTCCTCTTGTGGCAAAGATCATGCCAAACGAGAAGGACGAGGAGAAGATCACCAAGTTCATCGACAAGGCATCGAACGAGGCCATTCAGAAAGTCATAAACAAGTCATATGATTCTCTTGCTGAGTACATGAATGCCTATGACAATAAGATGCGTATGAAGCGGGAGTCTATTGCCTCAAGCGGTATATGGACTGCAAAGAAGCGGTATATGCTCAATGTACGCATGGGCGAGGAGAATGTTTATCTAAAGGTTCCCGAACTCAAGATCATGGGCATTGAGACTGCTCGTTCGTCCACGCCAGAGGTGGTCAGGAACGCCCTCAAGGAAACAATCTCAATCATCATGAACAAGGACGAAGGTCATGTGCAAGAGTTTGTGGCATCGTTCAGGAATGTTTTCAAGAGCCTTCCCCCCGAGAAGGTTGCATTCCCAAGAAGTTGCAACGGCCTCAAGGAGTATGGGGACAGCACGATGGTCTACAAGAAGGGAACACCAATCGCCACGAAGGGTTCTCTTCTGTTCAACCACCATCTTCGCAAGAACAAGTTGACGGGTAAGTATCGGGAGATCCGCGAGGGAGACAAGATCAAGTTCATCTATCTCAAGACTCCCAATCCCTTGCATGAGAAGGTTGTTGCCTTCGGATCAAAGATCCCAACCGAGTTTGATCTTGATGGATTCATTGATTACGATTTGCAGTTTGACAAGTCATTCATCGAACCTCTCCGCACCATCCTTGGCGTACTTGGATGGAAGGAAGAACCAGTACAGACATTGGAAGGACTATTCTGCTGATATGGCATATTTGATAGCAAACATTCCACCAATTGAGGTATTTGTTCGTAAGGAATTCCTATATGATTTTCTTACAGACAAAGATGGAAAAATCTGTGGTGTTGGTGAATATGAATCTGCTCACTGGCTTACGGTGAAGTCTATTCCGAATCAGGCATTGTACTTTGAATCATTGATTCATGAATACGGTGCTGTGTATGACAAGTTGCCACTACATGCCTATGTGTGGCGCAAGAATGTTGATCCAAGCAAGTTGTATCCCTTGGATTGGTTGCAACTTTGGGATGGAATGTCATACAATATTTCTGTTATTCGCAAAGAGCGTTTGAGAAATGCACGATGTGAAGTTGTGATGAAAGATAGAACGAAGGAACCTGGTTACTATTTGTTCACCGTGGATACCTGTGCATCTGATCCCAATGAGGTGAATGTGACATGGGCAGAAACACCAAATGAACACAAGTCTTTCAACATCATAAAGTTAGACAATGGACAGTTCGCTGCACAGCCCAACAATAGAATCATTTGGAAGCATCAGTCACAGACTCCAACATCGCAACTACAGACTCCATACTTCAGATTCTCGACGCGGAATTGGTACTGCGAGAATCAGGACAGGTGGAGTGCATCGAAGGCAACTAAGTTCAACTACGATGAAGAATCTTGATTGAAGTCATTGACAATGGTCATAAATACAGTACACTTGAAGTGAAAGCCTAACAAAAGGAGATATATCATGGCTACAAAGTTGATTAGATTGGTTACGGGTGAGAATCTTCTCGCAAACACGACGGACAATGGCACTTCTTATACTCTCAAGAAGCCAGCAATGATCGTGATGATCAACAAGGGCGAGGTTGGTCTTGTTCCTTGGATTCCATTTGCGAAGGAAGAGTCGGTCACGATTGCAGCAGATAAGGTTCTGTACTGCGTCGATGCAGAGGACAATACGGCAAACGAGTACAGCACGGGATTCGGTTCGGGTCTTGTGATGCCAACGGGTGGAGTCAAGCCAGTAAGCCTCAAGTTGTCAGGAGAGTAATACATTGAATTTTCTAAAGCAGATTGTGAAGGAATCTGGCAACAAGTTTGCCAGTATCGTTGAGGATGGAATCGAAGGTGCCGATGTCGCGGGATTCGTTGACACAGGCTCCTATGCTTTCAATGCGCTCCTTTCAGGATCGTTGTATGGTGGAGTTGCCGACAACAAGATCATCGCCCTTGCGGGTGAGTCTGCCACGGGAAAGACCTACTTTACCCTTGGGATTGTCGCGCAGTTCCTCAAGAACAATCCCGAGGGCATGGTTCTCTACTTTGACTCAGAGCAAGCGGTGACATCCGACATGTTCGAAGGTCGTGGTGTTGATGCCAAGCGAGTCGCTGTGTTTCCCGTTGCCACGATTGAGGAGTTCAAGACTCAATGTGTGACAATCGTTGACAAGGTTCTTGAGATGGATGAATCAGATCGCAAGCCGATGATGATCGTCCTTGACTCACTTGGAATGTTGTCAACCGAGAAGGAAGTCAACGATTCAGCAGAGGGTAAGAATGTCCGCGACATGACTCGTTCGCAGGGAGTCAAGGCAACATTCCGTGTCCTTACCATGAAGTTGGGTAAGGCAAGGATTCCTCTTGTGATGACCAATCACACATACGATGTCATTGGCGCGTATGTTCCGACGAAGGAGATGGGTGGTGGCAGCGGTTTGAAGTACGCCGCATCCACCATCGTCTATCTCTCAAAGAAGAAGGAAAAGAATGCAGATGGGGATGTGGTGGGAAACATCATTCATTGCAAGTTGTACAAATCTCGTTTGACCAAAGAGAATCAACAGGTCGATGTTCAGTTGAACTATGATACTGGTCTGAACCGCTACTATGGTCTTACCGAGATCGCTCTCAACCATGGAATCTTCAAGAAGGTATCGACTCGCATCGAACTTCCCGATGGCACCACGGCATTTGAGAAGAACATCAATGAGAATCCACAGAAGTACTTCACCGATGATGTGATGAAGCGGCTTGAGGATGCTGTGGCAAAGGAGTTTAAGTATGGAAGTGCTTGAATTGGATAATAAAATCAGTAGGGGATGTTAATCACTATGAAAATAACTATACTGGGAAATGGATATGTTGGTGGCAACTTATACAAGCAATTGGTGAAAACCCACGAAACCTTGGTTTTTCCTAGAAATATTCTTGATTATCATAACAAATCTATTTTGGATAGTCATTTGCAGTCGTTTAGACCAGATATTGTCTTTGGGTGCTTTGGATTCACAGGCAGACCAAACATAGACGAAGCCGAGTCAAAAAAAGAAGAATGTTGGAATTTGAATGTCAGTGTTCCTCTTATGGTCAATACTTTGTGTGCTAATAGGAACATTTCTTATGTTCATATCTCCACTGGTTGTTTGTTCGATGGTTATAATAAAGTTTGGAATGAATCAGACACTCCAAATTTTGGAATGTTCAATGAACCATCATTTTATACAAAAACTAAACATGCTTATGAGTTGTCATCTAAACATCTCCCGAACTCAAATTTAAGGATCAGACTTCCTTTTAACTCAGAAACTACTCAAAGAAATTTGATTTGTAAGTTGGTTAATTATGACAATATTCTTAATTATAGAAATTCAAAAACTTGTATGGATGATTTGTGTTCTGCGATAGAGCAAATGCTTGTAAGTGGTATTCTCGTAGATGCATGTGGGGTTTATCACATGATAAATCCAAATCCACTTAACACCGAGGAGTTCATTACGGAAATGCAAAAATTTGGATTTGGGAATCCAAATTGGAAGTTGAAGACTTTAGAACAACTTTCTCTTTCTGCTCCAAGAGCAAATATCTGTCTAGAAACAATACAAAAAGAAAATCCGATGATGCATTGTAGAACTGAGTTGGATGCTTTGAGATATTCTTTGAAAAAAATGTCTGGTGGTGCTTTTTGACCACACATAAACTTGCTATAGTAGTTCCATATCGTGATCGTGAGGAACACCTTCGGGTGTTCCTTCCTCACATGAAGAGTTACTTGGACAAGCAGAATGTACTGCACAACATCTATATCATAGAGCAGGAAGTTGGAAAGCCATTCAATAGAGCCAAGTTGTTGAATATTGGTTTTCTTGAGGCAGACACGGACTGCGATTACTTTGTGTTTCATGATGTTGACATGCTTCCTCAGAATGTAAGTTACAACTATGAGGAACTACCAACACACCTTGCTGCATCCGCAAGTCAGTTCAACTATGGGCTTCCATACGAAGGATACTTTGGTGGAGTCACTATGTTCAGTAGGAACTCATTCAACAAGGTGAATGGATACAGCAACGAGTATTGGGGTTGGGGAGCAGAAGATGATGACATCCTCTATCGTTGCCACCTCGCAGGGTTGAAGGTTCAAAGGCAGTCGCCTGGTATCCTGAAGTCATTGAACCATGACAGGAAGATTGATGAGCAAGATTACAAGAAGAACATAGAGCGTATTAGAGAGATGTGGTTGAAGAAGTTGGATTGGGAGAATGAAGGAATCAATTCCTGCAAGTATTCTGTTCTTGATCGCAACGAAACACCAGAAAGAATATTGATAAAGGTGAGTATATGAAGATTGCTTATGTCAATACTTGGGGTGGATTTGACAATAATTGTACGACAGATAGTTTTATTATCAGTAGATTGCTTAAGGAGATATTTCCAAAATGTGAAATACAACTTGGAGTGAATACTAATGTTGATTTGGTCATTTCAATATATCGACCGATGGTTGGTTCTCCGTCATATGCAGATATGAACAAGATTAACTGTAAAAAAATTGCTTTTACTGGAGAAAGTTATGATATCGTCTCCACGACACCAGGATGTGATGCATACATTGGATTTGATCTTGAAGAGGATATGCCGAATGGTATGATGGCACTTAGGTTTCCTCTATATGCGATCTACCATCAGGACTATCTTGACAAGCACGGCTGTGATTCATTTGAAGAACTGCGAGAAAAGTTTCGTAAGGATAAGACGCGAAAGATATCAGCAGTTGTTTCTAATCCAAGCAATGGCTTGAGAACAACATTGATTCAGTATCTTGTTCAGAGTGGTGTATGTGACTCTGGTGGAAGGGTATGCAATAATGTTGGTGAAGTTTCTGACAAGTTGGAGTTCACTTCAAAGTATTCGGCTGCTATTGCATTTGAAAATCTTGCAAAAAAGTCATATATTACAGAAAAGATCTATGAGGCATTTATTGTCAACTCAGTTCCGATTTATTGGGGAGCCGAAGATATTGCGCTTGAGTTTAATCCTAAATCGTATATCAGATTTGATTCTACCAACCAAGAGTCTGTAACTAGATCTGTACAAGATATATTCTCTTTGCTATCCGATCAAGACAGACTACAGACGATGTCCTTTGTTGATCCAATCACAGGATATCGTGCAGATGAGTACATTCGCAATGGGCGACAGATATTCAAGAACTTTATTATGAAGGTAATGGATACCAAGTGAAAAATTTATTTCTATCATCATCTTCAGGTTATGGTTGGGATCAAATAAAGACTTGGAACTTGTCTGCAAAAAAGACGGGGCATGATGTTTGTAATATCCTTATTAATTCAAATGATCAACTTGTAAAGGATTGTACAGATAACAGAGTTATGGTTGTTCCATATCATCTTCCACCGATGAACAAGCCTCCACACAACCTACGCTTTTTACTTCAATACAAGTACCTGATGTCTGTGAAGCACATATACTCATATGTTGTTCTAACAGATAGCAGGGATGTCTATTTTCATGGAGATCCATTTCCCCGCTTGATTCAACTTCTAGGTAGTAGAAATATAGTCTGTGGCAGCGAATGTATTGCTTATCAAGATGAGCATTGGGGGAACGGAAATCTTCGTGAGGGATTTGGCTATGTCTATGACGAGTACAAGGAACAGGAGATATGCAATGTCGGCGTTCTCTGTGGAACTGTAGAAGCAGTTGCTGAATTGTGTCTGATGATCTTCACCATGTGCTACCACAATCCTGCAAGCGTTTCAGATCAATCGTCTTTCAACATCCTCATGGGTACTGAGTTTGGAAGAAGGTCAATACGAATGGTTCGGCCATCCGATGGACTTATGGTTCACCTTGGGACAGTTGGAGTTCAGAAGTTCCGTGACAAGTTGATTGAGAAGCCTACATGGGATGAAAGCAAACTCCCATCTGTCGGTGGAAGTGTAATACCAATTATACATCAGTATGATAGAGTAGATACTAGCAAGTGGGGTGTGTTTTGAGTATCGATGCACTTCACTTAGTTTATAAAAACAAAGTAGCCAGTGATGCTGCGATATCAAGTTTTCGTAAGTATAATCCAGATTCTACCTATGTGGTTGTATGTGATGGCGGTGATGATTTTTCCGATATTTGTCGTAACCACAATTGCATTTATATTCACGCCCAAGAGAACATCGGATATCCCGAAAAAGTATTTGGTTACAAGAAATCACAGATGATGGAATATCTGAGGAGATTTTCTGCGGCTGTTTCTTTGTGCAAATCATCTCATATTCTGATAATGGAAGATGATGTGTGTGTAATAAACTCTATCAATGTTCCGATAGATGTTGAGATGTATGTAACAGAAAACTGCAAACAGAACTACATTCACCCGTCGTTACTAGAGTTTATAAGAAATGTTAGTGGAGAAAATTCAGACAATCACTATGGTCTTGGTGGTGGGGGGATATTTAAGCGAGAAACATTTCAGATGATATATCCATATCTGATATCATTTGTTGACAAGAACTTTGATGCTATACAGAAGATTTATCCAACAATAGGATGGACTGACTGTATGAATTCAATTGCCTTCATGCTAGCAGGAAAGAAACATCAGTTTAATGCAGAAGTTTATGAACTTGGTAGATGGGGAGAAGATCATAGCAAAAAAAACTACGATGGGGTAGAAGATACATTAAGAGAAAAGTATTCAATTCTACATCACTACAAGAAGCACTATTCATTTTAGGAGTTCTAAATTTTGAGTACCATCATAATAACATCAGTTATACACCCGACTAATAGTCCTTTGAATTACACTGCTACACGAAGTGTTTTTGATGTTGATTCTAGACTAAAGCAGACTATCGAAACTATTCTGTCGATCAAGAATATGTTACCTCAATTTAAGATTATCCTTGCAGACTGTAGTGCATTTGATTGGAGTTCGGCTAATAGTTTTAAAATAAGAAAAGTTCTTGGTTATGAAGACAAGTTTGTAGATTTGTCTTCAACTCAAGAGGTGGCTAAGTGGGTACACTCTCCAAATAAGAGTGCTGGGGAGGCTTTTATCCTGCGTGAAGTAGTATCAAAGATTGATTTTTCCAACGACATCTATAAGATCAGTGGAAGATATATCATTGATTCTAGTTTTAAACTAGAAAGATTTGACATGAATAAAGACTTCAATGTCCGTGTGATGTACAATACTCCTTGGGAGGGTTCTACATCGATTCCATCACTTTATCGGGTATCATGCAGAGAGAAATACATGGATTTTTTGAACTATGCCACGAACAGATACGCTTCTGGTGATCAGACTTCGATGGAAAAAATGGTATACAACTATGTGACTACATTGAACCCTTCTCGCTATCAGTTCTTTGATTCTCCAATTGGAATAAAGGGAAAGATAGCAGTACATGGAAATGAAGAGATTCATTAATTTTCGAGGAGAACAGAAATGAGCAACGAACGAACTATACTTGATCTGAACACAATACCTTTGGCAAATAACCTGAAAACAACTGCTGAATCTTCCATTTCTGCCAAAAGATATTCATTGAAAATGGTTGAGGAAGACATGATATTTCGCTTGGACACACAGGTTGACCCAACAGAGATGTTTCACGAATATCTCTATAGGTCTTCTGTGAACGAGCCGTATAAGCAACATTGCCGAGCAATGTGGAACGACATTAAAAAGCATCTTTCGATGTATGCTAAAGAGATTTCTACGATTGTAGATATAGGAGGAAATGATGGAACTCTTCTTAAGGTGTTTAAGGAGAGGATGCCAGATGGAGTTGAGACAAGACTTATCAATGTTGATCCAAGCGTTTCTTTTGTGGAAGAAAACATAGCATCGGGCATCATCTATGAGAGAAAGTTCTGGGCAGATTGCAAAATTGATGGAAAAGCAAATCTCATTGTGTCTACTAATGTGTTTCAACACAACTCGGATGTCCATGGGTTTTTGAGGTCTATAAAATCAAACTTAGATGGGGTTTGGGTTTTAGAATTTCCGTATTTTTTAAGAACCGCACAGACGAATCAATTTGATCAGATATATCATGAGCATTACTTTTACTGGCTAATAACCCCTTTAGCCAAGTTGTTTTCTGAATATGGGTTGAGTATAGTTTCTATAACAGAACATCCTATCCACGGAGGAACTATCCGAGTGGTGTCTACAAACAGAGGTAGAGGTCATATTGACGAAGTTCAAAACTATATTCAAATAGAGAAAGATTTTGATTTTGCTTCGTGGGGAAAGTCTGTTAGGAATAAAATAGAATCCGATGAGATATTCATCCAAAGTCTATTGAATGGTGGCAGGGTTGCCTGTTTCGGTGCTGGGGCTAAGAGTTGTGTCTATTTAAATTGCATAGATAAATCTCTTGTTGATCAATTTCTCTATGTTGTTGATGACACTCCAGGTAAGCAAGGAAAGTTTATTCCAGGAACAAAGTTAGAAGTTGTTGATAGAACTCGTATAAATACAGACAAACCAGACTACATCATAGTGCTGATACACAACTTCAAAGATCACATAATACACTCTCTCAGGCAATCATTTGGAGGAAAGATAGTGGTTCTGCTCCCTGAGATACAGATTTACTCTTAAAAATTTTGATTGAGAAAATAACTATGAAAACTTTGAACGAAATATTGAATGAAAGCAAGTGGTCGGGGGAATGTGGAGTTGCCACCGACAAAAATACCACACACAACTACATTGACGGCTTTTATGAGCAGGAGTTTTCCAAATATAGGGACAAGGCAGTAAAAATCCTTGAGATTGGAATCGCTTCTGGTCATTCGCTGCTCTTGTGGGACAAGTATTTTTCTAATCACACTGGGGTTTATGGACTTGACAATTATGGTGGGAAGATTGTCCAAGAAGCATTGCAAAACGATAACATAGTTATCACAATAGATGACGCATACAACTCTAGAGTTTCAGATGGATTGCCAAATTTCGACATCATTATAGATGATGGACCACACACCCTAGACTCTATGGTATCTTGTATTAACATCTATCTTCGTAAACTTAACAGTGGTGGAGTTCTTGCAATAGAAGATGTACAGTCAATCGATTGGATGCCAGTTCTTTGTAATGCATTTGAGAAAGTAAAACAAGAGACAGATGAGTTCGATATAGTTGATCTGCGAGCAACAAAGGGTCGTTACGATGACTTGATGTTCATAGTGCGGAGAAAATGACATGCCTACTCTTTTCGTCACTGGACATCTGAGAAACTTTTATTCCAACCCCACACCATTCATAGAGAGACATCTATCAAGGTTTCTTTGTCAAAAAAGAGTTATTTTTACGCACGAAGAACTCGGATGGTGGACAGGAGACATGGATAAAACTATGTCTGCGGACACTTCTAAGGTAAATCTACAAAAACTGATGGATCTTGAGTTTTTTGATGCCGTAGATTTTATAGATCTATCGACGCGAGATCTTCTGTTATCTCAATATAAGACCCTGCCCGTTTGTAAAGAAAGACCATATTACAGAGAGTCTAGTTACAAGATGCAAATTTTGCATCGTTACATGGCATTGAATCAGTTCTTGTCAACACAACCATCTTTGTCGGATGATATAGTGATACTCACAAGACCAGATATATTTCCGCACAAGCCCTCTTCGATAGATTACATAAATGACTCAATTAGTAGATTCAGCAAAACAGACAAAGATCTGCTAGTTTTTTCTCAGATGAAGGATCATCTTCATGATGGAGTCATGATTGGGAAATCTTCTCATCTACTTCGTCTCTTTTCACATGAAGTGTATAACACCCGCTCTTTCGTAGACACACACAAAAATCTATTTGACATATGTCAGACGCTATTCGATTCTGAGATAGTTAGACTAGATGAGTCTTTTTATTATGCTAATAGTCCAAACATGAGGCAATACTGAAATGGTAGATATTGATTTTGTTCTTTTTGATTTGGATGGAGTTCTTGTGGACGCCTGCGAATGGCACTACGAGGCGTTGAATATGGCCCTAAAAGAACATGGCTATCCTGAAATCAGCAGGAATGCTCATGAATCGACATATAATGGATTACCAACGCGGATAAAGTTACAAATGATGAATGTGCCAAAAGAAATCGCTGAAAAGATTAATGAGGAAAAGCAAAGACACACTATTGATGTCATCAGGAAAAATGCTACTCTTATGCCAGAGAAGATCGAACTACATCAGCATTTGAAGTCTTTGGATATCAAAATAGCATGTGTCACAAACTCAATACGAGACACCGCAATAGAGATGCTTACTGCCACTGGACAAATTCCATTTATTGATCTTATCGTTAGTAACGAAATGGTGAATAGAAACAAGCCTCATCCAGACTGTTATAATTTGGCAATCGGAAAGATGAACGCAAATCCTAAAAAGTGCATTTGTGTTGAGGACTCTATGTTTGGTTTGCAATCTGCAAAGAGCAGCCTAGCAGAATATATTTGGAAAGTTGATAACTCAACAAAAGTGACTAGAGAGAGTTACACAAATTTTGTTGATGGGCTTTATTATTACAAAGAACTATGCAGATTTTAATACCAATGGCTGGGGAAGGTAGTAGGTTCGCAAAGGAAGGATATACCTTCCCAAAACCTCTCATTGATGTGGAAGGCAAACCGATGATTCAGCGCGTTGTCGAGAATCTCGACTTCGATGCAGAGTATATCTTCCTTGTTCGCAAGGAGCATCTTGATAAGTACGCTGGGTTGGAGACAACCCTTGCGAGGATTACTAATGGGAGATACAAGGTTGTCGAGGTGGATGGTTTAACTGAAGGTGCGGCATGTACGGCATTGCTCGCCAAGGAATACATCAACAACGACGAGGATCTGTTAATAGCAAATTCGGATCAGATAATCGAATATAGTCCTGAGAACTTCAACTATCTCAAGAACTTTACTGCCGCCGATGCGATAGTATTCACCTTTCATGCCGTACATCCCAAGTGGTCTTTCGTGAAGACAAATTCACGGGGAGTTGTCACTGAGGTTGCCGAAAAGAATCCGATATCAGACATTGCAACCTGTGGCATCTACTGGTATCGCAGGGGTTCTGAGTTTGTTTCTTGTGCTGAGACAATGATTCAGAAGAACATACGGGTGAACAACGAGTTCTATATCGCCCCTGTCTACAATGAACTGATTCAGTCTGGAAAGACACTGATTCCTTTCTTTGTACACAGGATGCATGGAATAGGAACCCCCGAAGATTTGAATTCTTTCCTCGGTAGAAAGTAATGAAAATTATATCTCATCGTGGCAATCTAGATGGTAGGAAACCTGAGTGTGAGAACAATCCAACCTATATCCAACAGGCTTTGGATCTTGGGTTCGATGTAGAAGTGGATGTTTGGTATGTCGATGGTCAGTTCTTTCTTGGGCATGATGCTCCGACATACTTTGTTGATCCTTGGTGGTTTCGTGGAAAGTCTTTGTGGTGTCATGCAAAGAACAAGGAAGCCTTTGAGGAAATGATCGTTTCGTCATATGGCATAACTTGTTTCTGGCATGAAACGGACAAGATGACCCTGACGAGTGATGGATTGTTGTGGATGTATCCTGACAACCACTCTCGTCTTGGTGTCACGGTGTGGTTGGGAAAGCCCGAAGGTGACATTCCTCAAATGTGGGGAGTATGCACTGATTACGCAAAAGAATGGAGAACGCATGTACGCTCAAAATAATGAAGATGATATTCTTGCAACATTTTTCTCAAATATTCCAAATGGCTCTTTCCTTGAAATCGGAGCATTTCACCCAAAGAATCTATCCAACACCCGTGCATTGGTCGAGAAGGGTTGGGGTGGAGTCATGGTGGACATGTCTCCCTATAGTCTTGTTGATCTTGTGAATGAATACAAGACCAACGACAAGATTCTGATAGTTGGTGCAGCAGTCACGCTTGAAAAGACACCGCCCATCAAGTCTTGGTTGGTACCGAAGGATGATAGAACTGATGGTGCGCTAACTACTACTGAGGGATGGCATAAGGATAAGTGGGCTGGCTACCTGAACCATCTTGGAAGAAAGCATGTTCCTTATGTGGCATCAACAATATCATTGGAAGAATTATATACTTTCCTACCACAAAAGTTGCATTTGGTGTCCATTGATGTTGAAGGAACCAGTTTTGATCTTTCCATGAAGTTTGATTTTGAACGATTTGATGTTGATGCAATCGTTATAGAACATGATGGAAAGTATCAGGCTATCTACGATAAATTTAAAGACAAGTATGATGCTGCCGCTCTGAACGCTGAAAATATTGTTCTTGTAAGGAAGTCTTGACTCTCGCTGATCCCGCGCTATACTTGCTTTATGAAATACCTAGTAACAGGCTCCTGCGGATTCATCGGCTCCAATCTTGTCGATATGCTTGTCGAGCAGGGACATGAAGTCGTAGGCATCGATAATCTTTCATCCGATGCTCACGATGAGTTCTACTTCAATCCCAATGTAATGTACTACCACTATGACATAACTGATTATGTTATGTGCAGCGAGGTATTTGAAAGACACAGACCCGATGTGGTCTTTCATCTTGCAGCAGAGGCTCGTATACAGAACTGCATGAATGACCCTAGTCGCTGCATGGAAACAAATGTCATGGGTACACAAACAATGCTTTCTTTGTGTAGAAAACATGATAATGGGTGTGCTTCTCGCATGGTGTTCATGAGTACCTCTGCGATCTATGGACTCTGCGAACCTCCAAATCTCGAATGGGATGTTCCTGATTGTCTGAATGCATATTCATATTCCAAGTATTTCGGTGAACAACTTTGCAAGATGTACTCTACGAACTATGGACTTGACACTGTGTGCTTCCGAGGATTCAACATCTATGGAAACCGAATGCCAAAGAAGGGTCAGTATGCTCTTGTGATGGGAATCTTTCAGCGACTTCTAAAAGAGGGCAAGCCACTTACTATCACGGGCAATGGACACCAAAGCAGGGACTTCATCCATGTTGAGGATGTTTGTAGGGCATTGATTGCTGGTGCTGAATCAAATGAACCACAAAATGGAACTGTTTATAATGTTGGTACGGGAAAGAGCATAACAATCAGAAAGATTGCGGAACTCATGCAAGAACGATGGGATAGCAATGAACCATTTGTATTCCTACCGCCAAGACAGGGTGAGGCAAAGATCACAGAGGCAAACATTCAAAGAATAACATCCAAACTTAAGTGGGAACCAAAAATATCTGTAGAGGAATGGATAAAGAATCTTGACATCACTTGATCTCACACTATACTTACCTACATGATCGAACTGACCATCCTGCGTGAACTGACGCGCAACGACCAGTACTTCCGAAAAGTCCTCCCCTTCCTCAAGGAGGACTATTTCGCTGATAGGGACACCAAGATTTTGTTCAGAATGGTGTCTGACTATATTCAGCGATACAACTCCATGCCGACTCGCGGTGCCTTGGAAATCCTCCTAGATGCCAAGACGAACATCGAACCCGAGACGATGAAGCAATGCATCGTGAATCTAGACAAGATGTTCGAAGACATAAAGAGTCCAGATCTTGAATGGCTTGTGGAGCAGACTGAGAAGTTCTGCAAGGACAAGGCACTCTACAATGCAATTCTTGAATCAATCCATATCATCGACGGAAAGTCGAAGGACAAGGATGTTGGATCTTTACCAAAGATGCTATCCGATGCCCTTGCGGTGTCATTCGATACCAACATCGGTCACGATTACATCGAAGACTACGGCAAGCGGTACGAGTTCTATCATCGCGTTGAAAACAAGATTCCATTTGACATTGAGCAGTTCAATACCATCACCAATGGTGGTGTTCCTCGCAAAACCTTGAATATCGTGATGGCGGGTACGGGTGTCGGCAAGTCTCTATTCATGTGTCACCATGCATCTGCCTGTTTGACACAGAATCTTGATGTTCTCTACATCACCTGTGAGATGGCAGAGGAGAGGATCGCGGAACGCATCGATGCAAACCTCATGGATCTAGCCATGGATGATCTCAAGGCACTGCCAGCGGACTTGTACAACAAGAAGATGCAGCAGATTCGTAAGAAGTACACGGGTAGACTCATCATCAAGGAGTATCCAACGGCAACGGCAAATGCAAACCATTTCCGAGCATTGTTGAATGATCTCAAGACCAAGAAGAACTTTGAACCAGATATCATCTTCATCGACTATCTGAACATCTGTGCATCCGCAAGATTGAAGATGTCTGCAAGTGTGAATTCCTATACTTTCATCAAGGCAATCGCTGAAGAAATTCGTAGTCTTGCTCAGGAGTTTGAGGTTCCCATCTTTTCAGCGACTCAGGTCAATCGCGGTGGGTTCAACAACTCAGATGTTGGTCTTGAGAATACATCAGAATCATTCGGTCTTCCCGCCACAGCCGATCTTATGTTTGCCCTCATCTCCACAGAGGAACTTGAGGAACAGGGTCAGGTCATGGTCAAGCAGTTGAAGAATCGCTACAATGATGTCTCAAGGAACAAGAAGTTCGTGATTGGCATTGACAGATCAAAGATGAAACTCATTGATGTCGGCAGCGATGTCGTGGATGACAGGGGTTTCAACGATAGTGAAGACAATGTTAAGAATGGCGGAAAGCGAAACGGAGTACCTTCCGCAGCAGATAAATATGACGATTGGAACTTCGACTGATGTCTCTATTCATCGACAAGAAGTACATAAACTTGCTCTCCCCTAGACTCGAAAGATTCGCTTGGAAGAAACAAGATCTTGCGAATTTTCGGTGTCCCCTGTGCGGAGACTCCAAGAAAAACAAGGCAAAGGCGCGTGGGTATTTCTATCAGAAGCAGAACGACATGTACTACAGATGTCACAACTGTGGTGCGAGTCACACGATGTACAAGTTTCTTGAGATGTTCGCCCCCGCAATGTGCAAGGAATACTCCCTTGAGCGGTGGAGGAATGGAGACACAGGCCATTGCAACTACACCAAACCCAAGGAGGATGAGATGTTCGGGCTATTCAAGAAGCCCTTCGAAGCAAAGAAAGGTTCACCACTAGATGAACTACAGAAAGTCTCTGAACTACCAGATAACCACAAGTGTCGCCAGTTCATTGAACTCAGAAAGATTCCACAGAAGCATTGGGACATACTCTATTATGCTCAGGACTTTGGTCAATGGTCAAGATTGGTTGATCCCGATGTTAGACTTGAGGCTGTACCGCGCCTTGTCATTCCTATCTTTGACAAGCATGGAAACATGGTAGCGGCTCAGGGTCGAGCATTGTCAGTTCAGGATGACAGGAATGCACGAAGGACAGCCCGTTACATCACTCTCAAGGGAGACAAGACCATTGAGAAGTTGTGGTATGGAATGGAGCGATTGGACAAGGATGGAGTTGTCTATGTCTTTGAAGGTCCGCTTGATTCACTATTCATTCCAAATGCAGTTGCAATGATCGGAATCAATGATGGTTCAAATATTCCAAAGCCTTTGCAGGGAAGAAAACTGATTTTCTGCATAGATAACGAGCCGAGGAATGTCGCTGTCATCACTCAGTTGAAGAAGCACATCGATCTTGGACACGATGTGGTGATATGGGATTCATCCATGACACACAAGGACATCAATGACATGGTGATGGCGGGAATAGACATCCCTTCCATCATGAAGGCCATCAAACAAGGCACATGCAGCGGTGCTGAAGCGAAACTGAGGTTTGCTAAATGGAAGAAAGTGACGATCTAGATGATGACATCGACCATGAGGAAGCCGAGAAGATAACTCAGGCATTCCTCCAGTTCACACATCATTTTCAGGAATATATTCGTGAGATGAATCCTGAACTTTGGAAGAGGGCTGTTGATTATTCAAAGACATTCACAGATGTGGAGGGAGTGGAATTTACATATGTTGACAACACAGGATGTACGGCAGACGGACAAGAAGATTGATGTCCTCGACAAGGGATTCGTGAGGTACATCGACCACATGGGAAGTGATCTCATGGTGGTCAATGCAGCGCGAGTGTCCTTTGCCAAGGAAGTTTCTCAGTTCACAGACAAAGATGAGAAACTTATAAACTACCTTTCCAAACACAAGCACTGGACTCCGTTCGCCCATCCTCAGATATGTCTCCATATCAAGGCACCCATCTCAATCCGCACCCAACTTTTCAAGCACAAGGTTGGATTCGTTGAGAATGAAGTGTCCCGCCGTTATGTGAAGGACGATCCTGAGTACTATGTGCCGACATGGAGATCCGCTCCGACCGATGGAGCCAAGCAGGGAAGTTCTGATTTCATGGTAGGCACGACCATGCAGGATGAGACTTACAGAAATGCCTGTGATGATGCCCTTGATACCTACAGGGATCTTCTGAGCGCGGGAGTGGCACCAGAACAGGCAAGGTTTGCCCTCCCACAGGGAACCTATACGGAGTGGTGGTGGACGGGATCTCTATCTGCCTATGCCCGTGTCTGCAAGTTGAGATCGGATTCCCATGCCCAATGGGAGGTCAGGGAGTATGCCAAGGCCATTTCTGACATTGTGGAACCCTTCTTCCCCTATTCTTGGAAGGCTCTTCGTGAGTTTTCATAAATAGGACGAGAGGGTTTTCCATAGGATGCAAGACAACTTTAGCGGCTTCATTGGCTCAGGAAGCATCTCCAAGGGACAACTTGGCGATGTTTTCTCGTTGACAGCCAACCTAAAGGATGTCCCGCGTGGAATGCAGTTCTCCGTGGTTTCCGAATCGGAAGCCGTGTTCCCCGCGATCTACAAAAAAGGTGAAGGCAGTTGTAGACTCTGTCTCTTCAATGAAGATGTCGGACATGTTATCCTCAAGGGAGATCCCCTGAAGATAGACATGATGTTCTCACTTGTGGAGAGGAGTATTCCAAAGGAGAAGCCCCATGAGCAGAAGACTCGGAAAGAAAAGCCTGAAGCGATTACGGAACAAAGTAAAGCAACTGGTGGAATACCGAGTACAAAGGGGGAAAAAGGTGAGCGCGGAGAACGAGGCTATACTGGCTTCCCTGGAGAAAGAGGTCCAGTTGGGCCGCAGGGACAACAGGGGCCGCAGGGAGAACGCGGCGAGAAAGGCGAAAAGGGAGATACTGGCGAGCCTGGTCCAAGAGGTGAGCGGGGGGAACAAGGACTCCAAGGAGAAAGAGGAGAACAAGGACCAAAAGGCGACCAAGGTCAAAAAGGCGAAAAGGGCGACCAAGGAGAAGTCGGTCCACAAGGACCGCAAGGACTCCAAGGAGAGCGGGGAGAAAGAGGACTCCAAGGAGAACGGGGCGAACGCGGCATCAAAGGTCAAAAAGGAGAAAGGGGTCCGCAGGGACTCCAAGGTCCAAAGGGCGAGAAAGGCGAGAGGGGCGAAGTAGGTCCGCAGGGTCTTCGTGGTGATGTCGGTACTCAAGGTCTTAAGGGAGACAAAGGCGACAAGGGTGAAAAGGGTGATGCTGGTGAAGATGCCATCATCGATGTTCAATACCCACTTGTCTATGACAAGACAAAGAAGATAGTCACCCTTGACAGCAAGAACCTTCTTGAGAAGTTGCAGCACATCTTTGCTCCGCTTGCAAACAAGAACTTCGACTTGTCCAAGTTGGATTGGCTTGCTGCATCGGGTGGTGGCGTTGGTGTAAAGTTGAATGGCAAGTACATTCGCTCCACCATCAATGACATCGACTTCCGTGGTAGCGGGGTGTCAGTAACTCAGTCTGGTGGCGGTGTCATCGTCAACATCACGGGTGGTGGTGGATCGGGAACCGTTCACTTCTATGAGCAGGACAATGCTCCCACTGGCATGTCCGCAGGAGACATGTGGTTCGATACCGATGCTGGTCTTCTCTACCATGCCGTTACAGACGACTCTGGAATCATATGGGTTGACTTCATAGGCAATGGTGCATTGAATGCGGTCTACAACACCACAGGAATCACGGGTGCTACCTATTATGCCTCTCCAAATGACTACTACATCGGTGTGAGTTATGCTGGTCCTGTGACTGTCATACTTCCTGGCAACATAGTCAACGGCAAGGAGATGGTGGTGAAAGACGAGAGCGGTCATGCTGGTGATGGAGTGCATAGGCAAATCACGATACAAGGTTCTACTGGGCACTACATCGACAATCAGAGCAGCGCGATACTCAATCTGAACAATGGAGCCATACAGATGATCTATAGGAATGGATGGAGAATCATATGAGTTATCTTTTCAACAATCAGGTTGGATTCGTTCCGAATGCGGTAGATGGCTTCAATCGCCTCAAGGTGTCTCAGCCATTCACACTCTTCGATTCACAGCACAGATATCAGGCGAATGACAAGTGGGATACCTTTGGTGTCACTGGTGGAACTGCCACATATGCGGTGAATGAAAGTGCTGTACTTCTTTCTGTTGGGACAACGGCGGGTAGCAAAGTCACTAGAGAGACTAAGCGCGTATTTGCATATCAGCCAGGAAAGTCCCTGTTGGTGATCAACACATTCGCAATGAACCAACCAAAGGATGGATTGCTACAGAGAGTTGGATACTTTGGCATCTCTGGTGGAGCAACATTTGGAACTCCTGCCAATGGAGTCTACTTGCAGCAGGATGGACTAACCCTATCCATATGCCTTGCAAGTCAGTCATTGAATACGATCACAAAAGTGGAGCAATCATCTTGGAATGGAGATGTGTTCGATGGAAGCGGAACATCGGGTAGAACGATTGATATCACCAAGGGAAACATCTTCTGGACGGACATTGAATGGCTCGGTGTTGGTGATGTGCGTACAGGATTCTTCGTTGATGGAAAACCTGTGGTGGCACACACATTCCACAACGACAATGTGCATCCAACGACATACATGACAACGGCAGTCCTTCCTTGCAGATATGAACTTGAGAACAAGACGGCACAGGCAAGTGGAAGTACATTGCACCAAATATGCACCACGGTCATGAGTGAAGGTGGATACGAAGGATTCAGCAGACGATATAACATCACCAAGAATGGTTCAAATCCCACCACCCTTACAACTCAGGATGTTCAGTATCCCATGATGGCGATAAGGCTGAATCCAAATCGTATTGATTCGGTGATCATTCCTTCAAATATAAGCGTGGTCCTTGAGCCAGGAACAAACAACAAGCCAGTCACGGTTCAATACAGGATTCTTCTGAATCCAACTTTGACGGGAAATACCTGGTCAACACATTTCAATGGAAATGTTGATTATAATGTAACAGCAACAGAAGTCACTGGTGGAACCGATATCATCGGCGGATACATCAGCAGCAGCGGATCACTTGATATTTCGAATATAAATGATTTCAACTTCCAACTCGGGAGAACTCAAACAGGAGTATCCGATACATTTGTTCTCACATTGACACCAACTGAAGACGGATTGAATGCTTATTGCGATCTCTCATGGTTTGAATTAGTCTAATGTCGATAAACTTTCCCAACAGCCCCTCACTCAATCAGACCTATGTGTATGGAAACATCACATGGGCATGGAATGGCTCTGCTTGGGACAAAGTATCAACTGCTACTGGATACCTTGGTGCAACTGGACCCCAAGGATCAACGGGTGCTACAGGACCACAGGGAGCAACAGGTGCGACAGGATCATTTCCATCTGTGCTGGACGGTGGACTTTTCTAGGATAAATAAGTAAAAGTAGGAGAACTATGTCTGATATCACCATCAAGATCAAGAGAGGTTCAACTGGAGGTGTAATACCTTCGGGTTTGACATTCGGTGAACTTGCCGTCAATGTCACCGATGCGTTGTTGTATGTTGGTGGAACGACTGGCGAAACTATTCTCATTGGTGGTGGGGGTGGCGGTGGAAGTGGTGGATTCACGGGTGCGACTGGCGCAACGGGTGCAACAGGTGCTACTGGTGCCAATGGCGCAACAGGTCCAACTGGTCCACAGGGAGCAACTGGAAATATTCCATCCCAATATGTCGTGTCTATCAATGGTCTCACTGGAGTAATAGAACTCTTAGCAGGAACAGATATTTCTATAACTCCTGTAGGAAATACTCTTACCATATCTTACACTGGAGTTGGTGGTAGTGGCGCAACAGGTGCCACGGGTGCTACTGGTGCAACGGGTCCAACAGGTCCAACAGGTCCAACAGGTGCCACAGGTGCAACAGGTGCAACGGGTGCAACGGGTGACATCGGTCCAACAGGTCCAACAGGTGCCACAGGTGACATCGGTCTAACAGGTCCAACAGGTGCAACAGGTGCAACAGGTGCAACGGGTGCTACTGGTGACATCGGTCCAACAGGTCCAACAGGTGCAATACCCTCCGATTATGTGATTTCATTCAATGGTTCAACTGGTGCAATAACATTCGTCAACTATGTTTCGTCACTAAATGGTTCTACTGGTGCGATCACGAATGTCGCAAGAACAAATGAAGGAAATACATTCTCTATCCGTCAGGTGATGAATGCTGGTGTAACTACAAGCACATTGTTTGTATCATCAGGAACAACTCTGAACGGAAGAGCATATTTTGGGGGAACAGCAACATTCAATGCGGCATCCCAATTTGATGGTGCAGCATTGTTTTCTTCTACCTTCAATGTATCAAATATCGCTGGACAGGCAAGTATATCAAAATCGACATTCAATCTAAGTGACAGTGCGATACTACGAATAGTACACACCGATCCACTTGAGACTGAACTTAATGCAGATATCATAGGAAATTTCAATGCAACTGGCAATCAAACACACACTTTGCCAGCAACATCTGGAACACTTCTAAATACCTCATTTGTAAACTATGTTTCATCTCTAAACGGTTCCACTGGTGCCATAACAAATGTGGCAAGGACAAATCAGGGAAATACATTCTCAGTCCTTCAGGTGATGAATGCTGGTATTACAACAGCAAATCTGTTTGTATCATCGGGTGCAACCTTTGTCGGAAACATCTCTGCACCAAACATTGTCTATTCAGTAAATGGAAGAACTGGTGATGTAACTGGCTTAAGTGCCAGCACGGTGATGCTTGGCTCAACCAACTCAACTGCTACAAGATATCTTGTATTTGCAGCAACAGCGGGTGAGCAGAGTCTTCTTATTGACAATATCACTACACCTCTTTCGTATAATCCAAATACAGGAACCGTTGGAGCCAAAGTATTCGATGCCACATCTGGATCCAATCAAGTAAAACTTGATGCCGCTATTGGTACTATCTTGGTGAGTGATGGAACGAATACATCTCTCGCACTTCAATATGGATTCGAATATACTGGAACCTCTCCACATTACTTTGTGAATCAGGGTGCATCACCGTCTACATTTATAGTTACTCCTGCATTGCGGGTTTCTGATGCTGATTATGATGTGGCTTATGGTCCATCGACATGGGGTTATACATTCCCCGCTGCGAATGGTACAAGTGGACAGGCAATGTTCACCGATGGTGGTGGACAACTTTACTGGGGAACCGTATCGGGTGGATCTGAATCTGGTGTTTCATCAGTAAATGGTGCTACTGGAGCAATTACAAATGTAGCAAAGACAAATGAAGGGAATACATTCTCTGTCCTTCAGGTGATGAACGCAGGAATCACAACATCAAATTTGTTCGTATCGGGTGGTTCGACATTCAACGGATTGATCACCGCAAGTGGTGGAATAACGGCAACCACCGTCAACATTCTACAGACGCTTACTATTCCATTTCAGGCCATTGGAAACACTGCTCAAAGGATAAACATAGGTGTCTACGGAACATTGTCGGAGACAGCATCGTCTTCGGCCATGATCATAGGAAATGCCATCGCGGCATCCAAGCAATCTGCTCAGAAAGTCGAGAAGACATCTTTTGATGACGGTCAGTACATCAAGATGCGATATGATACGGGAGTATCGATTCATACTGGTCTTACTGGAGTTGCTGGCACTGAATACGGAGAAACGCAGAACACGCGGGTTTTGATAGATCTTAATGGAAATGTAGGAATCAATACCACGGCACCGACATCTAAGTTGGATGTTGTTGGTGGAATTTCTGGCAGCAACCTCTATGTCTCTGGCGGCTCCACATTCATAGGGAACATTGTTGCACCCAACATAGTCTACTCAGTCAATGGAATATCTGGTGCAGTTGGAATAGCAGCGGGATCGAACATCACCATAACCCCGAGCGGACAGACGCTAACCATAGCATCAACTGCCAGCGGATCGGCTGGTGGTTCTACCATAACCACGATAGACTTCTCATCCTTTGTCAACAAGATAGCATTCACGATAACTGGACTGACAAGTTCAAATCATGCATATGCGATAGATTACCTTGCTGGACAGACTGCTGCATTGCAGAATGAAACTGGTTCCATCTCGGTGACGGGAACCGTGGAATCGGCGGAATCCTACTGGGATGGGACTGTAAGCAATGGTGCAATTGACCCCCTCAAGAGAAGTGCCGACATAGTGATGAAGCCTCCGTTCAGCGGATCATATACCGCAGAAGATCTGCTTGGATTGACCCTGACCATTTTCAGAAACGACAATGTGTATACCCGTCTATACGGAAGCGGTATTGTGGACGATGGATACACGGCTGGCACGACTTTCGGTGGTGGCGTAACCTTTGCCGCAACTAGTCTTGCATTGAATCACACGGAGGAGACCTTCGTGACCAAGACAATCACGGGGCAGTCATGGGTGACTGCGGATTCCTTCATAACATGCAAGGTTCTTGGGCTGACTAGCAATGACCATGAACCAGAGGATGCCATACTTGAAGGTGTGCGTTTTGAGATAAATAACATAGTGGCTGGAGTTGGCTTTGATGTAATCGGTCATGCCCCAGAGGGAACTTATGGTAAATACAATATAGAGTGCTTGGGAATCTAAAGGAGATAAAAGATGGCTGTGAATATTAAGGGCGGAAACAATTCAGCAGGGCTTGCAAATGTGAGTGCAACATACGAATTGCAAGTGGTAACTCCTCAGACCGAGGAGAATGCAGGATTTGTACAGTTGAGTACGGAAGTGGATAGTGGTGATGTATTGGGAACTCGTACTGTCATTCCCCCCGAATGCTCTGATGACTATCGTCTTCGTGTCGGTATTGACCAGACAATGTTCAATACAACCTTTGAAGGTACCACCATCCTCACAACCACATGGAGTCAGTTGCTCACATCGATGACAACTGCACAAGCCACAGGATTCATGGTGCTAAACAATGGAACATCGACCACAACAGGTCACGCTGCTTATGTTCGTTCACACAGGCATTTCTCAACATTTGGAACCTATCCCACCTATGTGGACATGTGGATTCGTGAAGCCAATGTCACTGCCACAAATGCAATAAGCGAATGGGGATTGTTGTACCTCACGGCACAAGCCACACAACAACCCATTGACGGTATTTTCTTCCGTCGTACTTCTGGTGGTACTTTGAAGGCAATCGTTACTAATAACTCTGTAGATGTTGCTGATGTCACCATCACCACGACAAATGTTCCTGCGCGAGACGGTGTTGGCACATTTGATCCAACTGAATCCAATCACTATCTGCTTGTATTCCACAATGACATAGTCCGCTTTTGGATTAATGATGTGCTTGTTGCCGAAATTCCATGTCCTGCTGCACAGGCACAGTTCTCCGCATCATCTGGTAATCCTGTTGGATTCCGTGTAGTAAATACGGGTGCAGCATCTTCTGCTCGTCAACTTTCCATTGGTTATGTGAATGTTGGATTTGGTGATCAGAATACAAACAAGCCTTGGACGCATGTTCTGTGTGGTTTGGGTAACGGAGCATATCAGTTTGCAAATGGAAACACTCCAGGACCAACGGTGACTCGCGCTGGTGCAACATTTGGACATCCAGCAAGTGCGACTGGTCGTACTGCGGGTACATGGACGGCAACATCTGCACCAGCATTAAATAACCTTGGTGGTCTGTGGACATCTCCTGCTATTTCTACTCTGACATCCGATGCAGATTATCCAGTGTTTGCATTTCAGAATCCGACAGGAACTCAGACACTTCCAGGAAAGACTTTATACATCACAGGTATTCGTGTTGGAGAAGCATATGTTTCCACTGTGGCTTCAACCAACGCTATTTTTCTATCATACATTGTTATGGTTGGCAACAGTGCGGTTGCCACAAGCACAGCAGATTCCGCAACAACTGTATCGGGAAAATCCATCACGGTGGGTGGACATGGGTTTTTGGCAACTGAAGTCGTGGGAAACTATAAACCTGGATTTGAAGTGCGGTTTGATTCTCCTTTAATGGTTCCCGCAGGACACTATTTTCACTTCGTTGTGCGTCCATTTGGAACAGTAGCAAGCAATACTCTTGTAGTTACAAGTAGCCTTGCAGTAAACGGATATTTTGAATAATGGCACTTATACAAATTGTACAAACTCCACACGGTGTTCCCGCTTTGTACTGGAAAATTGCTGCGGTTACTTTTAATATAAACGGGTCTTGCACCATAAGACTAGATGGATATTATGATGAAACTGCCCGTGGACGGGAGTGTGAAGTGTTACGACAGATTACATACACAGTTCAACCCACAGATATGCCAACAGTTTTCCCATCGGGATTTACCGTTGCTGATGCATATGCGTATGTAAAGACTCAAGTTGAGTTTTCTTTTGCTACTATTGATGCAATCTGAATGGAGAGGACTATAAGATGAGTGTGAAGATTACGAATGGAAACCGTTCAAATGACTTGGTGGATATAGATGCATATCACCAACTCAAGGTGGTGACACCACAGACTGAAATAAGTGCTGGATTTGCTAGTTTGAGTACAGAAATAGATGCGGGAAGCATTCTTGGCTCCCGTGATTTAAAAGCCATTGAGTCCTCTGATGACTATCGCGTTCGCGTGGGATCGGACCAAACTGTCTTCAATGCGACATTTGAAGGAAGCGTAATACTCACTACACATTTCTATTCTTTTGCAACAACCACTGGTTCTGTACAGGCTAACGGAGTTCTCACGGTCAATTCTGCTGCGATTGCTGCGATGATTACAAGCGGTGCTGCTGCATATGTGAGGACATGGAGAACTTTTCCTACATTCGGAACTTATCCCATCTATGTGGACATGTGGATTTCCATAGGTGGTCCTCTGGCGGTGAATGCCATCAGTGAATGGGGATTGTTGTACCTCTTGAATCAAGCCACACAACAACCCATTGATGGAATCTTTTTCAGATGCATTTCAGGTGGTCAACTGAAAGGTATCATTACAAGCAACCAAATTGATATTACAGAAATAACATTAGATACAAGAAATGTTCCTTCCCGAGATGGTTACGGTTTATTTAAAGAGGAGGAAATAAATCACTACCTCATTGTTGTTGACAACAATATTGTGAAATTTTGGATCAATGATGTACTCGTAGGAAGCATTAGGTGTCCATCATCGCAGTCACAGTTTTCTAACGCATCGGCTTTGCCTGTCGGATTCAGAACGGTAAATACCGCAGTCCCATCTACTATCAGACAAATCAATGTTGGATGTGTGAATGTTGGATTTGGTGATCAGAACACAGATAAGCCTTGGTCACATGCAATGGTGGGAAGTGGTGGTGGATCATATCATCTACATGTTGGAAACACTCCAGGACCAACGGTGACTCGCGCTTCTGCTTCTACAGGACATCCAGCAAGTGCGACTGCTCGTACTGCGGGTACATGGACGGCAACATCTGCTCCTGCTCTCAATAACCTTGGTGGTCTGTGGACATCTCCTGCTATTTCTACTCTGACATCCGATGCAGATTATCCAGTGTTTGCATTTCAGAATCCGATAGGAACTGCTGCACGACCAGGCAAAACCCTATACATCACAGGTGTTCGCATTGGAGATACTGTTCCATCGGTAGGAGCCTCAACCAACCCTATTTTTATATCATATATTGTCACTGTTGGCTCAAGTGCCTCCGCAACCAATACATCAGATTCGGCAACAACTGTATCTGGTAAATCCATTGTAATCGGCGGTCATGGGTTTTTGGCAACTGATGCGGCTGGTGCCCATAAACCAGGATTTAACATGGAATTTACATCTCCACTTGTTATTCCTGCGGGTCACTTCATTAATTTGATAGTGCGTCCATTTGGAACCGTAACGGGCAACACATTAGTGTTGCGTGGAAGCGTTTCTTTTGATGGATATTTTGAGTAACACAACTCAATAAAAATCAAATGTTAATCCAAATACTTTGGTCTTCCAAAGCCAAATTTTGTGCTATACTACAGTCTACATATTCGACTCAACAACAAAAACAGGAGTACAGTTTCACATGAGTTCATTTCAGAGTCTTCCAACACCTTATCAGCACTTCATCTTCATTTCCAGATACGCCAGATGGCTTGAGAAGGAGGGTAGACGGGAGACTTGGGAAGAGACTGTTGAGCGTTACTTCAGGTTCTTTGACGATCATCTTGCCAACAACAAGAACTACAATGTCGATCCCGCACTTCGACAGGAACTGAAGACAGCCATTCTGAACCTTGAGATCATGCCTTCCATGCGTTCGCTCATGACCGCAGGAGAAGCCCTCAAGCGCGACAATACGGCTGGTTATAACTGCTCCTATGTTGCAGTCAATCGTGTCCGCGCATTTGATGAGATCCTCTACATATTGATGTGCGGTACAGGTGTAGGCTTCTCCGTGGAAAGGCAATATGTCGAGAAACTTCCTACAATCGCTGAAGTGTTCACTGATTCCGATACGACGATTGTTGTGCAGGATTCAAAGGCTGGTTGGGCTAAGGCGTTCCGCGAACTCATCTCTCTTCTTATTGGAGGTCAAGTACCCCAATGGGATCTATCAAAGATTCGTCCTGCGGGAGCAAGACTTAAGACATTTGGAGGTCGCGCGAGTGGACCAAAGCCATTGGAGGATCTCTTTAGATTCACCGTTGACACCTTTAGACGAGCCGCAGGACGAAAACTTACATCCATCGAATGCCATGATATCGTCTGTAAGGTTGCGGAGATTGTCGTCGTCGGAGGAGTACGACGCTCTGCTCTCATTTCGCTTTCAAACCTGACAGACGAAAGAATGCGCGATGCCAAGACGGGTGCATGGTGGAATGACAATGCACAACGCGCACTAGCGAACAACTCTGTTGCATACAAGGAAAAGCCCGAGATCGGTGTGTTCATGGACGAGTGGGTTTCACTTTACAAGTCCAAGAGCGGTGAGCGTGGAATATTCAACCGCGATGCAGCAAAGAAGACTGTGGCAAAGTTGGGTGATCGTCGCGATCCAAACTATGACTTTGGAACGAATCCATGTTCAGAGATCATTCTTCGCGACTGTGAGTTCTGTAATCTCACCGAGGTCGTTGTAAGAGCAGATGACACGGCAGAATCCCTGAAGCGCAAGGTTCGTCTAGCATCTATTCTAGGCACATGGCAAGCATCTCTAACACACTTCCCTTATCTTTCATCATCATGGAACAAGAACTGTGAAGAAGAGGCATTGCTTGGCCTTTCGCTGACTGGTATTCTTGACAATAAGATGATGAGTGATACGAAAAATAGTGCAAATATTCTGATCGCTCTCAAAGAACACGCCATTGAGACAAATCTTGAGTGGTCTAAGAAGATTGGAATCAATCCCGCTGCTGCAATCACATGTGTCAAACCTTCTGGAACTGTCAGCCAATTAACCGATTCTGCGTCGGGTATCCATCCACGACATAGCGAATACTACATCCGCACCGTTCGTGCAGATCGCAAAGATCCACTCTGTCAGATGATGGTGGATCTTGGCTTCCCCCATGAGCCGTGCGTCATGAAGCCCGACCACACCATGGTCTTCTCGTTCCCGCAGAAGGCAGAGGGTTCTGTCACCCGCAATGACCTCACGGCAATAGAACACCTTGAGTTGTGGTTGGCATATCAGCGTCACTGGTGTGAACACAAGCCATCTATCACCATCACTGTTCGCGATCATGAGTGGATGGATGTAGGTGCATTTGTTTACAAGCACTTCGATGAGATCAGCGGCATCTCGTTCCTGCCCCACTCGGACCACTCGTACCGACAGGCTCCATATCAAGAATGCACGAAGGCACAATACGATGCACTTCTTGAAAAGATGCCTGTAGGAGTCGATTGGTCGATGTTGAAGCAATATGAGAAGGTGGATGCAACAGCAAGTTCACAGACATTTGCTTGCTCTGGTGATAAGTGCGAAATCGTTGATCTTACTGCTTGACAGTCAATAAAAAACGAATATAATGACAACAACTGACCACCATGGTGGTGGCAGTAAAACAAAGGAGATAGAATGAAGAATTTTATTGTTGGTTTGGTAGCAGCCGTGATGTGTGGCTCGGTAGCAAAGGCAGAATTTGTAGTTGTGAACAATCCAGTGGCAGACACGGTTGGATTCTATTCTGACGCATTCAATTCAAAGGGAACATATACCTATGCACAAAGTGGCGCACAGGCATTCTCCCTTGAGGATTCCTATACGACATCCTCGCTTCGTTGGTGGGGTTCGTCCAATGGTTTCAATGATCAGGGAATCACAAACTTCTATGCATTTCAGGTCGTTGTTTGGAATGATGATTTCAGCGATCAGGTTTTCTCAACCAAGATCAGCATGACAAATATCACCGCAACACCGACTGGAGATGAAAACTTCTTTGGTCAACCTGTATATGAGTTCTATGTTCCTCTTGCATTTGAGATTGCAGCGGGTTCATATTTCATGAACATCGGTGTTCTTCTCAATGATGCTGCTGGGGATCAGTTCGTATGGTCGCAGGGAGAGAACACAGCGGGATTCTGGCAGACCAGTCCATTCGGACCTGGTGGATGGGGTTCTTGGCATCCGCTTCCACCGTCGATTGGAAGCACAGCGGGTGGGGCATTTGTTCTTTCTGCTCCATCACCAGGAGCAATCGCTCTTCTTGGCATGGCGGGTCTTGTTGGCCGTCGTCGCCGCTAAATAGTAACAACCCCCCTTGAGATAGCATCTCTTGGCCGACAACCCCCAGAAATGGGGGTTGTTTCTTTTCATAGATAGATGCGAGTGGGTTATGATTTGACACCCACATGTGCAAACCCCCCGCTCTTCACACGGGGGGTTTTGCTTTTATAGTGGTTGTCGATATTTCACATGAAGTATCGGTAGATGTGATACATTCTCAATCACTATGCTATTTCCAACAGCCTGTTCTTGTGCAGTTATGCTTCTACTTAGTTCAAGATACTGATATTCAGTAGATCCATTTGTAGCCGTGTTTGAAAGTGTATCGCCATCAATACCATCTATTACAGACAATACTTGATAGATTCCATTATTTGATGGTGAGTTGCTGACCCTGATGTAAGAGCCAGCGGTGATACCAATATTATTTGTTCCGCCAAACAAGCGTACACCAGCAGCGGGAACTTTATATCCCAATAGATTCTTGGAACCAGAACCAACTGGATTTAAGAATCTGATGTTTATCGATTGTTCTGGTGTTGGTGGTACATCTGGTTCATTCAATGGTATATCAAATCTATAGTCATTTATAGAACTATTGAATTGAAATGTTTGATTGGCAGATCCTATTGCTCCACTGTGTTGATATGCTGGAGTTCTGCTTGAGAACATTGAAGATGCTGCTTTATTCTTAAATCTAATTTGATTTCCATCAAAACCAAGATACTCAAGGCTAATACTTTTGCAAGTTATTGTAGTCGGGCTTGTACCAGCAACTCTGCTCGCTGAAGTATTTTCTGTTCCATATGAGTTGAAGTTACATGTGCAACCTATTGTTGCTGTTTGTAATTTAGCCAACTTTGGAGTGCTAACAAAAGGAGTTACCATGTCGATGATTGATGTTCCGTTCAATGCACTAGACAGAGACAACCCATCCATTTCTGGTCTACTGAAATTGATGTATGTGTGGTGTGCGGATTTTCTAAATGAGAACTGATTGCTTGTTATAGATTGGGTTACAGGTGATTCCTTACTATTGAACGCAATATAAGCAAACTTCTTGTAGAAGTTTTCATAGAATACCTCATCAAAATCAAAGTCACCTTGTCTTGGCAATCCAGTATCTGGATCTATTTCCTCTGGTGGGGCAGCCAGGTATTTAAATTCACCGAACTCAGAACTTGGGTTGCTTTTTCCATGTATAATTAAACACATGGTCATGCCGTTATTTTTTCTTGCTTTGTTTAGGAATGTAGTTGCAAGATTTGTTATAACAATTTTATTGGTATCACCAAAATTTGTATTGAGTTGTATATTGTCTACTACACCACCACTGACATATACACCACCCTGATTTATGTAAGCGAATGTGTTGCCAATTATCTCTGAATTTACACTTGGTCCTATCTCTGGACTATTATTTGGATCGGTTATTTCCTCTATTCTATCAAGATAATTTGGTATCTGTATTATGTCCGCTGAAGGATATATTCCATCTGGTCCGTGTGTTGTTCCAGCACTAGGATCTATGTTGTCTTTCATTGTCCAAGACATATTTTGCTTTATGTCCGTGGTAGTAAGTCTGATGGTTATTGGATGATTTTGCAATGGTGTTGGTGGATTTCCTTGTTGAGTGTCCACTTGTGTGCTATCACCTTCAAACTCGCTTCTTTGTCTTACCACACCATTATCATCTCTAGTTCCATCATAATCAAAATTTGTGTACCTATACAATATTGTGTTTCTAAATCCTCTTTGATTAGGATTGTAGCCAGGATCGGTTGGCTGTGGATTTGATTTTCCTGTGCCAAGTGTTGGATCTCCACCTGTACCAAGTTTTTCAGTATTCCAATACACCCTAATATCGCCAGCAGCACCATCACCATTGTCACCATTTCTGAAGTTTTCATATGTCACGGCAGACGGCCACCAACCATACGGCGCACCATTTACAGTGCTTGGTAGTGTATTTGTCCACCAGGTTCCTCTGATCGTGGCTGTTGGTTGTGGTCGTGAACCATCTATTATTGGTTCTAGTAGATAGGCATCCTTGTCTAAATCGACTACGGGGAAGAATATCTTTGCTTGATCATTGCCAACTTTTCCGTTCAATTCAAATGGATATTCAAGATTTGAAATAACAACATCTTCATCAATTGGTGGTAGTGGCTTATTGTCTATTGTCTGTCTTAAATCTATTCCGACTTTAGTTGTATTTGCAATTCCACTACTATTCGCGGTTTGATTTGCACTGACCCACAACTGCAATTTTTCTCTTGGTTGATTGAATGTTTGATTTTGTTCATCCTCAAAATTTGGATCTACCTTATATGTCTGTACATTGTCGAGTAAGAATAGATCAAAACTTGAGTGTATCTTAAATCCTGCTGTATTGCTATTTGGTCTATGTAGGAATGGATATGATGGTACAGCATCCTGATATCTCCTGACCGCTCCATTTGGTCCACCAGCCATTCCAATCATAGTGTTGTTTGGAATTGGAGTGTCGGGATTGCTTGACATCATCTGTGTGTTGTATGCAAGAATATTTTCATGCCTACAAGACAATATCCATTGTTGAGAGGCGTCTCTTGTCTTTATTAGACTATCGCAAAGGACAATATCTTTGTTATATGGGGTTCCTGTATAGGTGTATGTAACTCCTTCATAGAAGACTTTTCCTTCTTTGACCTGACCAGAGAACAATGCTTGTCCTTGTCTATTTGGATTCGTGACCTTTCCAGTTCCAGGAACAAAATGTCTTTTTTCTGGATTGTCGTATCTTGGACTCCTTGGGCTTGGGTTGTTGAGTCTGTACATGATTACATTGTTCATGCCAACTTCTCTTGCCAAGAACGAGAATTCTCCTCCATTGGATTGGAGAATGTCTGAGTGCGGTCTACCAAACACCGCACTACCAGCATTTACGGTGTTTGACATTGCATATCCATTTATAATGAATGGCTGATATAGAACACCGTTTCCGAGGAAAATATCTCCTTGAGTCTGATCTATGGTGGAGTTGATGCACATGTCGAAACGACATTGACCTGGTTCTTGACTCTTTCTAATGACACTGTTGGTCATGAAGATATAAGATGTTGCTGCCGTATCGAACTGTGCATTTGTATGTGATCCTACTGGATTTACCCATGAGAAGTTGAAGGTATATCCAGCATCTGCACAGAATCCAGCCATTGGAGTCAGAGTCTTCACGAATATGGATGGAACCTTGTCGAGTTGTAGAGGATTACCTGGAGAAGATCCATTTCCATATGTTCCGCCAAAAGCAAGTGTGCCGTCCTTGTGCTGTATTCCAATGTGTGCATTTTGCCAGGTGAATCCCTTGGTATTAGCCTTTAGATCTGCTGCTGTCAATGTATTATGGTTGAATGGAGTTATCATCGTGGTGGTGTATGTCAAACCATATGCATCAGCCCACTTATAAATCCTTTCTGGTGTTCTTGTGTCTGCATCCACATCTACTTCATGGAACCATGCCCGAGGAGGCATTATGAACTTTACATTTTCTCTAATAGAAATATTGGAAACAGCGTTAACTGGAGCAAATGTGGCTAATGAAGTATGCCTGAATCCCCACATACAGCATAGTTGATCCGATGGATCTTCAGTTGTTGGATTTGGTGGATCGGAAGCAACTCCTCTTTTTACTCTCCACTTGTCTGTATATTGAAGTTGTGATGTTGTTTCATTCTGATCAAGTACTGGACCAATGCCGAAAAGATATTCAGTATATGGATAGTCTGATTCCATATACAAATTTTCGTATTTGACGAGTGTGCATACTATTCCGAAGTTTGCTGCTTGCTTGTAAAAGGCTATATTTTGCTGAGGGTGGAATCCCTTTATCTTCGCTCTCTTTTTATCAGTTACTCCTGGTGCTGGTGATATCGTCACCCACCTGTGGGCAAAACACTTAAATGGAAATCCAGTATCATATTTTCCATTTTTAATGGTTACGGTGGATGGTGCTGTCTGATCCGCCAGGTTCTTATATCCCATTTTATGACCAGCAAAACTGGCTGGCCCATCTCCAAGATCCATGAGGTATATTTTTCCACCACCAACATCTCCTTCAGTTATCAATTGCAGATCAAGATTACTGCTTGGATTGTAATGCTTGAATTTCATTCGCATAAGTTTTCTAAATGCGAACTCTATGCTGTACATTGGTTCCTGTTCTGTTCCGCTTCTTGAAAGATCATCGACTCCATTTACTGCATCGACATAAACTGAGCCGTTGAAGAGAGTGTTGTTTCGATTGCTAGAAAAGTAGAATGAGCGTATTCCGTTTTCTTTTGAGCCGTAGCGGATCCCATCAGATCTTGTATGAGATGGTATCTCGTTATACAGGATATTGTCAAATGAGTTATTTGGTTTTCCATGAAGTATTCTTGGCGGTCCATTTTTTGGATAAACGACCGCCTGTAATTCATGATGTCTTTTGTATGTTGGGCCATTTGCTCTACCGAGGTTTGCTCCACCTCCAGAAACTGCATCAAGTCCAGTGTGCCACAAATCTCCAGAATCGTCCAAATTGTCCGCAGTTATGCGTATCCAGTATGCCGAGACATCTTGTTCTGGGTTGTAAGTTACCTCAGTAACAACAGCCTTATTATTTGGTCCATTCAGGAAAAACTCAACTTTTTGTATTCCACTGTAATGAAATGCCATAACACCAACATCAATGTACTCTGGATTCCCATTTCCACCAACTGTTTGAAATGGTGGGGTAATCCACCTACAGACTGCGTTCTTGTCAGATCCTATCTGTTCCGATTGTATCTGTGCGGCAATTGACACATCGGGTATCAGTCCCTGTTCAGTTAGTTGATCGGCTATGGATGTTTCTGCGTCTCCCCTCCAAATACCAGGACTACCAGCAGCAGTTCCAAACACTACTGGGTATGGTTGGTCTAGTGTAGTGAAGGCGTTTGTTGCTCCGCTTGGAGTAATAATTGTTGGTTCAAATGGCATTAGTGATCCTCACTTATTTCAATATTTTTCAATTTTTCAATCCCAATCTCTTTTTTGTGTTACCGTGAGATTTAAATTTGCATCGATAATTTGTACATTTGTAGGTAGGCTGGCAAGGTTGAATGCCATTGCTATCCTAGTTGGTGTTCTTGGCCTGGTTTGTGTTGTAATCTGTCCAGGAGCATTGTCTGGTCTTTGATGACCATCATCCCAAGGATTCAACAATCCTATTGCCATTTCTGGCATTGTATTGAAATCTGGATTTGGTCTAAGAGTTGGTGGTATATTTTGAATGTCGCTCCATCTCTCAACGGTTTGTGTCCCAAACACATTTGGTTCGTGAAGAAACATGGTGTCAAACTCGGGAATGATTATAATCTCACCATCTACAAAATTCTGAGTGGATGTAGCATTCCGTTTTCTCTGAAAATCTCTCTTGTTTATAAAGTCACTACGCATGTTATGTTCCTATGAAGTAGACTGTTGCGCCATTTATAGTTGATGACACATACATATTATTGAGGTTGTTGGTTTCTATGAATATCTGATCACCTGCATAGAGTGGGAATCCTATCTGTGTTGAAACTTGATTATTGAAACCTACGAATACAACTCCCGAGTTGCTCAAGTCACTCTTGAAATGAATTCCGCTTTCGAGGTTCAAACTACCCATCTGTGTTCCTCCAGATGGTGCTGCAATCCTACCAGATGTTCCACCTGTGGGTTGGGCTATCCTCTTGACATCTACATTTACCGCATTCACTCCATCTACCTGTGATGCAAGTTTATTGGGAGATGCTGAAGTCGCTTGAAAGATATTTTTGATGGCGGTGCTATCGGCAGCGACTGTGGTTGCGCTGGTGTTTATTGCACTTGAGTTCAAATCAAAAACTTGCAAGTATTTTAGGCCAGAAGGACCAGTAGTAAACTCAATATCATTTATCTTGTCTCTTACATCACCTGTGATTCCAATATAATCACCGCTTGCGCCAAGCACACGCGCTGTATTGACGCTGATGTCGTTCAGGTGAGTGAGTCCCATGCCCATGATGTTCACCGAACCAGTTACCGCAACTGGTACAGCATCTGATCCTGTATATCCTACGATTGGGATTGTCTTGGATAGACCAGTTGGATATGCAAGCGAGATGCCACTCATGGTGACATCACCGATGCTTAGACTTCCAACATCAGCCGTTACAGAAATAGAACCAGATGCAAGATAAACAGCCAAGGCACCGCTGGCATCAACAAGCATCGGCAACTTGGTGTCATAGTTGTTGATGTTTGTGAGGCCATGAGCGAATGTATTGACGGGCCATGCACCAGATAGACCAACGACGCGGACTGTGTCTTCTACATTTCCACTAATAGAAATATTTGCATTTAGAGTTGGAAAATCACCAGATGGGTCTGCTGATTTGGTGGCTCTTAGCAATCTGGTGGGGAATCCATCTGCTATACTTACAGAGTATGGAGAATCCACCGTATAGTCAATATTTACAGTATTCAATACAGACACACTGTCAGAACCATATGTCAATGAGCGGATGTCAAGGTCAACAGCGGTGACACCAATGGGCCATCCTCCTGAGTAACCGACGATGCGAACTGTGTCCTGTCCCGCAGCACCCGCTGTGGTTGGATCGCCAGCGGTCAATGCACGGATGCCTAGATTTGTTGCAGTGACACCGACAGGCCATGCACCCGAAAGGCCAACCACGCGGACAAAGTCTGCGCCAGGTGCAAGTCCCGTGCTTGGATCACCCGCAGTCAGGGAACGGATATCAAGATCCGATGCAGTCACCCCAACTGCCGTTGCTCCAGCAACTCCATAAACTGCAACATTTCCATTGATTCCAACCTTCAGACCAGCACCAATGGATGTTATGGATGTATTGACATTTGCACCAGAAGTCACTAGGTTTACTGGCAGACCAGTGCTGCTGTTTACCCGCATGGCTTCTCCAGTGTTTCCAAATGCAATCTTGACAACCTGAAAGTGTGCATCATCATAATAGTCTGTGGCTACAATTGCTCCACCCGTGCCTGGATTGATGGTCAAGTTGTCATCGTAGATGTCGGACATGTTTTGGGTTCCTTTTTGATTCTATTTGTCTTTCTTATTTATACTCCTTGACAGCACCATACATAAGGTACAATCTTCACCATGATAGACCCCACACAGATATCCACTCTCATTGAACGCATGGTTTCTAATAGGAAAATCTCCTATATGGAGGCTGTCCTTGAGGTCTGTGAGGAACATTCGGTAGATGCTTCGCTTGTTGCAAAGCATCTTTCCAAACCTATCATCGAAAACATTGAGAACGAGGCAAGGCAAATCAATCTTCTACCGCGGAAGAAATCATTGCCTTTTGCTTGACACACGCCGTACACGCTGTATACTCAGCACATAGTCAGATACTCAGTACACCTAGCACAAGGAGAAATACATGGCAAACGATTTCGCAAGTATGAAGAAGAATTCCAAGAATGCAAGCAATCTGCTTGCAAAGGAACTTGAGAAGGTCACGAAGGGTGGGGGTGAGAACTCCTACAAGGATGACCGCATGTGGCAACCAGAAGTGGACAAGACGGGAAATGGCTATGCGGTGATCCGCTTCCTTCCTGCTCCCCCAAGCGAAGATCTTCCTTGGGTTCGTGTCTTCAGCCACGGCTTTCAGTCAAAGGGGGGTTGGTACATTGAGAATTGTCCCACCACCATCGGACAGAAGTGTCCTGTCTGCGAAGCCAATAACGAACTTTGGAACAGTGGCAATGATGATGACAAGAACATCGCCCGTGACCGCAAGCGGAAGTTGTCATACATCAGCAACATTCTCGTCATTGATGACCCTGTGAATCCGTCCAACAACGGAAAGATCTTCCTCTATCGCTATGGCAAGAAGATCTTTGATAAGATCAACGACAAGATGAATCCGCAGTACAAGGACGAGGATCCCGTGAATCCATTCGACTTCTGGCAGGGTGCGAATTTCAAGATCAAGATTCGCAATGTTGATGGATATCGCAACTATGACAAGTCCGAGTTCTCTGCTGCATCTCCTCTCCTTGAGGGCGATGAGAAGGCTCTTGAGGCTCTGTGGCGCAAGGAGTACCCGCTACAGGACTTTGTCAAGCCAGATCAGTTCAAGCAGTATGGTGAACTAAAGACAAAGTTCCAATCTGTCATCAATGGTTCATCTACTGCAAAGGCAGAGAACATGGATCTTTCGGAGGATGAAGAGGAAACTCCTCAGAAGAAGTTCACCCCGAAGTTCCCTGCGGCTGAAGCGAAGTCACCTGGTCGGGAAGCAAAGCCAAAGAGCAAGACAGAGGATTCCGATGAGGATGATGATGCTCTTGACTACTTCAAGCGACTCGCAAACGAGTGATTTTTATACATATTGGTGTTCGCCCCAGTCTTCTCACTGAGTCGGCGTGGGGACAGTGCAAGCGTCGTTACGCTATTCACTGCGCGTCGGGAGGTAACTCACCCGAACAAGGAACTTCGCTACCGCTGCCTCTTGTCTAAACGCAAGAGGCAGTTTTTTTATCCACAAAGATCTCTTACCCTAAATACTGGCATGAAGAAAGACAAGCAACTCATTGAATCATTGAAGACCATACTTGCTTCTGACGATCAGTTGAAGAAAGAAAGAATCAAGTTGCTCATGGATATCGGATTCTTTGGGTTGACGGAGAAAGATAAAAAATCTTTGTTAAATCCAAAGATGCCAAAAAGGAAGAAATCAAATGGCACGAAAGAAGAAACTGACAGAGAAGCATGAGTCTGATTACTCGTTTGCTCGTCGTTGTGCCGATAGAATGAATCTTCCGTGGCAAGCAATAGTTTCTAATCAGAACTATGTTGACATCATAAGAGAAGCGCGTTACAATAACATGTCCGTTAGTGAGACTGTGGCCCACTTCAAGGAAGTGCTTTCCGAGAAGAAGGATGTAGATAAGAAGACCAAGGTTCGTACACCAGGTCAGATGATGGATATATCAAAGAGGAGCAGAGACTTTCCTACTCCTCCATGTGAAATGGACAAATGATTGAAGCAATATAACTACCAACCAATCCAACTCAACCTCCCCGAACTAAAAGTTCTTGAAACAAAGAACGGAAGAGTCTACATTACGCCATCGGGAAAGCATCTACCATCCGTCACCACGGTCACGGGATTCGAAGGCAAGGACGGAATTGAGATATGGAAAAGATCGAATCCACGCGAGGCACAGAGAGTTGTTGATCGCGGAAACCTCATTCACTCAATGATGGAACATCTCCTCAAGAACGAGGATGTTGCTCTTTGCGAACATTCTGCTGTTAATGAACTCTATGAAATGCTCAAGAGCCATGTTGAATCCAAGATCGACAATGTCTATGCACTTGAACAGCACATGTGGAGTGAGAGCGTGGGTCTTGCGGGTCGAGTGGACTGCATCTGCGACTACGATGGGAAACTATCAGTGGTTGACTTCAAGGGTTCCACTCGCGAGAAGTACGAGAGTGGGATCAAGAACTACTTTCAGCAAGCCACGGCATATTCCTTGATGTTTCAGGAACTCACGGGACGCAAGATCGAACAGGTTGTGATCCTGATTGCCTGTGAGACAGGAACTCTACAAGAATTTATAAAGAAGCCCACGGAGGGTGTCCCTGGGCTTCTTAGAGCGATTCAGTTGTACAAGCAGTGGTATCAGTTGAATCCAGTCACCGTCGAGTTGTGATTGACATAGCGAACCTTTACTGGTAGAATCTCGCCTGGTGCAAGGCTGACTCGTCTTGCTGCTGTGGCGGAATTGTCGCGCCATAGACGAATGTCTGCGGTGATGCCAGCGGTTGTTCCATTTAGAATACCACTTGCCCCGCCTGTCCATCCTCCAGTTGGGATATTGAATGATTCTGTGTACTGCATATTCATATAGAGATTCCTCCTAATCATATTTAGCATGGGGTCGATTTAGGAAATCCCGAAATCCAACCATATATAGATGTATAGGGTTTCTATTTACAAAGGAGAAACAAATGGCAGATTTTCTAGGTACGGCTTGGTGGAGTGTTCTAATGTTCGTTGCTGGTGCGCTCATCGGTGCGCCACTCTGGAAGTGGGTTTCGACCAAACTTCCTTGGAACAAGTGAACAACTGACCACAAGCAAGGATCAGGGATACGGTGGCAGCAATGCCACCGTTTTCTTTTATACATATTTTTATAAATTCACGGAGATTCAAATGAACCCATTCACGCGCAGAGACTCGTTGGCAGATGTAGCATCAAATACCTTGGACAAGAGTCGCAATCAGACCCTTATTGAGGCTCTTCTTGAGTCCACATACAACACAAACCACAGGTCTGCTATCGATGACCGCGCCTTGTTCTATGTCGAGAAGCCAGAGAATATGCAAGTCATCAATGCATTCATCAAGAGATTCGTATCTGGTACCCATCTTGATCCAAGCGACAGATTGAATCGCCTCTTTCTTCAGTTGCAGACAATCGGTCTTCATGTCGATGACGGAGACGAAAACTTCATGTTGAATGGAAGAGACGGAACATACAATGTGTATCAGTATGGAAGAAAGACAAGCGATCATCCAGTCACTGGTGATCAGTACATCGATGACGAGATCTTCCTCCGCTCTCGTATGCACGGCAAGTTGAAGATCAAGACATCGATGGTTCCTGGTGGACTCTACATGATCGATGCCGAACTTTATATGGCATCTTCAAAAGGCAAGCACGACTAATCCATCATGTGTGAAAAGCCTCTTTGTGATGAGGACTTCCTGTCCTTCGCCCTTCAACATTATGACAATCCTCAATGCGGCTCCCTTGAGGAGTTCTATGAGGATTTAGACAGGATCAAGTACATAAAGAGGCTGATGAATCGTGAAGATGGCGATCTTGGACAGAGAAACAGGTTGATACTGAATCATCTCATCATAATGACGAATGTGTTTGGAATAGAAGAGGGAAATAGAATACTCTTCTACAGAATGGAAGAGAAGTTTTACCCGAGATTGAAGACATTTCTATATTTTCTGAATGTTCTTCACCTTGAGATACCAGAAGCAGATCTAGCGGCCATTCCCATGGAACAGGGACTGCTGGAGGAACTGAGGAAAATATGAGCAAGAGTTACGAAAGATTCCTTGTTGAGAGCATCGAAGCCGAGGCACGGCTTCTTGTTGCAGAGGCAATGCTCGACCAAGACAAGATGGATATCCTTGAGATGTTCTTTGATGAAGAGGTTGCAAACACGGCCTCTGCTCCTGGTCTTGCCATGGTTTCGGATGGCGAGCCTGTCTCCCCCAAGTACAAGCAAAGAGAGTTTGGTAGAGGCATCTGGCGCAGGAAGCCAAAGCAAAAGTCCGATCTCATGGAGATGGCACTCAAGAGGAGCAAGAAAGCCACCACGGGACATCTTGAACATGTCGCGGACTATCTCTACCATGGTGATCCATCGGTTGCCATGAAGCACATGACTGCCATGCATCAGAGGTTCAAGGGCAAGATCACCAAGGGACATCAACCATCCCTCAAGGTCGATGGCGGTCACAGCATCGTGATAGGTCGCCATCATGATGGAACTCATTTTGTCCGCTCCAAGCACGGCAATGAGGATGCCACCTTCACAAGCGAGGAAGACATTCATAAGACAGGCAAGGAACACTATGTCCGTGACCTCATACCCGCTCTGCGTCATGTCAAGAAGATGAACATCGAGCCTGGTCATGCATTTCAGGCTGATCTCGTCCATCATACCGATACCAAATCGGAAACAGCAAAGCCAAATACGATCACCTACAAGACAAAGCCTGGTGCGACATTGACCATTGCCGCTCACTCGCAGTATAAACTTCCCAAGACAGGAACAAAGGCATGAAGAAAGTCTCAAGCCATCCAGATGTGAGTCAGATACAGGGTGAAGGAGTCCATGCTCCCGATCTTGCCATCAACAAGAAGATCAAGTTGTCCCTTGCAGCGAATCGCGACAGGCAGATCACCAAGCATCTTGCCGCCGCACAGAAGCACCTGACTCCAGAAGTGCATGAGTTCTCCCGTAGGCTTGCAAGTGGAGAAGGTGTTCACTCGCAGATGCATGACATGGTGAGGAACTACTCCAACACCGCAGCAAGGACAACGGGACTCCGCAGCGTCGAAGGGTTGAAGGCTCATGCAAAGAAGTGGGTTGACAGAACCACAAAGAGCGAGAAGGGTAGGGCAAAGAAACTCGGTGAACTGCACAAGGACATCGATGACAATGTCCACCACTTCAAGGCATTGTTCAAGGCACACCATCACATCGCTCAGGCAACTCACCACATGCTTGATGAGTTCCGTGGGCATGAGCATCAGTTCGACATAAAGACACATGATGGCGAGGAGCATGAGGGACTCGTATCCACGCTTGGCAAGGGTAAGAATGCCACACAGGTCAAGTTGGTTCGTCAGGGTCCGAAGGGATTCCCCAAGAAAAACTTTGAGAATCCAAGGTTCGCCAAGGGACAGCAGTCCGAACCAGTGAATGAGATGAAGTTGTCACTCGACATCACGAACACCTCGCTCACGGAGACACACTACATCATTCATGGCGTTGATGACATCACCATGGATCAGGTAGTTGATTTGATTCCCGTCGAGGAACTTGAGATGCTTGCCGAGGGTGCAAAGCGCAAGATCGTCATTCGTGGTGGAAAGAAGCGCATCGTCTTCAAGTGTCCAGAGGGACAGAAGTTGGCAAAGCGTGGTGGCAAGGCTTGCATCAAGATGGGTGGGGCTGAGAAAGCCAAGAGGTCAAGACAAGCAAAGAAGTCTGCTCGCAAGTCCAAGAAGAAGAGAGCAGCAGCAAACCGCAAGAGAGCAAAGTCTTTGAAGAAAAGAAAGTCGATGGTGCGATGATATGAACAACATGATGATGCGAGTGGCCGCGATATTTACACTTGGAGTCATGATGATGGGTGTCAAGTGTACATCTACACCATCTACACCAAAGATAGAGAAGCCAACCACACCAGTTGCAACAACCGTGTATCAAAACATTGAGAAGGTTGAGACTGCTACTGAGAACATTGCTGCCGAAACAGAGCAAATCAAGCAATCTGCGGTTGCTATAAGTGAATCAGCAACGATCATCAAGGACAGCACGGATGATCCAAAGATAACCGAAGAGGCATCTAAGATCGTTGTCGAGAGCAACAAGGTCGAGAATGCAACCATCTCAATACAGAAAGAAACAGAGATGGTCAAGCAAGAGATAGTGGCAGAGAAGACTCAGCCATTGCTTAATCAGATCCAAGAACTTGAAAAAACCAACAGCGATTGGAAGAAGAAATACGATGATCTTGTGGCTGCTTCCACAGCAGAGATTCAGAAGATCGTTCGCATCTTCTGGATGGTTGGCTTTGCCATGATCGTCGCTGGCATGATCGTCGCATACTTCCACAGAATAATCGGTGGTATGATTCTATGCGCTGGATTCGTATCTGTTGGTCTTGCTGCCGCAAATCAATACTACTATCAGGAGATCGCAACCGTTGGTCTTGTGGTCTTCATCATAGGATTCCTTGTATCCGCTGGCTCAGTTGGATATCTCATCTTCCGCTCCAAGAAGACAGAGGAAGCAGTTGCCGACAATGTGCAGTTGCTTGAGAGCATCAAGACCGAGGTTCCCGAAGAGGTCAAGAACAAGATCTTCGGTGATGATGGTATTGCTCGTAAGGTTCAGAAGGCATCGACTCAGAAGATCGTCAAGGAGATTAGATCCAAACTCGTCAAATAGACGATAGGATCAACTCGCCGTGCATCTTCTTGCAGATGTAGTAGGCATCAACGATATCAGACACGGGGGATGCAACATCTCTCTTGTCGGGTGTCATGATGGCCTTGAGGTCGATTCCCGTTTCCTTTAGAAATGCCTCATGCATAGCGGTCTTGTCAGCATTGCCCTTGCCACTACCGAACTTCTTCACTTCTGTTGGTGGTATGATAGTCACGGGAATGCCTTCACTGAACAACTTGTACTTTAGGACTCCCGTGTTCTCAGCGATGTGGAAGACCTTTCCCGTGGCTGAGTATGCATATCCCTCAAGTGCGACTTGCTTGACATTCTTGAGGATATCCACAGCCCAATCAGCGATGCTCTGATACCGCTCCATGTCTTGTTCCCACTCAGAGAACAACTCTCCGTGGATGTTTCCAAGAAAAACCTTTGCATACTTCTTGGTATCTGTCAGGAAGTAGAAGCAGCAGTCATCGAACGAGAACTTTGCACCACCTTCAAAGACGCAGATGCAAGGACCACACAACGAGTAGTCGATTCCCGCGATGATGTGTAGTTCATGACCCATGCAAATATTTAGGTTATTTGAATACAGGTTGGAATCCAAGTGAGTCGGCCATTCCTCGCTTTGCCAAACGAGTTGATAGACTATTCTTTGAACGCAAGTAACCATCTATGTTGTTCAATTCTTTCATTCCATAATATTTCCATTTTGGAAAATTGGAAGAATCAATGGTGAACTCAACATAGTTTATGATGCCACCAATAGCATCTGAAAAAATCCCATCAAGTTCGAGTTTATCTGATTTTTGTGATATCTTTTGCAGATATCTTTCTACTGCAACGCAGATATATCCAACAATCAATGAATCCTTGTTTGAATGAGTAACTACTTTTCCTTTGTTGTTTATGAAGTGATTCAGTGATTTTTCTGCCTCTACTATTGGCTTTAGAGACTGAACTTCTTTGTCATTTAGCACAGTATCAACAGACTTTCCTAGTAATGTCTTTGCTGTTCCGCCCGAAGACAAAGTATCCACAAGTTTTTGTAGAGTTGTGGTAGGAGTATAGTTGGTAATTACTTTCTTCTGAGTGAGTAATATGGCACCACTCAATGGACCAACTGAAGTGCTTGAGTCTGCAATAACCTCAAGTAATTGTTCTTCCACAGACCCCTTCCAGTTTTTTTCGTTTATACCATTTCTTTCACGAAGAACACTGAGTATGTCTTTTGCTTTTACTGTGTTGGTAGTGGTGCCAGACTTTGCCGATATTCTCATCGAACGCATAGCAGAGTTTGCTTCGTTTAGTTTTTTCTTTGTACTTTGTCTAGCATGTGCTGTTTTTTTACCATCGCTACCAACGATACGAACTTCATAATCAGTCAATGGAGTATTTGCCGCAGATGGATGAAACACAAAACATTTCTTGGGATTTGGCGTATCACCAAATACATTGTTCTGCGTTGACCAAATAGGACCAACAACTTCAGCAAAGTATTTTTGTATATTGTTTTTTTGTGCGGTGCTGAGTTTAGTTGCATCGCAGACTTTTTTAAGATCTGCATTGCTTATCTCGCCATTGGCATGTTCAACAAGTGACATCATGTATCTTACAGGATGATCTTTGCTTGATAGTTTATTCACTACAGACTTAACAGTTTTTACATACTGCTCAAATGCGATTTCTTTACCAGAAAATCCAAAGTCTTTTGGTTTGTATTCAAATGCCATTACTCACCTCAAGTATTATGGTGATCGTTTCTTTTTTCTAGTAGTTGTCTTTTTCTTCTTTCTGCCACTTGAGAATCGCATCTTTGACATTGGTCTTGCATCTTCTCCACCAATATCCATGAGTTTGTTTCCAGCCATGTGGGCTAGTTCTCTTGTGAATATCTTTCTTGTGGTGGAGATGCTTCCCTTGTCCCTGATTGGGCTACTTGAATAGGCATGGCAGAGTCTACCAGCGCATCTACTTGCAAACTTACCCAATCGACCCGCAAAGTCAAGCACACCTTCGCTGAGTTCCTTTGCCCCACCGACAACTTCTGCACCAGGAATGGTTGCTATTGCAGTCTTCTTGGCATCGGCTTGGTTCAATGCCTGTACAGTGATCTTGCGAGGAGTCCTTCCCTTCTCGCCCTTGAGCCTGTACTTGACGAGATATGTTTTCTCGTTGGATGATGACTTCTCTTTTGATTCTTTATCTTTCTTTTCGGCCATGGTTCATCCTAGCATTGGTCTGTCGCCGCTGTTCAACTTGGACAGATCTATTTTTTGGTTCGTTGCGGGGCGGAAGGAGTTGATTGTAGGCTCTTCCTTGGGTGCCTCCATCTGAGGCATCTGCTGTCTTGGTTGGTTTGAGAATCTTTCTCTGCCCTTGAGGACGCTCTCTACCACGGAACCCTTCTTGGGCTGCATGGGAGCCTTCCTCATTTCATTCACAACCTTCTTGGGCTGTGGCTGTTCCTTGGGCATGGGATCGTGTGTGCGGACTGAGATTGTTTCTCTTGGCACATCGAACTTGCGCTCTATTGATTCTGAAAGTTTCTTGAAGGTAGTGTTCTCTGGCAACCTTGAGGCACCGAGACGCTTGATGTTGTCATCTGATGAAAACTTGTATTTCATGGCTTCAAAGGTTTCCTCGTCTTCGAAGATGTGAAGAACTGAACTGTTGTCCGAATAAAGAGTGAATAATGAGAACTTGCCAGACAAGTCCGTATCATGACTCTCCATGAGAACTCTAGTGATGCTTGATGTTAAAGAATCGGCCATTCCAAGATAATCCTCCATGATGTATTTATGAAATAACAGGGGAGAGGTTTTACCCTCTCCCCTTGTGACTAAGTTTAACTAAGTTTGATTATTCGCCAAGAAGATCAGCGAGTTCTTCGGACATCTCGCCAGTCTCTGCGAAGTGAGCAAGGATCTCTGCGAGTCCTTCTTCCCCGTAGAGTTCAAGACCTTCTGCGAGGATCTCGTCAAGGATGTCCCATTCTTCAGACATTGCTCCTATGCCACCAACTCCAACTGTTGGAGCCTTTGGTGCTGGCTTTGCCGTTGTAGTTGTACCTGGTCTACGGTTTGATAGGAGGTTTCCTCTTGGGGCAGCACCAGCAACTCCCTTAGAAACAGATGGAGTTGAACCCGATGGCTTTCCTGAATTCTGCATTGAGTTTAGGATCTGTGCAAGTTCAGATGCATTGTTTGCAGTGCGGCCACCAATATTGATCGGCCACTCGTTTAGTTGAGCCTCTGCAAGGATATCAAGTGCTTCTTGAACATCAGCAACGGAAACGGTTGGCTTCTTTGCTGCTGGCTTAGATGAACTCGTTGATCCTGGCTTGCGACTTGAGAGTGGATTGTTTCGTGACTTCATGCCACCCTTTGATGCACCCGTCGAAACAGATGGCCCATCATTCTGCATTTGATTTAGGATACGGGCAAGATCTTCTGCATTCTTTGCACCGTAGACACCAGAGCCACCCCACCCAGAAGATGATGCTGCTGCACGCTGTGTGTTTGAGCCACCTCTTCCAGATACGCTGGAGAGGTTCTTTGCTGCCGATCCCTTCGCAACACCCATTGCTGTGTCAGCAACGCCGACTGATGGGCCTTGCTTTCCACTTCCTTGCTGTGATGCAAGCCATTGTGCAAGTTCAGTTGCGTTCATTGCTCCACCGATTGCCGATGAACCCCATTGGAGATTCGATGGCTTGGATGATGCAGTCGAGGAAGTTCTTCCGCCTCTTACACGGGCTGCACCCTTTGATGCACCCACTGATGGTGCAGAGACAGCCTCATTGACTGACTCTACGAGTGACTTGTATGCGTCTCTATTGATTGCCATTTTCTTACCTTTCGTAGTTTCGAAACTATGTGAGTGCGCTGATAGGTTCTAGAATATCAGTGCGTGTTTGAATATTTAGTATTTTCTACCATTGCACCCATCAAGGTTCTTCTTGCGGTTCAATGCCTTGATGTACAACTGATGCTTTAGTTCCCGAATGCGTGGTCTTGCGGGTGTCTTCACTTTTGCCATGATCTATCTCCTTTTATTACTTTCCCTTTAGTCTACCGTATCTCTTTTCGTAGTTGTAACGCGCTCTCAGGCCAGCCTTCTTGATCTCGGGAGTAATTATGTCATTATAACCAAAATCTCCGTGACGAGCATCCATGCGGAACTTGGCCTGTGCCTGTTGACGCTCTCTCTTTGCTCCCTTATCGGTTTCCCTGCCAAACAACTCTGCCGTGCGAACCTTCGTGCGGAAACGGGAGATTGCATTGTCATGCTGTGTGGCTAGTTTTCCTGCCTTGAGAGTATACTTGCCCTTCTTGGAAAGGCGGCTTCCCGCACCCCTTACTGTCTCTTGTGTTGCTTCACCACGACGAGCCATACTTGCCTTGTACCTTGACTCAAGTCCAGATGCCACTCCATGGAGTTTGGCATACTTGTCTCCCTCTCCCTTTTGCATGGCAGCATATGCTGCTCCCTTGGCCCTGCGAAGTTTCTTGAGGATGCCTTCTTCAAGGTATCCTGGTGCAACACCCTTTGGTTCAATGCCTCTTGCTCTTAGTGCAGCAGACTTCCTACGCATACGAGTCTCCAATGCACCGACTGCTCCTCTACCATCGGAGAGTTGCTTGTCCTTGAACCTCTTCTTCTTGAAGGATCTCTCCATGTAGTCCTTCAGATGCTCTGGAACTCTCTTATTTCCCTTGACATACTTGCGGATGATACGCATACGCTTGGCGGATACTGCTTCATCCAAATCAGTTTCTTCATTGAATGCTTTGTTCCACTGTGAATCGCGTTCCGTCGAAGTGCTTGGTCGTGGAGCCATTGCTCCGCTTGATTGGAGTCTCTTTGTTGCTTTCTTAACAAAACCACGCTTCTCTGGACCTCGTAGGATTGCCTTGTTCCTTGCCCTGCTAATAAGGGCATCAGTCAATTCATCCAACTGTTCTTCTTCATCCAAACCCAACTTGTTTTCCTGCTTGGCAAGGTTCCATGAGTGTCCGTACATGACTTCCTTCCAACGCTTGCCGTATTGCTTCTTGAAGGATGCCTTGACCTTGGGATCGGATGCCCAATCCTCATAGCCAGGTGCTGCCTTCTCTGCAAGTTCGATGTCCTCATTGGTGAGTTTTGGATAAGGCTTTGATCTATAATCACTCAATTTCTTCTTTGGCTTTACTGGCTTTGGTTCTGGCTTTACTGGCTTTGGTTCTGGTACATAAGTCGTTGGATAAGCCTCATCCATCTTGGCCTTTTTCTTCTTGGAGGTTGGCTTCTCTTCCTCTTCGCCTTCATCCTCCATCTCGTCCTCGTCTTCTTCCTCTTCGCCTTCATCTTCCATTTCCTTGGAAGCGATCTGACGAGCCTTCTCGGTCAACGAGTTGAGAAAGCCTTCCTGTAGCATCTGTGCGCGTTCCTTATCGATTGGATCGACCACGGATGCGATTGTTTCTGATAGTGATTTAAGATCTCTAGTCTTCATTGTTATTTCCTTTTAGAACTTCCTACCAGTGAGCATGTAATCTGTATTATCTTGGGGAGTTCCAAGTGTATCTACTACTCTTCTTCCGATGTTGCGAAGCCTGTTTTTTGCTTTCACAATCTTGCGCTTGATCTTCTTGCCAACCTTAGTTGCTTCGAAGATCTTCTTGCCCTTGGCACTTGCCTTGTTCATTGCATCCTTGGAGAACTTCGAATATGCCTTGTCCGCTGCCTTTGTGGTTGGCTTGTCTGTGAAGAACGCACGAACGGTCTGCTTTGGCGCACCGCCACGACGAAGACGGCTTGCGCTCACCTTGGAGAGTTCCTTATCATAGGCAGCATCAAGTTCCTTCGTGGTTCCCTGTTGCCCAAATCGCGCAGAGCGAAGCCTACGCATCCTCTTAACGCCTTCAGTCATAGGAAACAATCTCTGAGTCTTTCCACTACGGCTTGCAGCGCGTGAACGAATGCCGATCTGCTGATAGTATCTCTTGCGATCTTCTGCACTCATTGAGCGAAGTCTCTTCTGAAGTTTGCCACCATATGGTTGAATCTCACCCTTGCTGTACATATCATAAGGATCTAGACCAGGTGGTAGTTTTGGCTTTGCTCTTCCCATGCGACCTCTGTTTGGGTCATTGGTTGATACGGCCTCGTTCGTTGACTTGCTTGCTTTTCTATTATAATTGGCAATCGCTTTATCTAAGTGTTTAGCCCTCTTGTTTGCAAATCTATACTTTGCCATATCAACTTCGTGGTCTATGCCATATTCATTGGCTAGTCCCCTCTTAACTGCCTCTGGAGAAGCACCACCGCGACGCATGATGGCAGCATCGTGCTTCTTTCTTGCAAGTTCAAGTGCGCCTGTATCAGTTCCAACCTTGTGCTTACCATATACCTTTAGATACTTGGAGCGTGTGGCCTCATCAAGTTCTTCTGCCTCCAACTCCTTGAGTCGTTCTGCTGAGATGAATATCTTCTTCTCCTCGGCCTTGCCTTGAGGAGTGATGGACTTGAGATGTTGTAGAAACTGATTGTTCATTTACTTGGCCTTTCCTTTTGCTGCTTTTGCTGCCGATGCTGCGCGATACTTTAAAACTGTTTTTGGCGCGCGATCAGCACCAGACTTGATTCTCCATGTTCCTGTCTCATCACCTTGAGCGGGACTCACGGTCTTTGATGGAATGCTTGGAGCCAATCCAGCCCTCATGCGTTCGCGAGAAATCTGCACACGGTCACGCAACTGCTGACCCTTTGAAAGTTTTAGTTTATTCATAGTTCTCTTATGAAGTGCTTCATCACCAGCCATTGTTGTTGGCTTTGGGGTGGATTTCAAAGAAGCGGCCTTTTTTGTCAATGCCTTTACGATGCGCTGATAACGAGCAAGACCGCGTGATCCTTCTGTGAGTTCGTTGTATCTGCGGAGCAAACCTTCAGTAATGGATTCAGACATTTGTGATTCTGCATCCTTTTTGTTCTGCATCCAAAACTCTGCATCCTTCTTGTTGCCGCGCTTCATTGCCTTGACAATCTCTCTCTTTGAACCTTTGACAGCCTTCTTTAGTTGGTTCTTTGAGTGAACATAAGAACCTTCAGCAATGGATTCAGACATTTGTGACTCTGCGTCCTTCTTGTTCTGCATCCAAAACTCAGCATCTTTCTTGTTGCCGCGCTTGAGTGCCTTGACAATCTCTCTCTTTGAACCCTTGACGGCTTTCTTGAGTTGCTTCTTTGAGTGAACATAGGAACCTTCATCAAGAGTTGGATGATCGAACATCCCATCGGTGTCCTCATTGAGTGCTTTCTTGAGGTAAAGTTGCTGCTGAATGTTTGGAATGCTCATTTTGTTTCTCCTGTTTTGGTACTTTTATATTTAGTCTTTTTTATGGGTCTGATCACAAGACGCGATCCTATCACATTTTCATGCTCTGCGGCATGATGCTTCGATGGAGGAAGAGGCTTTGGAATATCTTTGTTGGATGATGACATTCCACCTTTGACATCTGTTGCCCATATCTTCTTATCGGGTAGATCGTGTGCAGGAACCTCTGCCTGTCCTCTCATCTTATGAAAGACCTGACCCTTCATCTTTGGATTCTTGCGAAGTCTATTCCATATGGATGCACCACCAGGACTCTGTAGACTGCTGCTGTGTAGGTTTCCCTTCTTCTTTGCAAGGTGCTTATATGCAAGCACGGCAAGGGATTTTCCTATTACTTTCTGTGTGTGATCTCCATGAACATCTGTGTGAATGACCGTGTGGTCGTTGCCAGATGTGCGAGTCGAAACTTCACCCGCAACATGTCCTGTTGCATCATGCACGATATGGTGATCTTCAAATTCGGGATGTGTTGCATCAACCGATGTGTAGAGAGTGTATCCCTTTGCAATCTTACCAGATCTCTTTGGCTTCAACCCTTTGTGTGCGACCATCTTCTCAAAGTTTCGTGGACTCAGTCCACCGCTCTTCGGCTTTACAAGAATATCAGCCATCTCAATGTCTTCCGATACAACAGCGGGCTTCTTCTTGCGCTTCTTACCAGCAAGAATCAATGTCCTCTTGAAGTCGGGATCAACTCCATACTCTGGTTCTACCTTTGATGGATTATCTCTTCCGCCACTCCAACTTCTGCTGAACTGGTGCCAAATGTGTCTCTCTGGTCTTCTATATGCGCGAGTCTGAAATGCATGTTTTTGCTTCGTGTCTACCTTGTCATCATCATGGATCATCATGTGCTTCTTGAGTTCACGATCATTACGCATTGTGTTCCACACATGCGCTCCACCGTGGCTCTGTACTGAATCAGATTGAATGGCATGTCCTCTTCTATGAAGATGTCTGTACATTTCAACGGGCAAAGATGCTCCGACCTTCTTGCTGCCGTGTTCGGGATGCATCTCAAGATGAGATACCTTCAGTGCCTTGCCTTTTGACCCAAACACAACGCCCTTCTTCGGATGAAGTTTGCCACCCCAAGCGTGCATTTCTCCAGCGATATCTCCGCTTGCCTTGTGTACTATCGTGAACTTGTGCTTCACAATCCTTTGTGGTCCACTCGGTCTGTTGTTGTCCATCTCGACGGAGTGCTGATGAAGTTCGTAACCAGGATGAATCTCTCCATGATTCTTTCGAGTCACAACCTTGTCGGATGAGTAGGTCTTCGTTCCATAGTCCTTGTGGACAACCTCTGCTTTCCTTGGCTTCCCTGCATCTCTATCTCTAGTTACGGGAATCAGTTCGATGTCCTCCGAAACAAACTCAGCGAAGGACATGTAGCCTTCTTTCACCACCTTCTTCTTTGGCTTTGCTATCTTCGATTGTGCGGACTTGATCATGCCGAAGTACTTTGGCTTATTCATGTGCTTTGGCATGAGTTCATGTGCTAGTTCTGTATCACCAGATGCAACCGCCTTGCGAAGACGACCAGCCTTTGCAACGCTGATGTCTCCCTTCCTCAATCTACTCAACACCTCATGTCGTGGCATCTCTCCTTCGTGTCTCTCTCCACCAAGTTGATGGAAGTCCACCCTGACCTTGTGGATCTTTCCCGTCTTGTCCTCAATGCCACCCTTTTTTGCAATGCTGCCCTCTATTTCCCTTTTCAACTTGCCTTTCATCTGATCGGAGCCAAGACCAACCGTGATGTGCTTGTGACCCCTCTGCGCGAGGTGTGCAAGTTGCCTGAATGGATCTCTTTGCTCCGATCCCATCGCACGGAACTTCAACCCTTTGTGTTCCTTTGCGAGTTCTCTGTGACCAGCACGGACAATGGATCTCTTCTGTGCGTGTGTCAATGGATCGTCGTGCGTCTGCTTTGCCGCACCACCGATGCCATGGTAGAAGTGCGTATGACCTGTACCTTTAGCATGTTCAGCGGCTTGTCGTGCAACCTCATGGTGTCCAACCGTGTATGGACTGAACGATCCAGCAAGGAGAAATGCCTTGCCCTTATTGGGTGCGGATGCTTCTTCTATCTTGGTTATTGTAATGGTATTCATATGTGATATTTAGGAAAACAACAAGGAGAGGGGTTAGCCTCTCCTGTCTGCGCTTGACTGGGTTATTCATCATCAATGGTGGATATGTACCACCATTCTGATACATCAAATCCACCAATCAATCCATCTATGGTGTGAGGCTTGGTATCAGCGGACTTTCTTTCGAATCCTGAATGCGGTGGATCCTTCATGACTTGATGGATCAATGAGTGGATCATCATCATGTTTCCTTGCATCCTTGGTGCCAAGTTGATCGGTCGTGAACTTTCTTTTTGTGGACTTTGCGAGATTTGAGATTGGGAACTTTACCACATGGATGTTTTCGTAGTCTCTTTCATCCACCTCGCGCTTGCGTCGATTCACTGCATGAAGCGTCTGATCCTTCCAATAGCGCACACCTTGATGATTGGTCACGAATGCATGACCTTGGGTGTATTCCTTGTTGCCTGGGTAGTTGGTGCGACCCTTTGGACTGCGTGGCTTCAGACCATGCTTGACAATCTTTGCTGCCCTTGCTGCCGTTGTGACATGGTAGACATACTTCTGCTTCTCTGAGTTCGGCATCTCATCAAAATCATGAGCATATGACCAATTCTCGGAAAGATTCTTTATTTCCATTGCCTCTGCAATGAACTGTTCGTAGGTCTTCATCTCTTATTCCTCATAGAAGCCAGCATTGTTGCCGCCATAGGTGCGAATCAACCTACCCGCGAGTGCATTGGCTTCATCCTCGCATGGTGATCCCGTCTCTCCGTCGAGTTCATCGCCATTCTCATCCTGCATCTGATGCACCAACTCATGTGCAATGGATCTGCAAATGTCAAATGTGGCTCTGTTGCCACACAATACCTTGATGCTCTTGTCCTCGGGGCAATAGGATGCCGTGGTCATGCCATTCTCACGCGACTGCAACAACCTGATGCTTGGAGTGGTCTGCAAGCCAAGTTCCTGTGCAGCGAACTGCACGAAGTCATTGATCGTGTTCTCATTCTGCTCTGAAATGAACTGCATGAAGGACTTCATTTCTTCCCCTTGGACATGTGCCACATCGTGTGCTGATAGGCATTGTGAATGGCATCATTCATGGTCTTGTGTGTTCCATGGATCACGGGAAGACCGACATCCTTACCATTCACGCGGATGTTCCCCGCCTGATACCCCCAACCACCCATGCGGTTCCATGCCTTGGTCACATGACCGACCACACCACGATGAGAGAACATGGATGTGTTGTCATCAATCTTGCGGATGTTTGCAGAATGACCAGACTGCTTAATCTTCACAAGTCTTTCTGAACTTTCGGAAATGAACTGATTGAATGATTTCATCTAACTCATCTTCGCTTTCGTCTTGGCTTCCTTGAGATGAAGTCTGTCACGGCTTGGTCAAGATTCTTTCCAATTCGTCTTGCATTTCCACCCATCTTGCGGGTGTGTCTTTCATCCGCAACCTTGTACTCGCTGTATGGGATTTCGCCCTTGCCCCACCTCTTGGAAGCATATGCAAGTTTTCTACCCGCCCTCTTTGGCATCCCCTTGAGGTTCTGTCCAATGTCGGGTGCTGCCTCTGCTACACTTGGAGGAGGATTTGAAGGAAGCCTATCTCTCAACTGCCTCTGTCCTTCAAAATAGCGAATATCTCTTGATCCTCTTGGCTCAAGAGCATCTATTTCATTACCAGGATTTACTTTCCTTCTCCAAAAAAGATTTGGTCTTCCATCAGATGGCTTTCTAGTTCTACTACCTTGCCAAAATGGATTGTCGCTTGGAGGAAGATTGTCTATCTCTTGTGCGGCTTCGTACATGTCATCCTTGGTCTTGTACTTTGGATCGACATCGCGGATCACATCATCGGGAATCTTTTTACCAAGTTTCTTGTGACCCCTAGCAACAAGACGAGCAATCATGCTCTTGGTTGATTCTTCATTTTCTTCTTTCTTTTTCTCCTCTTCAGATATCGAATTTGGAGTATTGGAAAGGTAGTCTTTCACTGAAGAAATGTAATCTGCTGATTTCGTAATCTTGGACTGAACCCATCCCTCAAGTTGAGAATCAGACTTTAGCATCGACATGATGTCATTAGCATTTGCAATAATAGACTTGAGTTCACCCATTGCCATTCCACCCTCATCATCCACATGCTTCTCCTCATTCATGTCACCATGGAAGGTATGGAATGACATCTGGATGACATGGGACGAGTCATGGATGTTTTGGGCAAATGGCTTGACCTTGTGCTTCTTCAGGATGCCGACGATGGACTTGTGAAGTGGAAGGGTCTTCTTGGTGGCAATGTCTCGGTATCCCGCTCCACCCGTATGGGCAAGTTCCTTCCCGTGCTTTGCCTTGAGTTCCGCAATCGCTGGCTTGGGAAGATCAGTTAGCCAATCCTCCATGGCACCCTTGTAGGCACCCTCATAGACCATAGAAGGATTCTTCTTCATCTTACCAACGAACTTCCTCCTTCCACCCTGAGTCTCATTCTTCTCACCAGGACTGTAGGTGAGCATGTAAAGATTTGGGACTGCGGGAATGGCATCTTGGACATACTTGGGGGCTTCATTAATATCACTTGCAGGAACAAAGATGCATGTATCTTTGGCTTTTCCTTGAGGTGTGATTGAGTTTAGGTGGTTTAGGAATAGGTTGTTCATCTTTTCTCTCTTTGTCAAGTTTCTGTATTATCTTTTAATTCTAACGGCGTAATGCATCTCGTACTGTATCACCGAATTTTCTCAGTCGGTCACGGAGTATTCTTTCCCCACGATAACGCCTCATACCTTCCTGCCTTCTTTCCTCCGCTCTTTCTTGTGGAGTCATCATTGGTGGTGGTGGTTTTCCAATGTCTATTGGTGGAACGCGTGGTAAGCCTGGATCCACTCCTGTGGGTGGAACGGGCATCCAGACATCATGCATGTGTTTCTTAGGATTGAACTTATCTCTTGCAGGATCAAATGGGTATACGGGGTCCACTGGCTGCATATATTTGTACTCATCCAACTGTTCGATGGCTTCAGATAGGATTGCTCTTGCTGCTTCGTATCTCATTTTTGCTTCTTTCTTATCATGCTAGGCTATCCACATTATCTGAATCGCGGTTGACTTTGATATGGTCTTTGGTTTAATCCATCTCGCACTTGATCACGGAATCTTCTCAACCTTTCACGATCACGCTGTAGATTATTGCGTCTTCGTTCGATTTCAATAGGATCTAATGGACCACGCAGACCACCCGCATCATTGGGATACTTTACACCTGGAACTCTTGGTTGCCCACCTATGGGTGGGCGGGGAATTCTTGAAGGTCTTTCTGGTCTGCTCTCAGGTGGGGGTAGAGGTCTATGTGGTTCTGTCCACGGGAATATTGCAGGTTTTATAAGATCACCATCGGGGCTATAAACAGGTGGACGAATTTCAAGAGGCTTGCCTGGTTGCCACCCCCAAGGTTTGCGGTTAAAAGGATTGCCATACTCTGGATCTGGATCTCTTGGTCTTGGAGTTTGTGGACTGTCCTCAAAATCTGGTCTAAAAACTGGTGGAAGTTTTTGTTGAGGGTTGGCTGGAGGGTATACAACTGGTTCCGATGGATCTGGTCTTAACGGTCGATACTGCGGTCCCCATATGCCTGGGCTAGATGGTTTTTTTGATCCTCCACGCGAGCGTTCAAATGTGCTATCACCTGGGTCTACAAGTCTTTGTAGGAGTTCTTTCTCATCCAACTGTTCGATGGCTTCAGATAGGATTGCTCTTGCTGTTTCGTATCTCATTTTCCTGTTTCCTTTGAGAAGTTTGATTAGTCAAAGTCTGGTCTAGTTTGGTGAGGAGGCTCAGAAGGGCGGCTATATGGATTATTCCAACCCGCACCAGGTCCAGAAGGTGCCACATAAGGTCTTTGATATGGTTTCTGGTTTAATCCATCCTGTATTTTTTTGCGAAAGTCTCTTAATCGATCCCTCTGTCGCGTATCATTATAGTCTTTGCGCTTTGCTCTATCTTGTTCATCCTGTAGTCGTTCCTTTGGACTCCTTAGTGGTGGTGGTGGCTTGCGTAGATCTATTGGGGGAGGTGGCGCATCACCAGGATAGGCTGGTAACGGAAACCACTTCGATGGTCCAAATGGCTCATCATTCGTCGGGTACCAATGATAAGGAGAAGACGGGTCATCTCGCGGATAAAACTTTGTTGAGCCTCCTTGTTGTCCTGGAGATATTTGTCTCTGTAAAAGTTTTGTCTCATCAAGTTGTTCGATTGCTTCTGATAGGATTGCTCTTGCTTCTGTGTATCTCATTTTATGCCATTTTCTTATTGAAGTTTCTGTATTTGAGTGGTATTTCTACCTTTAGAAAGACATTTATATGTAGAAAAAATATGGATTGACCGTGTGATCAGCCATTACCCCATACGGTGCCACGACGAGATGCGGCTTGGTCGAGGTTCTCCCGATACCGCTTCGGAACACCCTTTGATACCTTTTTCATGACCTCTTTGAAATCTGCACCAGGGGTAAGATTCATATCCACGGCTGCTGCGGGAGATCCGATGAAGTCACGACGGACACCACCAGATTTCTTGCAATGGGGGCATGGGGATGAACAAGGAGCATCGCGGTCGGCAATGGTTCTGAATGATTCGAAAAGATGTTCGCACTTGTCACACTTGAAGTCATAGGTTGGCATAATGAAATCTCCTAAAGGGGTATCAGATATCTATTTCGTTTGATCGAAGCCATGCAATGTAGGAACGAGAGCGTTTACGAATTCCTGAGAAGTTCAATGGAAGATTCCATGAGCGCATGAGGGAAATCATTTCCTTCTCTGTACGCTCCTCAAGAAGCACATAGCGGGATCCTTCGATGTGATCCCCACTGCCCTTGAGCCAGTCCCTGTCACCGTTCTTCCATTGGATGAAATGGCAATACTCATGGACTAGGTTTGTGAGTATCGTAATGGGTTTCCTATTGCCTGTACCAATGCGAATAGAACCCCATCTATTGGACGCGGGTTCATGGAAGTAGGCTGCTGTGGTGGTGGTCTTGCTGAACCTTACATTGCGGTTCTTTGAGAACTTCAAGTGGATTCTGTGGTTCTTCAGGTCTTCCTTTATGAACTTCAGGAAGTCCTTCACCTCGGGGGATGTTCTACTGAGTGTACGAATCATCAGAGTCCTCCTTCGGTATCTATGAGTTTCGACTAGAAAAAACCCGTGCTTTTTAAGGCACGGGGAGGAAGGGGATATGGTTCATGAAATCGGGATTGTTCTTCTCGTCCCTAGTCATGTACTTGTAGATTGCCCTGCCGATCTTGATGTCGTACCAGGTTTCGGCATCGATGACCCAGCCGTTTTCGCGACCTTCGGCTTCGGGGGGATTGATGCTGAACGACTCCACATACCTGTTCTCGTTGGCATTGAAGTAACTGCGAATCCTCACAATGTCCTTCCCATCCTGCACCTCAAAGGTCATCAGGCTGTTGTACTGACCTCCCTGAATCCTGTGGGTGGTGATGGTGGTGAAGTTGGCGGTCTTGTTCTGGTTCATTGTGGTGTTCTCTCCTTTGGGAAGTTTGAGTTTTGACTTAGGCCACGATGTCCATCAGGCGATTGATGAAGACGCGGTTCGCACTGTCACGCTTGGTGGCAGCAACGAGTTCGCGGGTCAGGGCAACCTTGCGGTTCTTCATGTTGTCCAACTTCTTCTGCTCCTTGCGCTGTGCGTACTCCGTGTTCATGCGGCTGACGATCTGCACGAAGAAGTACTGGCTGTATGCACCGTAGGGGAGCGAGATGCACTTGTCATCTTCGAACTTCTCAACCAACTTCTGCTCAAATTCACGACGAGCCTGGTAGTCCATCTTCTTGTTCTGGGCATAGCAAGCCGAAGAGAAGGTGCTGCAATAGGAGAGGCGACCCGCCATCATCACGCCCACGATGTCCACATTGGTCGCATCCTTGAACATCTGCACCACGATCTCATGGGTGTTGCGGTGTCCACCACCATCGTCCGCAGCATAGCGACGGCCATTCGAAGCATCGACCATCACACGCGCAACCTTGCGGGTCGGGTTGGCATCGCGGAGAGCATTGCTGCTGACCGCATTGATGATGCTCATGCCCTCGCCATCGCTGAGGCTGATGAAAGTCACCTTGGTGTTGCTGGACTTTCGGAAGTTGTTGACGATGTCGCGCATGGCAAGGATCGACTCATCAAGCGGGGTGTCGCCAAGAGCAAGGCTTTGCGGGTTCGTGAGCGAGACATAGCCACCGCCAACCATCTGCGAGAGGACGAGAAGGCGACCCATGGTCCGCGCAAAGTCCTTGTTGCCCATGTTGGCATGGTAGACCTGAATCAGGCTGAACGCCTTGTAGACCGCAGCAGTCTTTCCCGCAGTGCCAGAGGGAAGACCACAGACCGCATCGGTAAATGCAAAGCACTCGTCGTGCAGATTCCAATTCACACCCTCAACGACCGCACCCCAACGAGCGCAGTTTTGGCGGCTGATGAGTTCGCCGTCCCTGTTCTTCCTGCCGTTGAGGTTCGGATTGTTCTTCGTGAACAATTCGTCAGCGATCTTGCTGTGGACACTGCTGAAGAAGTAGACTTCGGCGGGGATGCCGACGCGGCGGCAGAAGTTGAGAAGCGCACCCAACTGGTTCACGGTGTCCTGAATCATGCCACCCATCGAACCAGACCAGTCGAGGAGGATCACGATGCCGTGGTTCTTCTCATCGTTCTTGATCGTGATGCGCTCAAAGATGTCCTCGCTGAACTTGTACTTGGCGAGGTGGCGGGTCGAGATGCGTCCCGTCTTGGCACTCGACTGACGCGCATAGTTACGCGCAGCACGACGAGTATCGAACCGCTTGACCATGAGATCGACCGCGCGGCGGTTCTCTTGCGTCATCTTCTTGAAAGCCTCAAGAGCAAGGCCGTCCATGTACTTGCTCATGCCACCCGCAGCAAGGACATCGTTGCCGATGCTGTTGCCGTGGTAGCGACCGACCTTGCACTGGTCCATGAGAGCAACGAACTCGTTCGCGGTCACGACAACCTTGGAAGCATCGATCTGCGGGACGGTGATCGTCTGTTCGATGGTGTGGGTGTTGATGAACTTGGTCATCGACTTCTCAAGGTTGCTCACGGTCGAGGAAGCATCGGGAGCGAAGTCGGGATTCTGCTTGGCTTCGGTTTCCATGTTGCCACCCTCATCGGTCTCGTCGGACGAGTCGGCGGTCGAGCCGTCATCGTTCGCGTCTTCCGCGCTGTCGGACTTGGAACCGCTCGACTCCTCTTCACCTTCGCCATCTTCCTGCGACTCGCTGCGACCGCTCTGGTCTTCGTTGCCGCCTTCGCGAGTCTCCGACTTGTCGCTGTCGCCGTCCTCTTCGCCGTTGGCACTGGCGGTTTCCTTGCGCTCTTCCTTGCCACCGTCAGAGGCTTCGCCCTTGCCACTCTTGCGATCCTTGCCCTGCTGACCCTCACCGCCCTTGTTGCCGTCGTTGCCCTGCTGCTCCTCGCGTTCCTTCTTCTGCTGCTTCGCGAACTCATAGAGATCGGCAGAGATGTCGGTGACATCCTTGAAGGTCTTGGCCGCGTTGATGCGGTCGATGAAGACCTGCTCCTCAGCGGTGAACGGGACCACCATGCCCGTGTGGACACCCAACTTGTAGTAGAGGTTGATGCGGTCAACGAGGGGAAGCGAAGCGACATCGCGACCCTGAAGACCGAAGGCATCCATCGAAGCGAGTTCCTTGTACCCCGCGACGAAGTCAGAGCGAAGGCCAGGGAACTCGCGCTTGATCATGCGCTCAATACGCGCATCCTCGACCACATTGATGTAGTCCTTCGCGATCATGCTGTTGCCCTCGCCACCGATGCGGATGCTCTCGCTCTTCCACTCATCAGCGGGAGTGTACTTGGCATGGCCGACTTCGTGACCGACAAGGAAGTCATAGACAGACTGGTTCTTGTTCTCCCACTGCGGGAGGACAAGCCGACGCGAGTCGAGTTCGAACCATGCCGTCTTGGCATCGGGACGATGCTCGACCGTGATGCCCTCAGACGCGAGGAGTTGCGCCAGGAGCGAGTTGCGGGAGGTGTTCGCGGTGTTCATAGTGCTGTTAGCCATGCTGTAAGTATAAGGTAAATCGGCACTTGCGGCAAGCCACTTGATCCATGCGGGAAAAAAATGTCTAGATTGTAAGTCTTGGAAATATCAGGACTTACGGAATATGGGTGGTTTCGGGGGCATTGCGGAGCCATTATCGGCCTATGGGGTAGGGCAAGAATCTTTGGAAATCTTGTCGGGAACAGTGATTTCTGGCTTGACATGGGGGCTAGATTTTGGCAATGCCATCTCCCCCATTTTCCACCCAAACACATTTCCCAAACTCCCCATCCCTCTCTTCCCATCCCTCTCTTCCCATCCCTCTCCTCTCATCTTCTCCAAGACCCCCTACCCCCTACCCCCTACCCCCACTTTTATTTTGCCCTATGCCGAAAATGAAAAATCGGCTTGGCAATTTTTTCTCACCAAACCGATTTCCTAAACTTCGCAATGTGTCTCTCAGTTGTATGCAAGTATCTCCATTGCCTTCTTTGCTTCATACCCATCCTCGGTTCTCTTTCTTCTTCCCGCAGTATAGGTCACGGGGAACCTATGCACCGTTGCCTTCATGCCATCGAAGAAGCCATCTCCACAATCCCGATTGCACAACCATACCCCCTTGTGATCCTCCACCACCTTCATGAGTTTCAGAAGTTCTGCATCGGGAAAGGACTCATTGTAGTCCGCGAATGAATCCCTGTACGGTGGATCCATGAATGTGAAGTCTGAGATCGGGACATTCGACCAATCCGTTGATGTCAGTATCGTATCTGTGGAGTTCAGCATGTGCGACCATGCAAGGACATTATCCCGATCATAGACCGCATCCCGCTGGTTGAGAAGTCCCGATGGAGTCCCGAACCTGTTGTTCGTGTTCTTGTTGATCTGCCAGATTCCATTGAAGGCAGTCTTCATCAGGAAGTACAGCAAGGCAGCGCGGGGGACTGAATCGTACTTCTCGTATTCGAAAGCATGTGTAGTACGAAGATCATAAAAGTACTTCTTCCTATCCTCCTTGGAGAGTGGTAGGTAGACCGATGAGTAGCCATCCATCTCCCCGATGAAGAGATTCGGACTGCTCTTGATCGCGGAGTAGATGTTCATGATGTCCGCATTGATGTCATTGATGTATACCTTTCTCGGAGCATGGTCACGCATGACCTTGATGAGCATTGCCCCACCGCCGAAGAATGGTTCCGAATAGGTGTCCACCTTCCCAAAGTTCATGAAAGGCACATAGTGCTTCATCATCTTCGACTTTCCACCAGCCCACATGAACAATGGCTTCATTGCACAACTGCCTTTCTCATGATTTCCCGAACCTCATCGTCGGTAAACCCCGATTGCGAGAGGAAGAAAGATGCTCCATCTGGATAGAGGATGTCGGTCTTTCTACCTTGCATTTCGAGAAAACTCCGAAAGTCGTCTCCCATGTTAGAGTCACAACCTTTCCCCGATACAAATGTCACATATCTGATTCCATTGTAGATATGCGAGATGAACATGAAGTTCTTGAACCATCTCTCATGGGCATTTCCACGCACACCTTGCTTCTTTGATTCAAATGCAACAATCGCCTTGCCTGTGGCATCGAACCATATCCCGCCATCTGGGGAACACCCCCTGTGAAGCACTGCATGATCGTTTTCATTGATTTTAACCTTCATTGAGTAGCCGCTCTGTGAGAGTTCCGTTGCAAGAGATTTCTTGATCCGCGTTAGGCGGATATTCATTTCCCGTGAAAGATCATCATATGCTGTTGCACCAAGTTGGATGCCCCCACGGAAGTCTTCCGTCCTTTGCGAGGATATGGTCTTGTCCATCGTTCGTCTCCTCATTCCTCAATGATGCGATTCTCAATCTCACAGAGCATGACCTGTACCTCTGTTCCTAGTTCCGATGAGTAGAGCCAGATGTCATCCCTCTTCCTTCCCCGTATCGCGGTGATCTCATAGACTCCGCTGAAGCCCTCCTCATCGTCATCCCAATGGACTCGGTCCCCCACCTTCGGTCTTCGGCTCTTCACTCCTCATCCTCCCACAGCAGCAACTGTCCCTCGACCTCGCCGCTCCTTCGCTTCTTCGGAGGATCGGGATCCCTCCATGACCTACCCTGCAACAGGCCGTAGGCATCCTCCACCAACAATGCCAGTTCCTTCGTGTTGCCCTTGCCCGTCTGCGGATCGTAGTAGCCGTCCCAATCCATCAGCAGGAACGATGCATCTCCGATGTTGTTCTCAAGCAAGCGGATATAGTTCTCAAGATCACGAACCTTCTTCTCAAGTTCATAGATGAGTTGGTCTGCACTGTTCGTCATCGAATCCTTCCTTTCTCCATTTCCTCGACAATCTCAGAAAGCAACTTCAGAATCTTCTCAAGCATGTTCGTGAAGACCCACACGCTGAGGAAGACATAGAGCATGAAGAAGATCAGAAACCATTCCATGAAATCACTCACCGCCGCCTCCGAACCCCAATCACACCAGCATATCCCGCATGGCATTGGTTTGCAGCGAGTGCCGATGAATCATGAACCACCTTTTCGATCTCTTGCTTCTGAGTCTTCACATGATCTAGAAGCCGACGAGCAATGTACACCATGTCGGCAAAGTCATCTCCATAGTTTGGATACTCATCAGTTCCCTCAACTCGCTTGTCCTCCGCTGCAAGTTCGTCTTCGTGGAACTTGATGGTCTTCTCCATGTCTGCAAGAGACATGATCGCACCATGAGGTTCCAATGTGAGGTTTTTGAAGTATTCCAATGCTTCCTTGCCTTCGGTGTTTTCAGAATCGCTCATTTGCATTTCTCACTTTCGGTTCTTGAAATCGTTTGCCATGAGGTGGATGCGTCCCATGTACCAGCCCGTCATGAAGGAAGAAACAATGAGGATGATGAAGAGTGCTTGTTCGGAAATCATTATGAATTCTCCTGTTTGAACTTGTGCTTTAGAACCAGATACTTGTAGATGTCACGCGCTCGGTTTCTGCCGACCCAGTTCATGTTCGACATCCCGACATTGATGAGCCACTTCGTATCATCTGTCGGAACATAGAAGAACTTGTTTGCCTTGTCGAATGAAGTTGGATACACAACGATGTCGATGATGCCCTTTGAGATCTCGCGGAAGTAGATCGTGAGCGATTGGGAATTCTCAATATTCGCATTGATGTCCTTCGTGGAGATGTCAATGTTGCCGATGATCTTGTGTTCCTTGATGGTCTTGGTCATTGCTTGTTCTCGCATTCCTTGCAGCGGCATCGGGGGAATGAACTGCCGTCGAGCGAACCCTTCTGACCACAGACCTCGCAGATGCGACCCGACATGAACTCTGCGAACGAAACCATGCCGTTGACCTGAGTGATGTACTTCTCCAACCTATCTCTGTCATGCTCCTCAAGTCCATCGGCATAGATGAACTCGTTGTAGAAACGAAGAGTCCCGTACTTCTCCTTGACCTGAGCAGCGACCACGCCGAACTTCAGGTTCGGCCACAGACGATTCACATGCTCGGTCTGATTCTGAATCGCCTTGCAGATGGTGTCGATGAGATCGAACCAACCGTCGCCGCACTCAATGCCCCATGCCATGCAAGTCCGCTGAGGATCGCCGTTGTAGTCGCGGAAGATTTCGGGATAGCGAGAGACGAGAGTTTCCTGCTTTTCACTGTGCATGTTCTTACTCCTCTGCGGGAATGTATGGACACCCGTTGTTGGTTGCTGACATCCAGAGTTTGCGGAGAGTATGGATACTCTTTATGTGACTAGATGAAAAGTGTTCCTCACCGTGATCGGAGATCGGCCATTGGAACGGACAATCATCATTTTCCACAATGCCATTCTTGATGATGATCTGATAGACGGTTCCCGACACGGGAGTTCCCGTCATACCATACAAGATGGTGAAAACAAAGACGCTGTCAAAGTTTCGACCAGCCTGAGCCTTGCGAACGATCTTGAATGTCTTGTGTGTGAAGGTCATGATCGATTCTCGTAGATTCTTTACCGCCCACGAACCGCTTCACGCTCAAGCCGACGCGCACCTTCCTTGGTACGAGCCACGAACAGTTCTCCACCCGTCTTGTGCGGATAGATTGTGAACGCAGCGTACTTGAAGGTGTGCTTGTCTGAACACTTCACGCACCACTCAGTATCGGGAAGGAACTCAAGACGAGCGGGTGAGATGGTGTCTCCGCAGTCGATGCACTTACACATATGCGATCCTTTCGAATGAGAACTTCACAGTCTTGCGTTCGATGAAAGCCTCTCCGTCCTTCTGCATCTTGCGCTGCTTGGTTATGGTCTTGCCATGACCAAACGGCTTGCAGATGGTCTTGCTGTGCTGCCTGACGGCTGCACCCTCGCGCTCTGCCTCAAGATCGAACCTGTCTAGAACTCGCTTCGGCATCGGTTGCTCCTTTCGAAGGCACCATCTTACTTGGTCGGAGTGGCATTGTCAAGCCAATAGAGGAAGCCTAGAAGTCCCATGGAAAGAATCAGAATGTTTGTGATGAGTATGAGTACGAGCATCGCAGTGCCAATGCGAACTTCGTAGTATGTCTTTTCACAAATGTCAGTTTCATCATTCTGCATTGTGTGTTCTCCAACGCCCCCGATAGGATTCGAACCTATGACCTGGTCTTTAGGAAAGACCCGCGCTATCCAACTACGCTACGGGGGCAGTGTGATTTTTTAGACTCCCTGTTTCAGCATCGCGGGAAGTGTCCAGTTGCCAGACTCATTCTTGTCTCGCACCCAATAGAACACAGAATCGTTGTCATCGACAAGTAGTGTTCCATGGCAATCCTTCCATGTGCTGCTGTGTTCGATCTTTGCGAAGTTCTTCACGGGACCGATTTCCTCTTCTTCATCTTCTGCAATGAGAAGATTTGCGAATGATCGCGGTGGAAGATGTGCGATTGGATCACACACGAACTTTGCATTTCCCGCAATCGTGTCGAGCCATTCTTGAAGTTCGCTTACCGCGGTGAACGGAGTGGTGACGATGTACGAAACAAGATTCTCACAAACGAGCATGAACTTGATATTAGGCATTGTTGATTTCGGCCTCCTTGCCGATGAGGTCGCGGAGAAGAATATCGTCTCCTTCGGTGTCCTTGAGGATGCGCTCGACGCGATCCATCATCTCGTTCCCGTAGTTCTCGCGAGTGAAGTTCTCAAGTTCGCGCGAGAGCCGAATGGAAACATCGTCCATCGGAACGCTGTGCTGATTGAGAAGACGATGGTTGTTCTCAATCTTGCGGACGAGAATGCGAGAGAGTGCATTGAGGGTGAAGACCGCAATGCGATCATCTGCCACCTTGCGCTTGAGCCGCACATTCTCCTGCGTCAACGCAATCAACTTGGAAGTGATGATCTTGCGACCGACCTCCGTGTTCATGGTGCGGTTGATGGTGTCCTCTGCAACGGAACGGGCATTGTCAAGATTGCTCATTGTGAGATTCCTTTGTTGGTTTTCAGAGACACTTTGCAAGGTCTTCATAAGCCTTGCGCCACTCGTTCGCTTCCTGTTTTGCCTTGGCGACTTCTGCCATCGCCGCCAAAACTTGTTTTTTCAATGTTTCAATTGTGTGTGCAAACTTCTGCTGTTCTTCAATGAGTTTGTGTTCATACTCTTTCTTGGCGGCAGAGGAAAAGTTTAGGAGTAGTTCGTTCTGCTCCCTGATGACTTCGTTTGTGTATTCGTAGTCATATTCGTAATTCATACTTTGCCTCTGCCGCCGTGGCGAAACTCAAACTTCACTCATCGTCATCATCGAACTCATCATCTTCGAAGTCTTCGTCATCGAACTCCTCATCTTCGAAGTCTTCGTCATCGAAGTCCTCTTCCTCCTCTTCGCCCTCGTCATCTTCCCACTCTTCGCCGTCCTCGTCCTCTTCGAACTCCTCTTCCTCATCATCGAAGTCTTCGTCCTCGTCTTCGAACTCCTCCTCATCATCGAAGTCCTCATCATCGTCGTAGTCCTCCTCAAGGGAGGATGCGGTGATGCTCCACGGGCGAACGGCTTCGTCGTTGCTGAACAGAATGTCGTACTTGCTATCGTCGGTCATTGTGTGTTTCCTTTCTCTTAGTTGCCCATCTCACGAAGCATCTTGGCGATCTCTGTCCAGTCGATGCTCTTGTCGTTCACGCTGTAGCCATCGGGAGTCTCTTCCTTCCCGAAGCACCTGTCGAACGCAACCGATGCGAACGCCTTCGCCCATGATGGAGTCAGCGACTCATTAAGTGTACCGCGACGAGTGAGAGTGTCAACCGCTTCGGTGGCAGAACGATAAAGATTCTGATCGTTGCTGATCCACAGGGCAATGTTCCAAGTGGAACGGGTCGCCCAACCATTGTAAGTTTCATTTTCGGTTTCGGTCATTTGAGACTCCGTGTTTGAGTTTTCGTACTCAGGCGTTGCTGTCGTTGCTGTTGTCCTCAGTCGTCGGAGGGTTCGACGGCACTGCCGCCGTGGGAACGCTGACGCTCCAAGAGATTCCACCGACCGCTCGACCACGCTTGAGGGTGATGCGGGTGCCGTAACGGGCAAGCATCAGGCGACGGATCGTGGACGCGGACACCTTGTTCAACTTGCCAAGCGTCTTGAAGTTCGTCTTGCCGTTGTTGAGGGTCGCTTCGACGGCGTTCCAATCAATGATGTTCGGGTTGATGGGCTTACGGGCCATTGTGAGATTCTCCTAGTGTGAAAAGTGAGAAAGTGAAAGTGAGACTTGTGAAACGATGAAACGATTAGTGAAGATCACCGTACTGAACGCCAGTCGCGGGATCGGAATCTGACTTCTGCTCATTGCAGCAGCGGAAGTCTGCGCGGTTGTTGCGTCGGTTGAGAGCGGACTTGAGGTTGGCATTTTCCTCGCGCAGTTGCGTGATGAGAGCCTCTCGGTTAATGATGGTTTCAGCGAGAGCCTGAGTCACGGTGCCACAGATGTCGTTGAACGATGGAATGTTGGTGTTGCTCATTGTGTGTTTCTCTGTGTGAGTTTTCTGAAAGTCGAACTTGCGAACGGGGCGGTCGCATCGCCCCCCGATTGTCCCGCATCAGAACGGAACAGCCGCATCAGCAGCGGCCTTCGCGGCCTTCGGCTCTTCCTTCGCCTGATCGTTGGTCGCGGCGATCTTGTTGTAGAAGTCGTGGAAGGTGTTGCGCGTGTTCTCATCGAACCGCGACAGCGCGAGATTCATCGCAACCTTGAGATCACCGAAGATCACGAAACCTTCGGCAATCGCGACGAGACGGCGGGTCGAGACAACCTCATCAATGTCCGCACCCGAATCGACCGCCTTGCGGATCGAATCCGACCAACGCGCAAGGTTCTCAGCAATCGGAGTGTAGACCTTCTCGTCCACGCCAAGCGCATCGAACGCCTTCGTGAGGATCGAAATCTCGGTCGCAAGCGGCGGGTACGGCTGATCGACCGTAACCTTGAACCGCTCAAGCAGAGCCTCATTCTGAACGCGGGTGCCGACGAAGCGACCATCGTCCGAACCCTTGCCCTTCGTGTTCGCAGTGGCGAACACGGTGAAGCCGCGCTCAGGCTTGATGAGACGGCCAACCTTCTTGAGGAACACGGGCTTGCCCTCAAGCACGGGCTGAAGGCACATCGTCTTGAACGAGCCAAGGTCGAGTTCGTCAAGCAGCAGCACCGCACCGCGCTTCATGGCTTCGACCACGGGGCCATCGACCCACACGGTGTTGCCGTTGATGAGGCGGAAGCCGCCAAGGAGATCGTCTTCGTCCGTCTCCTCAGTGATGTTGACGCGGAAGAACTCGCGGCCTTCCTTCGCGCAAATCTGCTCGACCATCAGGGTCTTGCCGTTGCCCGACAGGCCGTTGATCCAAGCGGGGAAGAACACCTTGGACTTGACGATGCTGCGGAGGGTCGAGAAGTTGCCCCACGGCACATAGATCGGATTGATCGCGGGGACGAACGATTCGGTGTGAGTGACGAGAGCCGCGACCGACGCGGGAGCGGGTGCCGCCTCATCGACCTGAGCGACAGCAGCGGCGCGGACTTGCGGCTTGGCGGGAGCAGCGGAACCGTTGGCGGAAGCCGCTTCGGGGATGCTGTACAGGCCGCGACCCGCACGACGCTTGCTGTCGTTCGTGACCCACACTGGCGCACCGCTCATGCTGCAAGCCTCAGCGGCGGCAAGCACTTGCGGACGAGTGTAGTTGTATTCGCCGTCGCCGTTGGCGAAGAGGTTGACGATGGTATCCACGAAACGACGCTGACGAGTCTGAAGGTTGCTGTATGCGCTCATGCTGTTGCCCTTGTTGGTGTTGCGGGAGGTGGAAGCCGTCTTGGTGTTCTTCATCGACATGCCATGAGTATCTGATACTTTGGCCGTGCCGTCAACGGGGTCGGACGAAAAGTGGCGAAAAAAGTTCATTTTTCTGTAAATCGCAGTCCCATAAGGACTTACGAACGCCATCAGTCGAGGTTTTTCCGCACTTTCGACCAATAATCCAGAGTTGAGGACTTTTTACTACCTTTTGGTCCCCCGTTGTGCGTCCGCGAGAGGGTTTCGAATGACCAATTCGGTGCATAGCGAGTCCAATACGCCACGATGATCTTCCTCGCGTAGGCTTCATCCTTGCAGTCTGAGTACTTCCCACCGATGGAAGTATCAAATTCAACTGCATCCTTCCAATACGAGTAGTGAATTTGGAATGGACCGATGGCCTTGCCGCCATCACCGACTGCATTCGCGGGATCCTTCTCGCCGCCAGTCTCCGTCACGCGGATCGCGTCGAGAATCTTATCAGTATCGTGACCCTTCGGCGGGGGAACAGCGACCGCAGAGGTGGCAGCAACAGCAACAACGATGGTCGAGAGAGTGAGATTGGTGAAATTCATTGTGAGTTTTTCCTCAGAGAGTCATGGTCGAGGCGTTGTACATGAACTTGGCGACATCATCGGTGTTCAGATGCCCGATGACAGAATCGTAGTCACCGAAATCGGGAACACGGACCCAATCATGGGTGTCCGCATTCCACGCCGCGCACTCTGCCGTGGTCTTGCGGTCAGAGTAGTTGAAGTTTCCCCAACGGATGGACACGGTGACGCGGTTCTTGAAGGTCATCGTGAAGCCACGATTGACAGGATCCGCGACAAGATTGAGGCGACTGAGAGTATCGGAGATGTTGTCGGTGTTCGTCATTGTGAGTTTCCTCAGATGTTGATGCCGCTCTTGCGAAGATCGGCAATGATCGCGTCAGCAGCATCAGAAAGATCCTTCTCATAGGTCTTCTGTGCTGCGAAGACAGACAGGACGCTCTTGCTGTTCTCGTCCGTGAGCGATTCCTGATCGCGCACCGTGCTGTACACGCGGCAGTCCGATGCGAGGATTGCCAGAGACGAAGCGGTCATGGGGTCCATGGGAACACCCTTTGTCGCATATGCGACAAGGATCTTGCCGATGAGGTCGAGCGTATTGACATTCTCCTGCGCGGAGATCGTCGGGCGGTCGGGGAGGTCGTTTTCGCTGTAGAAGTTCATGTGTTTCCTTGTTCAGAAGTTGCGATTGTCGAGGTCGAGCGCACATGCATTGCACTGAGCGACCGCGCGGTCGAATTCGCCGCAGGACTTGAAGAAGATGGCATTGTCAACCTGAGTCAGGATGCTTGCGAGGCTGTTGCTGTTGAACTTGCCCTGCGCGTACAGGTTGCCGATGCGCTTGCGGATGTCGGAGATGCTGCGGAGCGCGTCCTCAAGGGTGTGCGTCTGCGTCTCCTTCTTCTCGCTCCTGCGAATCAGCCCATCGTAGGTGATGCCGTCCTTGATCGCAGACGGACGCGGCTTGCTCTTGGCCTCATTGCGAGAGGCCGCAGTCATGTTGACGAGAGTCTGATTCAGCGAGGCGAGAGTTGACGATCCAACGGTGGTCTTGCTCATGTTCAATTCGTCCTTTCGGTGTTGATCGATTCACATTCGGTCATTGCATCGTTGCAAAGACGCTCAAGATCGGGGTCGCCTTGGTACTTGCTCATGAAGTTGTCTCCTCAGATGAACTGATGGTTGTGGGAAACCGTCACGGGACCGCGCCAAGTGAAATCACGCGAGGCCGCATAGAGCGCACGGGCTTCTTCCTTCGGGAGATCCGTCGTGGAGAAGGTGTTCCACTGCCCCCTCTTCGGATCGACTGAGAAGATGCCGCCAATGCAGCGCACCATGCCGTTGCCAAGATCGAAGAAGCCGATGCACTGGTCATGCCAACGCCCACGAAGGCGCGTCTGATCGTTGTACCCGTTGTGGAACAGGAAATGTCCCGTCTTTCCCTCCATGGGCCATGCCTTGCTGCTGTTGGCAGTGTGGCAGCGGTAGGAGAAGACGAATGACTCCACGCAATTTGCTGGGTTGGTCGCGTGACGCTTGGTCTTGTTGATCACCATGCACATGAGTATGACAGTAAATCGTCCAAATGCAAGACCCTAAGCCACCAAAAACGGAAAAAAATCCAAAAAAGGTGATATTTTTTTCAGATTTTTCCAGAAATTGACCCCATTTCTGATTTTTAGGCCAATTTGTGTGTTTTTGCACTTCAAAGTTCACAAATAGACAGAGCCTCCAAAAGAGGCTCCTGGTCATTTCAGTCGCGGGATGACCATTTGTCTATCAGAACTTGTGTGCTTTCCTAAATTCCGCTGTGTTGTGGTTTGCTTCCTCCACCATCTCATACAAAGCGAGTGAAGACTGCAAAAATTCGTTGTCTCTGAGTAGTTGTTCTGCTACTTCAAGCAAGTCAATGTATGTCGGTTCTAGTGGGGGACCGTGTGGACTGCTTGCTTCTCTGCGAGAGTCATGGATGATCTTGTGAATTTCACCATGTGTGCGATACTTTGGCTTCTTCGGTTGCATCAGACATCCACCTCGACACGAACTTTGAAATAGTTCTCCTTCACGGACTTATCGATGTGGATTTCGCGGATCTTTCCGAATCCGTAGTCCTCATCAATGTGAATGAATGGACCGCCTTCGGGATCGACATATGCAACCTTGGTGTTGTCCTCGGACATTCCCGCTCTCCAATAGCGAGACTCGCCTTCGATTGTGAAAATGCCGTGTCCGTTGTCAGTTACCTTGCGAACCTGTCCGTAGCGTGACATGAGATCCTTCATCGGTCTGCTCCTTGAACAATGTTGTGGATGTTTGTCATAAGCACACCTGGCAGGATTCGAACCTGCGACAGACGGATTAGAAATCCGTTACTCTATCCAACTGAGTTACAGGTGCGTGTGGTGATTTTACTTTGGCGGTATGGGCTGTCAAGCCTTCTTGGGCTTCTTGGTCTTGGAATCTTTCTTCGGCTTCTTCTTGCCAAAGATTCTGTCCCAGTTGTCCGACCACTTCTTCTGATCGACGGGTCTGTAGGAATCACCTTTCCCCGCGCTGTGTCTTCGGTTTTCCATATGTCTCTCCATAAAAAGGGAACGGCAGGGGGTGTTAGCCCCTGCCGTCGTTCTAGACTAGTACTAGAGTTTCAGTATCGGCTCATCCGCTGAAGCCGACCGCCGTTCCCACGCGGACATTAACAATATATTCTGTCAGTTTACAGCGAGTAGCGGTTGCCGTTCTTGTCGAACCCGTAGGTGCGGGTGCCAGGGTGGATGTCCACCATGCGGTAGAGCGTGTCACCACGGCTGTTCGACTCGGTGAGGATCTCCCAGTTGCCGTGCGCCTCAACACGCTCACGGATGCTGGAGATCATCGCGCGGAGGTTCTTCACGCCGAACTTGCTGTTGGCCTGAGCCGCACTCAGGGTCTTGCCTGACGAGAGATAGTTGATGACCTGACGGGTCTTGGAGAGCGAACGGGTCGAACGGGTCTTGGTGGCGGTTGCCATAGTCTTACACTCCTACATTGACTGCTTCACTTTGAAAGAGGCCGCGCACCGCAGTCCCGTGCGCTCCTCAACTGTTGTGCTACAAGTATATGGCAGATTCGTTCGCTGTCAACTACCTTGGATCGTGTTTTGAAAAGAATCTTTGGATCGTTGACTAATGATTCTGAATCAAATGCCGTGGTCGGGGTTCATGACAGACTTGTTGAAGTATTCAGAAAAGTCTGTTCCGTACATTGCGATTCTCTCACTTGCTGTCATATTGCGAAGTTCATCGACGGGGTCGTCTTCTCCGAACTCTGCCTTTCGCTCTTCTTCAGAAAGTGCGAATAGTGAAACATCAAACTTGCACTTTCCACGAAAACTATTCATCCATGCTGTATAGAAACTCATCAGTCACCTCCACCGACGATGAAGGGTCGCTTCTTCAGTCGGGACTTGAACTCACCCTTTTCAATCTCAGGACCAGACTTCAGACCAGCCCCGCCAATACGCGCTCTCTTACCCTTGGGAACCCAATCAGACTTGCCCGTTCCATGGAACACAGAACCATGCTTCTTTGAAACAGAAAGAACGGTGTCTTGACCAAACTGCTCTCCGTGCTTCTTGAGATTCTTCAAGAAGATGGCATGTCCTGCGTTTGGATTGCTTGACCATTGAACAGGTTGTCCTGAATGGACCATGAAGGACTTCTCCTTCACCTTCTTCTTCTCTCCATTGTGGTCTTCGATGTACTCGCCCTTTACAGGAACAGGAGTATATCCATGCTGCTTGAGGCTTGCCTTGAGTGCCTTCGTCCGCTTGTTGTTCTCGGCGGGAGAAAGATTCCCACGGCTTGCTGAGATGAAACCTACCATATGCCCACGCTCAATATGGCTGTGTAGGCGGGAAAGGGAACGGGATGCTGCCTCTGTTACGAATTCTCTGTATGACTTCATCTGAATATCTCCTGTATGGAGGTATTTATATAAGCCCATTTTCCTCATCAAACTTAGCAATCCTGTCCATGGCGTAATTGCTGAGTTCTTTTTGCGTATTCTTCAGTTCCCTTTGAAGTTGGCAAATCTTCCCATATGCCAGCCCGATCAGGGTCAGAACATCAGGAGGAAGATCGCTGCGCTTCGTTGCGTCACGCAGAAGGTATTCGATGTTGTCTTTGTCATCATTCTGCCACATCTGTATTTTCCTCCTTTGGCATGTTGTAGTAACTTCGGTATGGTTCGTGTTCAATATTGTGTCGCTTGAGTGTTTCCTCAAGGTGCATAATATGCCACGACATACGCAGCACGAACTCACGAACCTCTTCTTCCACCCATTTGTTTCTGATCCGATCTGCCGCATGTAAAATCTCATCGCTCACACGGGGTGAGCAGTTGCGCTGATCGTGGCGTTCATAGATCATCTTGTCGATGATCTCAGGTTGACCAAAACCTCTATGAATCTTGTAGTATTCATCAAGATAAGGGTCGTTTGTCACATTGTCGTAGTTCACTTGAGTAGTTCTCCTACTGCCTTCTTGAGTTCAGCGAGTTTTGCCTTGTCTGCTGCATCAAGGTCTGCCTTCTTCTGCATATTGTTCTTGTGGTTGATGTAGTCGATCAGAGGCTGCAATGTCTTAAACTTTTCATCGTGCTGATGGACTGCCGCGCCCTGATGCCCCAATCGTGAACTATGGTATAGTCTATCCCGTTTGAGTTCATCGACTTCAGTTTGCGTCCATTGCTTCCAGTGAGTATATCCATAATTCAGCAGATCAGTCCTCTCTGGAATATTATTGAGGAAGTAATAAGAAAACACCATGAGTATATTCATGGCAAGAGAAACACAGATGCAGATCCAGAGTGCTGTAATCATTTGTCATCCTCTCCAAGTTCAAACTTCGGTGGGACTGCCTTGCCCTTGGAAACGACAACGCCGTTTACACGAAAGCAATATGGTTCTTTGTAGCAATCCCAACCATAATGCTCTGCAATCTGCTTCGGAGTCAATCGCACATAGCAATCATCGCTGGGATTGGTCATGTCGGTGGTTTCGCAGATTCTCCTACGAGCCTCATCCCGTTCCTTCGTGACACGCTCAAAATCATCCCACAATTCATGGTGTTCCTTGTGGAGATTTGCAAAACACTCCTGATACTCCTCAAGTTGCATTTGAAGTGCGTGTCGTTCGTCTTGGCACTTGTCTAGTTGACCTTCGTAGGTTGGTTCGTATTGCTTTCCGCTCACTTGCCGTCCTCCATCCAATCCGCTGCCGCAAGCAAAGCCTGTGCAAGGATTCGCAAGTTGTGCGGATTGTCCATGTAGACGGTCGGTGACGCAGGTTCAGAGGTATCAAAATAGTCAGCACGAACTCCTCCCATGCGCTTGTGCATCGTGGAGTTGTAAAGCGTGGTGATCTCCACCTCGCATCGTCCTTCCGACACAACCCTCACACCCACGGGACGATTCTTCTCTGCTTCAATACGCAGACGCTCCATCTTGGTGGTGCGGGTGGTCTTAGCCTTCTTTTTGATCACTTGCCGTCCTCCATCAAGAAGTTTTTCTCGGTGAGTTTTTCGAATCGCTCGTCAAGTTTCTTCTGCAACTTCTTGCCCTCTTCCGATTCCTTCCATGCTTCGATGGCAGGATGGCTGCAAGAACAGACAAGTGCTTCATCGGTGTTGGGACCGACAAGCATTCCATCCCATTCGTTGCACCAATGCCAACCCTGCTCCCACTCTTCCTTGGTGAGTCCTGTTCCTGATCGGTCGAGTTCGATGTAGCGTTCTTTGTTCATAATACCAGCGACAGGATTCGAACCTGCACGATCTATCGATCAGTTCATTTTGAGTGAACCGTGTATGCCATTCCACCACGCTGGCGAGGTTTTCTACGATCTATTGGCGTAATGCTCTTCTCTATGACAAGTGGCACAAAGCAAAATACATTTCGACATCTCCCCCAAAAGACTTTCTATCGAAAGGCATGATTTTGCCATCCTTGCTACATTCTCTTTCTTCTTTTCCGTGTGATGAAAGTCTATGCCACAAGCATGGGTTTTGTATCCGCATTTACTACACCCGTGTTTTACTTTGTATTCATTGACAAATTCGGTATTTCTTCTTCTAGCCACACGATTTCTATCACGAAACTTGAGTTTGTTTTCTAGGTAGTATTCGTGTGCTTGCGCCTTTGTCCGTTCATAGTATGCTTTTCGATGTTTCTTCTTTTGTTCTGGATCTTTATATGGCATGGATTCAAACCTCCATGCTTATTTATGAATCCGAGAAAGTCTACCGCGCCGTTGTTTCACTTCTTCTCCAAAGACTCTATGTGTTTCCATAGAAGTTCATTGATGGCTTCGTTGATTGTGATATCTCGCGAGTGTGCGTATCTTGCAATGATAAGCATAGTCTCGTCTGAGATGTTCACCTCAACTTCGACCTTCTCTGTCTCTGCCTTCTTCTGCTTCATCTTACGCATAATGCCCCCCGTGGGACTTGAACCCACAACCGACGAATTAAAAGTTCGATACTCTGCCAATTGAGTTAGAGGGGCAGTAAATCATCCGTTCAGCAGTGAGCCGACACGATTGAAGGACTTCACGCGGTCGATGGCGAAAGACCTCCAACCATTGGCTTCAGTATCCCAAACATTCACGATGTTTGGATTCCTTGGTCCATCCTCAGTAAGAACTTGTCGAGTGTCGGGTGGAAGGTATGACTTTGAAAGTGTGCATTTCATCACACGCTCGGTGCCATCGGCCTTGGTGAAGGCAACTTCGCAGATTCCGCTATGAAGTGATTCAACGATCTGTGTACGGTCTAGCATCTTTGTTCTCCCAATTGTTCCGTTCCATGCCTTGGTCTTCACGCCCCGATTCTCTTCGGATGCATGAGTCGGCTTCTTGTTCCAAGCGTAGAGTGTTCTTTGCATTTCAGCCCTTGTTGGCTCTGAGTTCATCGAATGTCATCATCGATGCGGTGCGGCGTGGAGTCCTCTCTGTCGGGTTAGATACGGCAGACGGGGATGCCCCCGACAGAGAGGATATTTCCATTGCTGCCTTTGCGCGTTCAAAGACAGAAACCTTCTTCTTCGGCTTCGGAGTCTTGTCCTTGGCGAGAGCAAGACCCTCGCGGTGCTTGGCCTTCCAACGATTGCGAGACTTGCGGTGCTTTCGTGCGGCGTTCTTTGCTTTGCTGTTTGGCATCTCAACTCCTTGCTGTGTTCTTGATCGTTTCGATGATGCCGTTGCCGACATCATTCACTCGCTTGTTCACTATGGTAAGTTCTCCACGGATGGAGTCAAGACCCTTCATACACTCATTGAGAAGAATGTTTGGATCTCGTCCCATCAGAGAGTGCATCTTTTCCAACTCATTGATTTCGTATTCAGAAGGGAAGTGCTTGAGTCGATCCCTTGCTCTTTGTCTTACTGCCTTTGGAACCTTTGGTGTCTGTGTCGGATCCATCAGAGCCACCATGAAGTGCCGCGCGTTTCGTATAGCCTGAAACATTTCCTGCGGAAGTGTCATTTTCGTACTCCTGATCGTAGATTATTGGAAGACCTTTCCAATCTTTTTCATCAACCTTGCAGACGGAATATACTTGGTCAAGTTTCATGCTTTTTCTGAGCATGTTCATCGATTCACACACTCCGTCTGCAAGGCTTTTCTTCCTGAAAAACAAAAAACCTCCATTGTCCTTCAATAGGTGCTGTTTGTCTTCACGGATTGAGATAGCATAACATGGCATGGAAGAATGATCCTACGGGGATTCGAACCCCGATTGGGACATTGAAAGTGTCCTGTCCTGACCCTTAGACGATAGGACCGTGAAAGCCACTTGTGAGATTCGAACTCACGACATTCACATTACAAATATGACGCACTACCTCTGTGCTAAAGTGGCTAGTGGTTGCGAAGGGACTCGAACCCCTGAAGCCGAATGGCATTTGATTTACAGTCAAACCTCGTTGCCGCTTGAGTACACAACCAAACTGGTCTGATAGGATTCGAACCTATAACCGATCCGTTAACAGCGGATTGCACAACCGTTGTGCTACAGACCAATGTAAACGGAAGATGTGGGATTCGAACCCACGGTACACTAACGCGCACACAGCATTTCCAATGCTGCTCCTTCAACCACTCGGACAACCTTCCAATAAAGCGTGTCGTGGGGCTTGCACCCATGCTCAATCACAACAGTAATCCTAGTCAGCATCACACACTGAAACACGCAGAAGCGGGTAACGGGATTCGAACCCGTGAGGAAAGTTTGGAAAACTCACATGTTGCCGCTACATCATACCCGCATGAACGAGCGTTATTTGCAGAATGCGCTCACCCTCTGCTGACGCTAGGGGGTCAGACCCCACCCGACATGTCAGCGACCACGCTTGCTTGGGCAAGCACCACCATCACACTGCGACTCAAGATTGTTGATCTTGTCCCAAAGGCGACCGATCTCTTGACTCTGTTCCCGCTCAATGTCATCACAACGCCGCCACATTCCGTCCTGTTCGATGTGCTTGCACTCCTGCGAGAAACGCGAGTAGTAATACACAGCGAGTGACGCGAAGAATGCGATCAGGCAGTAGTTTGCCTTCTGCTCTGCATTGACAGTTTCGGGAGAAAGGAAGGTGAACCAGAGGAAACCCGCTGCGCTTGCCGCTCCCACGAACTTGAACACGCTATTGCTATTGAAACCAAACATCTACATGCTCCTTTGAATCGCAAAGTTTGAAACACCTGAGTGGCGATTCGTTTCACTCATGATGTTGAGTACGCCGTGTTGGATTCGAACCAACTCTTATTCGGTTATAAATCGAACTGAGGATGCCAAGACCTCCCACGGCGCGTTTCTTTGACCCCACTACTTTATCTCGGCTTCGTCCGCTGTCAATGGTCTTGTCAAAACAATCTTTGACTTCTTGTTGCTGACATGTCCATTATCATTCTTGTCGAGATAGTTTGACTTCTGACGATCTTCATCGTGACCAAGACGATAGTTGATCTGTTCGATGTCAAAGTTTCCGAAAGACTTGGAACGAATCATGTAATGGAAAAGTTCCATGATCCTCTTGCTGCTGTCGATTGCCTCTTCTTCAGAAGCGGGAATGGGAATATCAATATGAAGGCGAAACATTAGACAACCTCCGTTGCGGGGCCAGTCGTTACAACCACGGTTTCGTCCTTCTCCTTCCCGTTGATCTCCCATATGTACGCAGGACCAGTCCAATGGCAGTGCTTGAGGCCATTGCTCTCGTCATAAAGATTCCCGCGAATGTGGTTCAGGCAGGGTGCCTTCCAACTTGCAGCGCGGAAGATGTCTCCCGAACGCTTGTCGATGAATCCCCATGCAGTCTTGGACGGGGTTCCGTTGTTGTCGGATGCAACGACGATCCGCACATACTTGTAGCCCTCCTCATAGGTGGCTGTGCTTCTCTGTTGCGTTGCATTGCCTACGATTTCGTTCAGACTGCCCATGAATGTCTTGAATGCAGCCACGAACCTGTGGTCGAGTTCCATCTTCATTACGAATCTCCTTCACTTGATCGCTTGATCCACCACGCGGCGGATGTCCTTCTCGGTCTTATTGATGATGTCGCACCAAAGTTGATCCCGCGAACTGACCTTTGTCATTGCAGACTTGACCACAAGGATCAGGTCATGCACAAGAGCATCTTTCCTCTCATTGGAAACACGCCCAACATAGTCATCCTTCTCTTCCATGACAGTACTATCCTTTCCTTTGACGATGGGGGCATCGTCATCTGGGTTGGAATCAGTATCTATCGTCATGCGAAACAACTTCACAAAACCACCAATCTTCCTATTATGTATGCGTCGAGGACTCCCTCCCTCAACAAGTTCTCTTCGAAGGCCACCATGACCTTCATCGACACAAGAGTATCGTCTACTTTAGGGAAGTCAAGGAAGTCGATGAAAAAATGTTTTGAGGGTGAACGCATATGATTCTGAAACAAACGATCAAAAGATTTGTTTTGGTGACTTGCTTGACTCCTATATCTTACGGAGGTATTCTCATGGGAATGAACGAAGACTACGATAGATGGCTTGAGGAACGAAAGCGTAAGGAAGATGAGACACAAATAGTTGCGTTAGGTATTGCGCGGGTGATTGCCATTGCTGCCTTTACGCTACTATTGATCGGACTCATGGCAAGGTGGCTCTAAACATTCTTTTGAAATCGAAAAGAATCTTTCGATGAGTCTGTAATCGACCCCGATAAATAGAGTGTCGGGATTGAATGAAGATCTTTATTATGATAGATCCCGAAAAACACCGCAAGTTGATCGACTTTGCTCAGGCCAAGTGTCTTGAGATCCCGCGTCGGAAGCGGCATTGCAGCGTCATCCTGCACAAGAACAAGATCCTCGCAGTAGGCATCAATAGATTCAAGACGCACCCGCTGGCTGTCAAGCACGGCTATCTCTTTGGAGAGGTTCACTCCGAACTTGATGCTTTCCTGAAATGCGACAGGAAGGAAGGTCTTGAACTATGGAACTTCAGGTTCAATAGTTTTGGGCAGATGCGAATCTCGCGTCCCTGTCCAAAGTGTCTCCCATGGTGTGCAAAGGTCTTTGACAAGATCTACTACACGATGGATGATGGCATCCATGAGTTTGACATGAGCATGGTTGAACTTTATTCTTAACCTAATGCATATGCTGATTGATTTCTGAAAATCAGTCCCTGTAAATCTGCTCCCGTTCTTTCTACGCTTGGGTTCGTAGATATTGCCGCATTAGATGTTGCATTGGTGTTGTTTACGGTAGTTGGAGCAATTATGTTTACTCCACCACCAACTCCCTGACTTTGTCTACGCATGAAGTCCATTGCTATCATCTGTTGACTTGATGGCATCTGTGATGTAAAGGATGCAGCCATCATTGGTTTGTTTCCAAATGAGGCATTTGATCCTAATGTTTGGGGTGCAGATGCATCTGGAACAAATCCGTTTCCAATAAACCAATTGCCGAGAGACTTGAAGAAGTCTTTCTGTGCATCAAGTGATTGAAGAACTTCATCGTAAATGTACTTAATACCACCACCGCCACCAGGAGTACCGACAGTATCTAAAAGTAGTTTTTGTCTTCTTTGTAGTTGTTCTTGTGTCAACTCTGATGCATCTGGTCCAAATAATGAATCATATACATCTGCAAAATAATTTCCGCCTGCAAGACCAAGTTCAGCACCAATATATGAACCAAGTATTGCTCCAGGTATTGCGCCGACCCCTCCAAATGGCGCACCAACCAATCCACCTAGTACAGCACCTATTTCACCCCCTACGATTCCACTACCCGTTGATATTCCTATTCTCTTATATTCAATTGCTTTTTGAGCATCAGTCATATCGCTCTGACTTACTTGATACGCTTGATAAGCACCAACACCACCCATCAGTAGAGGACCAACAAATGGAACTGCTTTGCCGAGAAATTTCAGCATCTTTGCTGCTTTTCCCGCTTGTTCAAATGATTCTGCCGCTCCTTGTAGCGGTATATTTCCTTCTGGTGTGACTATCTTTTGTCTTACCTTTAGACTTGCCTCTGTTGCACTCACACCAGCGTTTTTTGCTGCATTCTCCGCAGCAATCAACTCATTTTTAGCAAAACCAAGTCTTTCTTCAATGTTTTTGATTCTTATTTGATCTTGAACATCTGGACCTGTAGGTTTAGCGTTTGCCGTGTTGGTTGCAGTCTCCAATTCTTTAGAAATTGTGGTTACTTTGTTCTGAGCATCAATCTGATTTCTTAGCAATGTTCTTGCTTCATCATCTGTTATTATTGGTGCTGTTTTTGTTCTTGTTGCCTCTGGCTCTGTCGTTGTTAACTTTGGTTTTGCTTCAATAGGTTCTGTTTTAGGAGTCTTTCCTATTTTTGCTCCTACTGTCCTATCACTTATAGATTTTGGAACTTTTATACCCAGCCTACGAAGAACCGCTGCTGCCGCACTGGCAGTAAGAGCAACTATGCCAGCGACTATGCCAGCACCGAAGAGATTTGAAAGTAATCCACCACCGCCACCACCGCCACCAGCCTCTATACCAGACCTCAGACTTACGAAACCGCTTCCGCCAATAGAGAAGTATTTGTCAAATAACTCCTCCCAGAACTTTCTTTCTGATTTCCTGATTAATTCATTCTGTGTGGCAAGTTCACTGGCTTGTTCTTCCGCTGCAAGTATGCTTTTGTCTTTTTCTTTTGGTCCTTCATTTTCAAGAATATCATAGATTGCTATCACAGAATCTCGTATTTCACCCATCACACCATATGATTTTCTTCTGTTGTTTATTTCATCTACTTCTGCTCTTGTAAGTTTTCTACCAGTGTTTGGATCGCGTCCTTGGCTTGCGAATAGTTCTCGCTTCTTTATATCGGCTCTTTCAGCCAGTATTCCACCACCAAGCATTCTCAGCAATGGAGACTTTGCTGGAATGGACTGTAGAGATAGCATCGTTGACTTCAATGAAGTAGATACAGACTCTTTGAGACTATACTTCACATACTTCATGAGTTCTATGTCATCAGTTTCCTGCATTTTTTGCTGTGTAAGTGATGGTAGTGCCATTGATTTACCTTGCTCTCATTTTTTCCTGCTGTTGCTTGAGTCTGTCATTCTCTTCCTTTATGTGTTGAATGAGAAGACTCATGTATACTTCCCTCTCCCACGGAATCATGTTTTCCAACTCTGTCAGCGAGTAGTGGTGATTTTGCATCATGGTGAAGTTGCACCGATACATGTTTCCCACATTGTCATGACAGAGTATTAGATAAAAAAATCGCGAAGACCCTTATAGACTATTTTGAACTCATGGCTGCAACTCTTGCATTTGCATTCTATTTCCTTCTTCAGGTTTGGCATGTTCAAATAGAAACCCGATATCTTCTCAAACTGTGCCGCATTCATTGAATCTACAAACTGCTTTATCTCATCATCAGTAAAGTCTTTTCTGGTGTATGTCGTTTCCTTATCAAATACGACATCTATAGAATCACAGATGAAGTTGACTATATTTTCAGAATTCATCTCCTTCATCTCTGGCTTTACATCACCCAAGGCTGGATATTTCAGAATCAGACCAACATCATCAGACAACATTATCTTATTGTTGTGTTCTGACGGGAATTCCACCTCCACATTTTCTAGATTTATCTCCACATCCTGCTTTGCATCACACTCTGGACATGTTGCCTTGAGAGTGACTGTCTCGCCCACTGATTTCGATCTTATCTTTGCGAACAGATATTCAAGATCGAATATAGGCATTTTCTTTGGGTCATCGACTCCATCGACACAGATAGAGACGATATCGCACATGGCATCTATCATGTGTGTTTCATCTCCACTTTCAAGTGCCATGAACAGCAATTTCTGTTCCTTGACTAGGAACGGTCTGAATCTAGTCTTCTTCTTTGTTGATGGTATTATGATTGGGTATTTCGGTACGCTAAGTGTTGGCAGTGCCATAATGTAACTCCATTTCAATTATATTCCATTAAGTGCATTCTTCAATATATCCATTACTTCTTCTTGCTCTCCCGTGAGTGTCGGATCTGTTTTTCCAAGTTGTGGTAGTATCTGTGGCATCGATCCTGGGTAAATGGGTTTGCGTATCGATTGTTCTGGTGGTGCTATTCCCTTTGGAGCAACGCGCATTTTTCCTATTATCTGATACTGAGTGTATCCCATAGTTACTGTAACTGTTTCAATCTGATCAGATGCATCTGTGCTTAGTTCTATGTCTCCAACAGACTTGCAGAAAACATCATCAAGCCTCATACACAGAACTTTTTTATCAAGCATGTCTAGTTGATATAGTTTAAGGCTTCTTCTGTAGACATCTGGATATTCGACATCAGCCGTTATGTTCGAATAGGCTGTGTTCATCCAATCCTCGAAAAATACTCGTTCAAACATGTCAGAACCAACTCTAAAGGTCATTTGAAGTTCATTTTGGTAGTTGGTTTCGTAGACATATTCCATAGGAGGACCATATATCTTCAGTGGCTGAGATTGAAGTCCTCTACCTGGCAGATTAGTTGACATGCAGTTCCTAGACAATCTCTCATTTACATACGGATTGAACTCGGTGAACTCAAGATGAAATCTTGTGGGTCTTGCATAACCGCCCATATTTACGATATGGGCCATTTGTTGTTCTATATTACTACGCACCGCTGTCTTGTATTTTGTGTAACCAACAGATTGCTCAAGTTGTTCTTCTGCTCTCTTTAAGTATATGTTGGTCAAGGTCAATTGATTTTGATAGACATCAGTTGCCTGTGCTGAAACATCTCTATTCGCACCACCCTGCAATAGACCAATACTATCTTGAGGTGAGTTTGAGTTTCTACTTACAAATGGTAGTGGATCTGGCATTTTATTATTCCTTTGGTGCTTCTGGCATACCGTTTCTCTTCATCATTCTGTACACCTTGTTCCACACCTTGTTTGGCCTTGCCCCTACAAATTGATATGTTGGGAGATATATCGCTTTCATCCAATGCTCTGGTGGTATTCTTAACATCTTTCCAAGTATGTTTTTATACTTGTATCTTCTTATGCAAACCCTACCATATCTATTTGGAAACTTTCTGAGTTTATTGAGGTTCATCAACATTATTCTACTCTCGGTGTTCGATAGATCCCCGTTCATATAGCCAAGAAGACTCATCAGAACTAATCTTCTGTACCTTGGATAGAGATAGTGGAGGTTCATCCCAAGAAAAGATGTTGGATCGTCTTTTTCGCTGATAAGCATTATGATAAGTGGAAATCTATCCCAATAATCTAACTCATTTCTTGTTTCTGGATTGTAAGCGAAAGTCCACATAGTTCCGCTTCTTATCTTGGATGTGTAGTAATCAGACACACTGTTTCGGAGTATTTTCTGTTTTGTTCTCCTATCATACTGACTAGAGTTGGTTATATCCTCATATGCATCTACTGCAAACTCTTCAAACCACTTCAACGAGTCTAGAGACAAATCATCTGGATCATCAGTTTTATCAAGACTCTCGTCCTTCATTTCCTTTATGGATTTGAATATGGACTTTAAAGTTAGGGAATCATCAACCTCTTCATCCTTTTCTTTTCGATCACCGACAATCCTTTTTAGGTTGCCAATGGCTCTACCAAAGATTCCGTCCATTTCCTTGTCGTTGTATTCGGCCATCAGTTTTTTATTCCTAGATCGGTTTCTGTCAGGATGATAAACTTCCATCCTCTTGCTTCAGCATATTTTTTGGCAGCATCCCACTTGTTTTGGTTCTTGATATACTGCATAGATTCATACAAATAGGTCTTAGTCTTTCTTTTTGGTTGTTTTGGTGGTTTGGTTTGCTTCTTTGGCTTGATCTCGACCAAGTAGGTCTGAGTGGATCCTTTGCTTTCCTTGACCACTATTTTGAAGTCTATGAAATACCTATGAGGTTTTCCGTCCATTTCGTATCTGTATGGAACAACAGTTGACTCGCTAGACCATTCGATGATGGAATCTTTTAAATCACAGTAATCCATAAACTTTCTTTCCCAAGAACTTCTATAAATAATCTTGGTTGGGTCGCCCTTGTATTTTTTTGGATTCTTTGGGCTAAATGTACCCTGAAGGAATTTTTTCTCTAGGTTAGACATATGGCGATGCACGATAATACAACAAAGTTTAGATACAAAGAAGATGAGACTATAGGGGACGCAACCTATTCAGAATTGAAATTTACTGCGTCCGCTGGCTCCAATAAGAGATACTATGAAAGATTTTTTGCTGCCGATTCACTTGAGGACATGATCGTTGAGTCCAATCAGTCGGATGCAACACGATCACCAGAGTTTAAGGATTTCATAAAAAAATCCACTTATTCATTGGGCGAAGATTTGCCAAGACTTCTTTACTATCCACATGATCTTGGTAATAATGCGAGATACAAACATTTCATAGTACTCAATATTTATCAAGGAGATTCCGAGCAAGTAAATCTTAGTACCAGAGAGAAACGAAACAGGGATCAGGCTGTTAGTGCTGTACTTGCCAGAGGTGGCAATCAGTGGAGACTTTCTGATGAAGAAATAAATGGGGCATTAATACAAGGTGGTTATGATCCTTTTTCCAAGGATTTTGAAGAAGCAAAACGGATATATGAAAATTCAGTTGATGGTATTACACTCTCTCAACCTGGGTTCATTGACTCCAATGGTATAGATTTTGGACTAGCAAATTTCGAAGGTGGGGAAAATTCGGGATGGCTACAATTTGGGGGACAAGTTTTAGACAAAGCCAAAGAAGAAGGAGCAGAATTTTTGCAGAGTTTAGTGCAGACAACAGATTTTCTTGATCCAAAAAATCAAACTGCAAAGAACTACGATCAGAAGGGAATATCTGGTCGAAAAGTAAATAGGCCAAAAAATGAGCAGAACATACTGCTCGCAAACAGAAGATTCAATAATGCCAATGTAAAGACCAAGGATACCATCTGTTTATACATGCCTCAAAAGATAACATTTGGTGATCAACTTGTGTATTCTGAAGAAGAAATGGGTCCGATTAAGTCATTGTCTGATGCTATAACTGGAAAACGAGGTGGACTGGCTGGTTTGGTTGAACGAGGCAGTGTAAAAGCAGTAACAGATGTTATTCTAGGTGGTCTTGGTGGTCTTAGTAAAATTACACTTGGCCTTGATGCAGTTTCACCTGTTGTAAATCTTGCTGGTGATTTGAATTTTCAAGGAGCAAGAAATGCAAACACCCGTTCAAGTGCAAATCCTAGAAGAGAACTTTTGTTTAGAGATCCAGCAATACGGACACATCAGTTTTCATTTGAGTTTGCTCCGAAGAATCCAACAGAGGCAGAAACAGCATTAGACATAATACGACTTTTGAGATATCATGCTTATCCTGGACTTAGAACTGGTGGTGCATTTTTTACATTTCCAGCAGAGTTTGAGATGTCATTTTATACAATAGATGGGGTTGGGAATCTATTTGTCAATGATAATCTACCAAAGATGCCCAGGCTTGCTCTGCAATCTATAAATGTAGATTACTCACCAACAGAGTCGTTCAAGACATTTCCAGACTCAAAACCAGCGTTTATTCGTCTTGAACTTGGTTTCATGGAAATGGAACAACTAACAAACGAACACATCATCCACGGATTCTAAAGATGTACGATAAATTTCCAAGGGTAACATACATAACCCCCCAAGGGTTCAAGGATATGACGGACATCATCGTAAGGTTTGATGTTGATCAATATCTGATAGAAGAAAGGTCATTTCCATTAAACTCCACCATCCGTGATGGTGAACGACCTGAGATGTTTGCTCATAGAACATATGGAGATGTCAATCTTCATTGGGTTTCATTGACTATAAACAAATTAATCAATCCCTATTACGATTGGATGCTAAGTAGTCAATCACTCGAAAACTACATCAGTGAAAAGTATCCTGGATACACCATGTTCCTTACTGATATCAATGGTATTGATGCTTTCGGAGGTTCTTTCCGAATCAATGACATCGTCTATGCCACTGGAGTTACAAGTGCTAGTCTACAGCCAGCAATACAGGATTCTCTGAAGAACGGTAGGGTTGCTTCGTATGATCCAGCGTATTGTAAACTTGTCGTGGAGTTTACCCAAAAAACAGCATGGGTTCCCCAAGAGGGAGACTACATTGCTGGAGCAAGTAAGAACAGATTGGGTGTACCTGTGTACTATGTCGCAAAGATTGGAAAAGTCATAGAATCACCGTATGCAGCCCACCATTTTGAAAACTCTGATGGTGAAGAATTGAACCCAAGAATACCATCATCTCTTCATAATGAGTACTTGACTTCTACTGACATGGGATTTACTTTTGGTGCCACGCCTATTGGACGATACATCTTTGAAGATTATACAGTTGGTATGGTAACTAATAGGGAATACGAAATAGAGAAAAACGACGAGAAGAGAAATATACTGATAGTCAATAAGTCGAGTCTGGGGAACCTTGAAAAAGACATTGAGAATAAACTTAGATGAAAAGTAACCCAAAGTCTTACGATAAGCCAAACGATTTCGATCTGCTCACCCTCACGGTAGTTTCAAATAGAGGTGGAGATCCCGTAAGTTTGATAAGTCAGTTTGTTGAGTTGGATATCTACGAAAACATATTTGATAACAAGTTGTTCGGTGAGGTTGTTATTGCTGATTCGTTGAACTACTCTGGTACAATACCGTTGGTTGGGAATGAGACTATACAGGTGTCTTATAGAACAAGAGGAACTACCGACATAGTAACACTAACTGGAAAAGTGTTTGCTGTCCGTGGACTTGGCAGATCAACTAATGAAAAAGGCCAAGTATACAAGTTGCAGTTCGTAAGCGATATACAGTATAAGAATGGAATGATGCGCGTAGCATGTTCGAAAAAGGGAACCATCGGAAAGATGGTTAGAGATTTGTTCATAGAAAATTTCACATCGGATGCGGATATCAAGAAACTGCATGAGATAGGTGATACAGGCTCAAAGACATTCAAGTTTATATTTCCATATTGGAGTCCACTGGATTGTATGAACTGGTTGGCATACAGAGCATTTTCTCCAGGAACAACTCCATCAAACCCATCATGTTTTGTATTCTATGAAGATGTTGATGGATTTCATTTTACAGACATAATGTCCAAGGTTGAAAATAGACCAAAAATGAAATTTAGATATGAGCCAAATAATGCAGCAAATCAAACCGATGTAAATAGATTTCTTGAGAAGACGCAGGAATATACAGTTAGATCTTACTTCGACAGACTAAAAGAATACAAGATGGGTATGTACTCAAGTGTTCTTTATACTCACGATATAACGACTAAGAAATTCAAGTCTAATGAAGTAAACTACGATGATATATTTGGATCATCTAAGCATTTGAACAAATATCCTCTGCTTCCCGCAACAGAGAAATCCATGAAGCAAACAAATATTGGCAACATGGCTCTTCTGCCAGTTCAAAACAAAAAGTTTGATGATGTTGCAGAGAATGAAACACCAGAGAAGTTCTTTCAATATAGGAATAGTCTTCTTGAGCAGTTCAATACCATTAGACTTACCAAAATGGTTGCAGGAAATTCATCTTTGCGATTGCTTGATGTAATTGAGTTTGACATACCAAAGGCTGGATATCTTTCCGAAAATGAACAGGATTGGGTTGATCCATATCTCAGTGGCAGATATCTCATATTTGGAATAAAACATACAATAAGCAATGACCCTGAAATAGGATACAGAACCATCATAGATATTGCCAAGGATTCATTGATAAAGGGTATCCCCGACAAGTTTGAGTAACCTTATACAGAATGGAGAATACTATGGAAGAGAAGAACGAACGCAAGGTAATAACTCCCCGCGAAACTCAAGACAAGTTGAACAAGTTGCCGTATACAAAGGAAGAGTTGCTCGACTGGGAACGGTGGGGAAACGAAAACTTCGGCACTCCCGAAAGGAACCGATGATAAATGGACATAATGGGTCAGGCTGGATTCGTCTGGTGGTTTGGTGTCGTTGAAGACACAGATGACCCATTGAAATTGGGTAGGGTGCGAGTTCGTATTTTTGGATACCACCCACCCAACAAAAAGATGCTTCCTACGGATGATTTGCCGTGGGCGCACCCATTGCAAGACATAACAAGTGCATCCATAAGCGGGGTTGGTAAATCGCCAACTGGACTTGTGGCTGGTTCTCATGTCTTTGGTTTTTTCAGAGATGGTTCAAATGCACAGCAGCCAGTTGTTATGTTTTCTGTTGGCGGTATTCCTGATGAAGTTGCAAACAAGAAGTTTGGCTTCAATGATCCATCGGAAACTTATCCCACAAAGGAATATGTTGACAAGAAACACTCTGATGTTAACTTTCTAGCCACTGGTGAAAACACAGATAAGACTGTGATAGAGGATAGAAAGAAAGACAAGAAGAAAGATGTTCCAGTAGCACTCGACAGTAATGATGTCGAAAAGTGGACTGAGCCAGAGTCACCATACAAACCGAAATATCCCAAGAACAAGGTCTTTGCGACAGAGAGTGGGATGGTCGAGGAGTGGGATGATACCAAAGACAAGGAGCGTCACCACACCTATCATCCAGGTGGAAGTTTTGAGGAAGTTGCAAATGGTTGGGAAAAAGACCCAAAAGGAACTCGGGTTCACAAGGTCAAAGGAAACAACTATGAGATATTGGCTGGTGATGACTTTGTCCATATCAAGGGTAGTGCCAAGATCACAGTAGACGGCTCGGCAAAGATATACATTGGGGCTGGAGAAGATAGTGGAGATCTAAACATACAAGTGGATAGAGATGTCAATCTGTATGTAACGGGAAATGTCCGTGGCACAGTTGAGAAGAATGTAGATCTTACGGTAAAGAAGAAGTATAGAGAAACAGTTGAAGACAGCCGCTATTTCAAAGTCAATGGCGACTTTGTAGTTGAGGCAGAAGGAAACATCGTTCTTAAATCTGGTAAGAATGCAGTTGTCAAGACGGCCAAGAACTCGGATGTCTTCCTATCGGGAGAAGCCCCATCGATCAAACTAAACTCTCCGCGAGGGGGGTCTGATCCAACCGTTCCAGTCGGAGACTTGACATGATCCCACTAAACTGGCGTGGGGTTTTTAGCCTATCAGTAAGGTATAAAGTTGGTGATGTTGTGTATTTTAGCGATGATGGTTTCACCTATGTCTGCAAGCGCGAAACATACGGCATACCGCCTTACATTTATGACTCTGGATTTGAGTTGTTGGCTGGATTCAACATAACCGAAATTGACGGGGGTTCTTTCTAATGCCTAGCGTTGGTCGAGTTGGCGCAGATAGTGCTGGCGGATTGATTACCTCTGGAAATTTATCAGTTGAGATAAATGGTCTTCCCGTTGCCATAATTGGCAGCAAGGTCAAGGGACACGGGGATTCACCCCATAGTTCCCCCACTATGACTGTGGGATCTCAGAGCGTGGTTGTTGGAGGCATAGGTATCTGTAGGATGGGAGATTCCGCCAGTTGCGGAGATACTCTTATATCAAGTAGTAATGTGGAGGCTGGCTAATGGTGTGGCCGCAGAATCAACCTGGTTATCCAAATATCTTTGATGCTGCAAATTGCAGCCTCATATCTCAACTTTTACCAGCAAATGCAAAGAAGTTTCTTGCAGATTTCATGGATGGAAACGCATTCAGAAATCCAGTTCAGCAAGTAACGGAAGCACTTGGCAAAAAACTTGGGGGCAACCAAAACAAGTTGAATGAACTTCTTGGCGCAGATAGTCCATTTAACAATTCTTTGGAAGAACTCAATGGTGCTTTGAGTGGACTAAACACAGAACTAAGTGCTTTCAATGCCCATACAGCGCGGCTGAGTGGTGTTCAACTCGGAGGAGACAACGGAGTTCTTCCTAGATTGGATCAAATCATAGGAGTAATGTCTGCCTACAACAGTATAAAGGATCTACTGAAGGATCCTGGTGAGTTGCTTGAGGACAACTTCTCCAATGCATTCTCGTCTCTAAATCCACAGATATCTGGTCCATTCTTTGAGAACTTTGGGCAGAATATGAATCAGATAGGAACCGTACTGTCCAACATCGAAACTCAGTTGGCACTTGGTGGAGCCTCTGGTTTAGCCGATACGGTGGGTCAGTTGAGGCAGTTGACGCAGAATGCTCTATCGCTACAGAGTAATATTCAGACGCTCATAAACAATGACAACAACACATTTGCCTTGGCGTTAGCCTTTGTGGAGCGTTATGCCTTGGGAAATACAATCATATCATCTGCTCTGACCGACCCATGCTTCGGCGCAAAGTTGGCTAAGAATCTAATTCTACAGCCTGACTTTAGCAAGGGGCTTGATGATATAGCAGCAGAAACGGGTACTAAGATAGAAGGTGCGCCCGTAAACTTTCTGGATTTTGTTCCAAGTCTGAAGAGTTAATATTCGTCATATTTGTATCTGATAAATATTTGCTACTTTGGAGAAACTAATGATTACGGATTCATTGCAGGGTTGGTTAGAGGTTGTTGGTGCCGCTCTGGGTGCTATTACTGCGGCTATAGGTGCTTTCATTGCGTCTAAACCAATAATAAGGTATTTCAAAAAGCGTGGAGCAGTAAAACGCGAGGAAACTTTTAATACAGTCAATATGCGTATATCTGATCTTCTTGGAGAACTTCGAATGAAGTCCAAGGGTTCTCGCGTTTCACTTACTCAGTTTCATAATGGTGGAAAGTTTGCTGATGGGTCTTCGATGCGAAGGATGAGCATATCGCATCAATCTTGTGATCCAAAAATATCATCTACCATGCAGTTTAGGCAAGATGTTCTTGTTAGTAGATTCGTGGAAATCATACAGCAGTTGCGAGAAAACAATCCGCATATAAGAAATGTCTCTTCTTTGTTTGAGTCAAACACCAAGAAGTTCTATGAACTCCATGATACCACAGGCTTCTCGATTTTGCCGCTGTTTTGCAGCGATAGCCTCGTAGTTTATGGATACATAACAATTGAATGGTGTGATTTGCAAACTATAGACAATGTTGATGAAACGGATGTCAAGTCCCACATGGAATACACCCGAGATCAGGTGTCATTCCTTCTCAATTCAGCGAAAGACTATAGATGAGCATCATAAGGAAAAACTTTTTCAAAGATTTGGATTTGGATTTTACTCCTCATCCAGTTACTGCTGATGTCTCTCAAAAGACGGATGCGGAGGCTGTTAAAAGAGCCATAAGAAATTTGGTTTTGATGAATCGTCATGACAAGCCTTTTCAACCATACATCGATGCACGGATAACAAGACTCCTATTTGAGCCAGCAACCCCGATCATAGCCATGCAACTAAGGTCAAATTTGATAGACATGATCAATCGACATGAGCCAAGGGCAAAGGTTAATGATGTGATTGTTTCCTTCAACGAAAAGAAAAACTCGTTCGAAACACAGATTTCGTTCATGCTATTGAACAACAGACAGGTGTCTAGTGTGTTTGTTAGCATAGAGAGGCTAAGATAAAATGCCAAATCGTGTAGTAACAACACCAGTGACAGAATTAGACTTTTTTGCAATAAAGGAAAATCTAAAGACTTATCTCTCTGGTACATCTGAATTTTCAGATTTTGACTATGAGGGATCGGGAATAAATATTCTTCTTGATCTACTTGCCTATAATACACACTACACGGCTGTGTATGCAAATATGTTGGCAGCAGAGTCTTTCATTGACTCAGCAGTAATGAGGCGATCACTTGTCTCACTTGGTAAAAATCTAGGATATGTCCCAAATTCAAGCACTGCTGCAACGGCTGTACTGAATCTTACAATGGGAACTACCTCTGGAGTTCCAAATTACATCCCGATTGGAACAAAGTTTTTTTCTTCTAAGGATGGAGATAATTACACCTTTAGCACTGTTGATTCATTCAAGGTCAACAAAGATGCTGTCCCATACAAAGTTTCCAATCTTGAGGTGAGGCAAGGTATCTATAAGACTGCATCGTATATTTACGATTCAACAATAAACGCAATACGATTTGAGATCCCCTCTGCCAAGATAGACAAAAGTCTGATCAAGATATATGTCATGAATAGTCCAACCGATCTATCCAATATGGATGAATCGTGGAAAGTTAATGACGACTATCTTCAGTTGGACTCGACCTCTAAGGTATTTTTCATCAATGAAAACTTTAGAGGAAACTATGAGATTTCTTTCGGAGATGGAATACTTGGTAGCAAGCCAGCGGATAAGAGTTACATAATGATAGTCTACTTTCAGACAGAGGGATCTGCTGGAAATGCAATAGGAAATTCTGATACCGATGCTGCTTCATCATTTACTTTCAATGGTATTGGTGGAAATGATTTTGATGCAAGTGTGGACACGGTAACAGCATCATATGGTGGTGCCGAAAGAGATACGGAAGAACAAATAAGATACACCGCTCCAAAGTACTATCAGTCTCAAGATAGGGCAGTCACCATTTCAGATTATGAAAGCATAATACTAAAGGAATACTCTGCTGCCAGTGCGGTTAGAGTTTGGGGTGGCGAGGAAAATGATCCTCCAGTTTACGGTAAGGTATTCGTATCAATACTTCCCAAGAGTGGGGAAATATTGAGCGATGCTGCCAAGGAATCAATAAAGACCAATATTCTGTCAAAGAAGAAGGTAATAGCCGTAACTCCAGAGTTGGTTGACCCAGACTACACATACATCAAAGTGAATTGTTTTGTAACATATGATTCATCCAGAACAACTCAAAGCGATATCAGAGTTGGTAGTTCTGCATCAGCAACTATAGTCAACTATTCAAATACTAGTCTTGAAAAATTCAATGGATCATTCAGATATTCTGTTCTCACAAGATTGGTTGACCTTTCTAATACGGCAATGGTGAGTAACAGGATATCAACAAAACTTGCCAAAAAACTAATACCGCGCGAGACTCCAACATCTTTCATATTAGATTTTGGAGCAAAACTGAACCATCCATTTGATGGCAATAACACCATACTGAACTCATCCGTGTTCAAATATAAAGACACATCAACAAATCTCTTGGTCGATTGCTTCTTAGAGGACGATGGATATGGATCTATTTCAATATACACCATAAAGGACGGATCTAAAGTAGTTTTGAAGAGTGGTATCGGATCGGTGGATTATCAAACAGGAAAAGTGAATTTGGTTAATTTCAATCCCTACAGCAGCAACAAACTATCTTATATCGAAATATCTGTCGAGCCAGATCAAAGATTTGACATTGTACCAAAGAGAAATCAGATACTAAAAATAGACGAAAATATTTCTGGATCTATTGTTGTTGACACGGTCGATGTGTCTCGCGGTAATATCTAATGGCAAATATACCCCTACTTCTCAATACTGGAACAGGAGCAGCCGCACCAGCGGCAACTCTTGCTCTTTCAGAGGAGTCTCCCCGAACTATAAAAAGATTTGGACCGAGCAATCTGATTGTTGATCAGGTTCCAGACTTTATAAACAGAGATCATGAGGGTTTCAGAAGTTTTGTTGAAGCATATTACGAGTGGATGGAAAGGAATCTAAATCCATTTGGTATCATCGATAGTTTTATGGATATGACCGATGTAGACACAACCATCGGTTTATTTGTCCTTGATTTCAGAGAAATGTATCTAAAGAACTTTCCATTGCAGTTGGCTACAGATTCAACTGGAAATATCGTTAGTGAGGCCAATTTTCTCAAGAATGCAAGAAACTTTTATGGAGCAAAAGGAACAGAAAAGTCTTTCAAGTTTCTTTTCAGACTGATCTACAACGCGGCATCCGAGGTTTATTATCCTGGTAATGATGTTCTGAAGGCATCTGATGGAAGATGGATAGAAAAGTTTTCTCTGAAGACAACCAACACTGGAGGAACTGCCAATTTTCAGATGGCTGGTCATCAAGTTGTTCAGATCAATCCATTGAATGGTGATGTCATTGCATACGCAGAAGTTGCCGATGTCATTCAGTATCGCAAAGAATACTATGATATCAACGAAATATTCATCAAGAATAAGTTTGGCACATTCTTACCGAATCTGGATGTCTATGTTGATACATCAAGTGGAAGGCTGCTGGAGCGTGTCTATCCTGTAATAAGTGGATATGAAATAGTTGATGGTGGCCTTAGATATTCCAGAAGCGATGTTGTTACAAGTTCTACATCTTACAATGGATTTGGGCTTGAGTTGGCAATAGACTCGGTGAAGGAAAACGGTAAGATCACGGGAGTACAGATAATCGATTCTGGAATTGGTTACGATCAGACACCAACAATATCAATAGCATCGAATACAGGAAACGGACTTGCTAGAGTAAATGTCACGATTGGAGCCGTGACATCCTATCCAGGATACTTCGCCACCAACAGCGGAAAACTTAGTTCAAACAAGAAACTGTATGATGCCGACTACTATCAGGAGTTTGCATATGCTCTACGCAGCGAAGTACCATTTCTTACCTATAAAGAAATATACAAGAAGTTGGTGCATCCTGCGGGATTCAAGATGTTCGGTGATGTTCTCATCAAGCGTGACATAGTAGATTCTCTTCCATTTCATTCCGAGATGCAGAGATATGAACTTCCTTTCATTGGTCACTATACACCATATAGAATTGGCACAACCGCCGATCTATACAACAAGTATGTCAATGGATTCAACCCCCGAGGAAATTCATTCAGTTCATACCAAGCATACGGCCAAAGTGGTGGAAAACTACTCGTCACTCCAGTTGGTTTTACATTCAATGGCGGCGTAACATGGTCAACTATTGCGGCAAGTGGATCTAATGGAAATCTGATATCAGCCAGTGTCTTTGAGTTTCAGCGAGTCGGTGCTACACAAGGTGCTTTCTATCTAAAGCAGATAGATTTTGACACTACATCAGCAAGCATAACTGGCGGTGGATTTGTTGAGGGTATAACATTCACCCTCATAGACAGCAATGCCACTGGTTACACGGCAACGATACAAAGAGTTCTATATGGCATTGGCATTGTCCCCGAAACATCAGCGGGACAAACCCATGACCCGCAAGGACTTCCTCTTGGATCAAGCGGTAGTATAGAGGGATACATACAAGCACAGGGATTCAGTTATGCTTATTGGAGAGTTTATCACCACCCGAATATCAGAGGAATAAAGGGTCTAACAGGACCATTGGGTGGTGGTACTGGACTAGGAGCATCATTTGGATCCGTTGCATTGAACCCATTCTTCAGAATGCCGATAGGATACCACTTCCATTCAAATCCAAACAGTGGTCCATACGAAGGAACCACTGGCGATGACAATCAGTATGGTCTGATCGAAAGCACAACTCTAACCTCACCGAACTTCTAATATGGCAAACAACGCTCTCAAAACCCTACTGAAGACAGATCTTGTTCAGATGATCAAGAGTGGTCTTACAACACAAGAAAACTATTATCTTTTTGTAAGCAGAGCCACTCCATATACGGACAATGCAGAAACCACGACTGTTGTAGAGAGTGATACAGTTCCGCCATCAGTGGGTGAATCATCAAGAAATGTATACGACACATTCAGGAACATTTTGTTCATCAAGAGGATTCAACCAGACAACATGCGGATAGTGATTCCGCGTGTCAATTGGACTGCTGGTGAAGTATATGATGCGTATACCGAAACAAAAGACATGGCTGGAAAAACATACTATGTGATGACCAGTGAATACAATGTCTACAAGTGCATGTATGCCGATGGGACATCGGATATAATGCCAACGGGTAAATCGTCCGACATCATAACAACTGGTGACGGATATAAGTGGAAGTACATCTATTCTGTACCCGAAGATTATTTGGGTTTTATAACAGAAGAGTATATTCCCGTGTATCTTGCATCGGTTACAGATAAAGATCGGGTGGAGCAAAAGTTAGTTCAACAGAGGGCAAGACCAGGTTCAATAGATTCCGTTTCGATTACCGCTTCTCTAAGCCCCACATTTTCAAAGATATCTTCAGCAAAAAGATATGTGACGGAAGCATACAACTCATTCTTATCAACACAGGGAATAACTCCGAATGTGGCGGGATCGTCTTATATCGCATTTGATGCTTCACAAGAGAGCGCAACAATCGGTAGTTCTTATTGGGATGGATATGGTCTTTATGTCTCCGAAGGTGCTGGAGTGGGTCAATATTTCAGAATATTGAATTTTTATAAGAATGGGAATGCTGGTGCGAGTTACTACTATGCGAATGTCTATCCATCTCTAACCCGCAGTCTTGAAATAGCAGAATCAGAAAACAAGTCACAATTCAAGATAGTTCCATATGTTGTAGTCGATGGTGATGGTCAGGATGCAGTTGTTGTTCCCAATACCACCAATGCAAAGAAAGTGGTCACTATGTCTGTGATTAATCCAGGCAAGAACTACACATATGCAAGACCAAGAATAACCACAGAAAGTTCAAGTGTAACTATTGGATCTGGTGTTCAGGCTCTCAATAATTCCATTTCAACGGAACTATCAACCCCCCAAGGCCATGGTGCTGATGCCATAAAGGAATTTGGTGGATCCGATCTCATGATCATCATGGAAGTTGATGGGACAGAGGGCGGCAAGATATCAACAAGAAATGACTATAGGCAGTTTGGAATAATCAAGAATCCGTATCTTTATGGCGGTCTTACCCTTGCTGGCGTAGAAGAAGATGTGGTACTCAAGTTGCTGATAAAGAAAGAGCCTAACAAGACTTCAATATACAGAACCAGAGATGAATACAATGCTGGTACTTTTGTAGTTGGTAATTACCTTATCGGCAAAGAATCATTGGCAAATGGTCGTATTGTTGGATCAGAGAGGATTCCAGGTTCAGAATTCCATCAGGTAAATCTTGTTGATGTTGTTGGTAACTTCAGATTCTCAGATGAAGCATCGTTGAGAAGTCGCGTTTATTTTGGTCTAACATTCTCTGGGTCTTTTGTCACGGGAGACAGTGCATTCCAATATTCGGGAATCACTGGGTTGACCTTGTCTGCTTCTGGAACGGTGGTTTCGTTTGACATGAGTGAAGGAAGTGTATTGTTGAACTGTACCAATGGAGCCTTTGTAGAGGGCAAGTCAATATTCTTCACAACAGGTTCTACTCTTCCAAGTTCGTACATAATTGATGTTGATGAGGAGTTTGGAGAAAAGGTTGGGCAATTCTCGCTCGGACTGACAAGTGGAAGTGCGTTCCTTGTGTTTGGGTCTACGGGAGGATTGAGAGATGAAAACTACGGAAGAATAGCATCTACTCAGTTGGACAGAGTGGAAATAACAGATGTAGGAGAATACAACCTGACCACACGATTGACACTCGTTACTACATCTTCGCCATTTACAGATAAAATACTTGTTTCTGGTGACGCTATAGATGGCATTGTTTCACAGACCAATTCCACAACTTTGAAAAAGGTGACGGGAACGGTTGTTGATTTTGCCGTAACTGGTGGACTTGGCAACACTGGAACATTAAGCCTTACTGATGTAAAAGGTTCTTTCAACAGTAGTGATCCATTGTTCTATTCGGCCTACGGATCGACCGCAGAAGCCAGCATAGCCGCCAATATAAACTCTATTACCAATTCGGATATCGAAATAGGTTCTGGAGATTTGTTATACATAGAAAATGTAAGACCAATCGTTAGAAATTACGAACAAGCCGAAGAGTTCAAGATCGTGATTGGTTTCTAGGAGCAAGAGTAGATGCCTTCTTACGACCCCTCGCTGTTCAATATCAATCCATATTACGATGACTTTAATGAGGACAAAAAGTTCCTCAGAATGCTGTTTAGACCTGGCTACTCCGTTCAGTCCAGAGAACTGACGCAGTTGCAGACCATCCTACAGAATCAGATTGAGCGATTTGGAAATCATATTTTCAAGGATGGAAGCAAAATACTTGGGGGTGAAATATCCACTCAGACCTTGAACTTTGTCCGAATCAAACCATCTACTTATTCGGCACCAATATTTACCATTTCCCCGTCTGATATTGTTGGTTATAGTCTAATACAAAGGAATGGAAATGGTGATATTCAGGTAAAGGCAAAGGTAATTGACTACAAGGAGTCTTATGGAGAAACAGATCCATATGGAATTGCTGTAGTAAGTTACCTTTCTGGCTCACAGTTTGCGGCTGGAGTAACCCTTGAATGCACCAACCCAGACAAGACTGTTGCCATAAGCATACCAACAAATACCGAAACAGAAGCCTCTGCAACACATACGGGAGTCTGCAAGGTTGTTGGAGTTAACGATGGTATCTACTATATCAATGGATTCTTTGTCAAGTCTACTGCACAGTTTGAGGCAGCATACACCGTAAGCAACGGTATAAGACAATTCACAAACCCGACAGGTTTTATGGGTTTTGATGTTGTTTCAACAATAGTCACTGACAAAGAAGACTATACCATAAAGGATCCAGCAAGTGGAAGTTACAACTACAACGCTCCTGGAGCGCATCGCTATAAGATAGATCTTGTATTGAAATTCATTGAGACTCTGTCTGGTGAGGACTTTATAGATCTTGTTAGATATCAGAATGGATTGATTGTCGGAAAAAATGAAGAAACACAGTACTCCGAACTAGTTAAATTGTTTGCAGAAAGAACATATGATGAAAGTGGCAATTATGTCGTAAGACCATTCGATATAACATTTAGAGATGCAGGCGGAAATACCCTTTATGCAGATGTTGGGACGGGAAAAGCCTATGTGTTTGGTTACGAATATGAAAGCAAGTCCAAGGATTTTATTGAAATACCCAAGGCAAGATCAACCTTCGATTATGATGATCAAAGCATAGCGAACTACTTTGGAAACTATGTTAAGTTCCGATACACCCCATCTACTAGTTCGTCTCTTGTGCCTTTGTTTACTACGCTTAACTCAAATATAAATCAGTCAAGTAGGGGTCATAGGGTCTATTTGTACAAGGAAGCCATTACTGGCACTACCCTCAATCCACCAGATCTAACCAAGGCTTATTTCACTGGCTATGTTGGCAAAGTAGAACCAGAGCAGTCAAATACTCAGATAAGCACACAATCAAATGGAACAATAGACTTCAAGGTTCATTTCTTAGAAATAGACAACTTGAGTTCATCGATAACGGGAGATAGCAATAATGCTGTTCTTGCCGCCATTGCACAATCAAGTTTATATCTGTATAACGAAGATACGAGAGTTTCCACCCCACTATTTACGGTCACGCCAGATACACTTGCAGTAGGAATCACTTTTAACACCAATACTCTAGTTGCTACTATTAACAAAGTCAATAGTTTTGATTCTGATAGCAGATCATTGATTTACAGAGCAAATGGGTCAGCAGCATCTACCGTAATAAAGAACATAGATGAACTAGCATATACACATCCTGTGTTTGTTGGATTTCAGGTAAACGCAAATACAACGGCGCAGCCTGAAGTTCTTTTGAACAAGGGCGTGGATTTCAACTGGTGTCTTGCTAATGGCACGACTCCAAATGGAGTCAATATTCCACTAGACATAACTGATGGATATTACATTGTTGCTTCTTCGGGAAATCAAAGTCTTCCCGCAAATAGTATGGTTAAGATTGTTGGAGATAATACAGCGGTACCTGTGGGTGCATTGAAAGTCACGGCAATATTGAGTGCAGACGGCGACAAGGTAAAATTCACATCAAATCTACCAAATGGTGGATACTACCTTGTAGGAAAGGCAAAGCATCGTAGCATTGGCATCATAACAACCCAAGACCAAGAGATGATTGGAAAGATGCGTGTAAAGACTTCCACCGATACATCTGAAGTCATAAACAACAATACTGCAAATCTAAGCACATTTAGGCGAGTGATAAAGACAAATTCTGCTGGAACTCCATATGAGATTTACTTCAACTTGAATAAATCTGATGTGTGGAAGATAAACAGCATAACAGATGGTTCGGGAGTAGACATTTCCGATAGATTCATATTCGATAATGGTCAGACTGATCAGAAGTATGAACTATCAAAACTTTATATTAAGCCAGAGTATCTGTCAACATACAAAGCCAATACGACATTTACAATAAATGTAAACTACAGTTACTTTGAACACACTGGATATGGTCCACTCACAGTCGAATCGTATCGTGGAATATCGTATGAAAATATTCCAGTATACACAAGTCCGACATCGGGACAATCAATACAACTATCATCTGCCATCGATTTTAGGTTTGTGGCATCTGTTGCAGGAACTAATTCTCCTTATGTGACCTATTCAAACGGAATAATTCCCGACAAGTTTACTGTATCTTCTTCATATACAGCATATGTGCCGAGAATAGACAAGTTGGTTATTGGAAGAAATCTTTCTGCTGATGATGAAACACCTATTCCTTCTATATTGCGCGGGGTTCCTAGCGAAATCCCTATTGTACCAGAAGACATTTCAGATTCGATGACATTGTTTGTTCTAAGTGTTCCTGCATACACATTTAGCCCAACAGATGTTAAGGCCGAGCGTATAGGAAACTCACGATTTACTATGAAGGATATTGGAGAAATATCCAACAGAGTTAATGATCTTGAGCAATATGCGGTTCTCAATGAACTTGAATTGGGAATAATCTCTGCAAATCTAAAGTTAAATACGGGCGAAGATGCTATAGTGAAGGCTATTATCACTGATACATTTGATGGACATTCAATTGCCGATGTATCTGATCGAAATCACCAATGTTCTATTGACATTGAACGAGGAGAACTAAGATCTTCTTTCCGCTCTGAAGCATACGAGTATAGGCATAATACAGCAGAGGCTGGTCTTACTTTAACCACAGATAACATACTATGTCATAATTTCTCCAAGTTTGCAACACCTGTTATATCCCAAACGAAAGTCAGCACGACTCTAAAAGCAAATCCTTTTGATCTTCCAAATTGGGTAGGAAATATCAAAATAACTCCACATGGAGACTACTGGTATGACAATACTACACGCCCATTCGTCAAAAATAATGATGATAATGCAAATGATGCTTGGCTGTCTGGAAACATTCTTGGATCTTATGGACACGGTTCACAGTGGAATGATTGGGAGAGTATTTGGTCTGGAATTTCAGTTGAACTTGATGATGCAGAGAATAGAAAGAACTCATCCTTCTTTTCCAAACCAAGAGGTGTGAATTCTGGACTTAATATTGATAAAAAGAATATTATTGTTGATGGATATGATAGGTTCATAACAGCACTCGAAACACAGAAATATGATTACATAACTCGTCTTAGAAAGAAGAAGTTCTACGAGCAAGTAGCCACAAACACAATACTCAACAAGAGTGTTGTTCCTCTGATGCGAGGGGAAAAAACACTCACATTCAATGTCTACAACATGAAGCCAAACACAACGGTTCATGTATTCTTCGACAACATCAATGTGAATCAGTATTGCACTGTAAACGGTTCTTCTGGACCATTTATCACAGATTCTTCAAACGGATCTCTACTCAATGTGGTATTTGATATTCCAGCAAATATGTTTGAAGTTGGAAATAAGATACTTCGTGTAATTGACAATGCTAACAATGTTGTTGAGAATGCAACCACAATTGCTGAAACCACATATAGAGCGTCTGGCCTCAAGGAAGATGAATATTATGGCGTTTCATCGATCAGACAACCAGATATTAGGAAACAGACTCCAAACAGCAACAAAGTTGTCAGTAATCCCCTCTATCGCGATAAGAGCATAAACACAGCCAAATACAATCAGTGGATCGATCCTCTTGCACAGACATTTGAGATCAGTCAGAATTTCTATCCAAATGGTCTTTACCTTGAGAGTGTTGATCTGTTCTTTGCAACCAAGGATTCTTCTCTACCCGTTACAGTTGAGATACATCCAGTTGTGAATGGATTGCCTCATCCGTCTGTGGTTCTTCCATTTAGTACTGTTGTTAAGAATCCTTCGTCTGTTACTGCAAACAGTAGCACTCCGACAGCAACAAACTTCAAATTTTCAACTCCAGTTTATCTTGCACCTGGTAGGTATGCAATACTTGTTCGATGCAATACATCAGACTACTCCTTGTTTGCTGCAAATATTGGAGACTTTGACATACTTACCAATGAAAGAATAGCATCCACTTTCATTGGAGGGGTATTGTTCAAACCACAGAATAACACTGAGCCAACTGGAGACAACAATATTGACTTGATGTTTAACTTGAACAGATGTGAATTCTCATCACCATCTGGCGACATAGTGCTTCAAAACTACTATGGTGGTGCTGAAGATAATGCCACTGTCAATCTGATACAACCAAATCCAGTTGTGTTTGCTCCATCGGGAGTATCAGTTACAACAAAGATAATGGCTCCAACCGAGATGTCGGTGGTTCCAAATAGAAATATGACTCTGTCCACGCCATATCAGGTTTACTCAACGGGATCGCTAAACATAAAGTTGGCAACCAGCATTGTCACACCAACTCTTCTATCTCCGATGATAGACATGGATATGACAAATACTGTGGTTGTTGAGAATGTGATTGACAGTAGCAACAGCACTACAGAGGAATTGACACCGACATCTGGTGCCGCTAATTCTTCTGTAGCAAGATATATCTCCAAGAAAGTGACATTGCCTATTGGGGAATCTGCAACAGAACTTAAGGTAATACTTGATCTCAATAAGCCAGCAGGAACATTCATTGCTGTCTATGGAAAGGTTTCAGACTCACGAATAAACGCTGGATTCAACTCCACAGACAAGTATGTACTTATGAGCGTTGATGGAACAGATGCTTTCCAAACAGGAAATCAAAGCACGAATTCACAATCCGAGTTCGACTTCAGAGAAATAATGTACAAGATGGCCTCAACCAAGGAATTTGATACATTCTCAGTCAAGATTTGCATGTACTCAACATCAAGCGGTTCAATCCCCAAGGTTAAGAATCTTCGGGTGGTGGCTGTTGAATGAAAGACTATATCCGAGATGATCGAACAAAAGCAGTGTTTCTTTGCAATAAAGCAAAGGCACATGATCTTTTGGAAAAAAGAATGATGAGACGAGAAATAGAGGCTCTCAAAGAAGAGATAAATAGACTAAAGAGCCTAGTAGAAGAAATCATAGCAAAGAGAACTTGAAATGCCGACAGGTCCATCAAGCATCAGTTACATAATCCCTCCCCTGACTTTGTCGGATACATTCTATGAATGGTATAATCTGACAAACACAGATATCATTGACAAGTTAAATCGTGTCAAGGTTTATGAACTAGACGGAGACACTGGTATCGCAGTAAGTGTCGATGACTCTGGTATTGGGACGATATACATCGATACAGTCATTCCTGGTGATCATACTTTTACGGGTAATATCACATTCAATGGGGCTGTTACCACAGTTAACACAAACCTCATCACCATTGATGATTACAATCTTGTTCTTGGTGCTGTAGGTTCTGATGGAGGAACAGGCGGAACATCAGATGCCATAATCACCAATGCTGGTGGTGGCGGTATTGTCATTGCTGGTGCATGTGGCGACAAATATTTCTTATGGAAAGCATTTGATGGCGGAAAGACCTATACAGCATGGCGCATCAGCGACAGTCTTGCTTTTGCTGGTGATGCAAAACTTTATTCGGGAAACAACAAGTTCATACTCAGCGAGGGTGATGACAATACACCCGCATCTCGCGTTACGATAACCACTCACAGCGGTGGAGTAACTGTAGATACTGAAACATATTTTGACTCTGTAGGAACCACATATGGAAACTTTGCTTTCCTAAGTGATGGTTCAACTCGCGTCATCAACGGATCGCTACTAAAAAGATTTACAATGCCAGTTGGTGGAATAACTGGCATTGGCCTCACCTTTGGTATGGTTGTTCGTCACGATACAACCACAAATGGAGTAACTCTTGCTCTAGCGAATACACCAGCAAATGCTGAATCTTTTGGTGTAGCAGTCAATCTAAATACGACATCAAATTTTGTCGATGTGAATCTTCTTGGATATGTCTCTGGCAACTTTGCAGATTGCATTGCAAGCCAAGATTCAATGACATCTCTTGGAACTGGTGAGTTCTACTTCTTGTCCGATACAGAGGCAGGAAAGATAACCAAGACTCCACCATATATCACAGGTAGAGTCAGGAAGCCGATACTTTACGCACTAGGTAGCACTGCTGCTATGGTGATGAACTATGTTGGTGCAAAGAATGTTGACTACGATGCACTCTACTCAAAGTTGAATGCATCCACAATCGTAATCAGTCATGATCCCAATGAGTTCAGCATTGGTGATGTTGTTAGATTTGAAGAAGGAATCACCTCTGGTACTCGACTCTATGGTTCATATGTCAAGGCTCAATGCACAAGTCCAGAGGAAGCAGAAGCCATTGGAATAATCTCAAAGGTAAATTACGGTGGGTCATCGGCATCATCTTTGATCACCATTTCTGGATTTATTGACCTTTCAGCAACTGGATTGACATATTCACCTGGTCAGGTCTACTTCCTCGGTGAGGAACCAGGCGAGTTGACGCTTGAAAGCCCAAGCACAGTCAACACAGTACGCAAGCCAATGATGGTTGCAGTCTCGCCAACTACAGCAGTTGTGCAGAACTATGTTGGTCTTGTGATAGACAGCAATTCAAGCACGGGTACGAGCATAGGACTATCAAGTTCATCTGGTCAGCGAAATAAGTTGATAAATGGAAACTTTGATATCTGGCAAAGAGGAACAACATTCTCCTACAGAAATCCAAGCACAGAACCAGACAGGTATTCTGCTGATAGATGGAAACTTGTCAACACTGGTGGTTCGACCGCGGATAGATTAGGCATCAGTGTAAACAGAACTCCACTTGGTCTTGGTGATCTTCCAAGTTCAACTGCATATTCCAACTATGGATTGCAGTTCTCAATAGGTACAGGAGGATATACAGCGGGATCAAGCACCTATCTTTATCAGCGTATTGAGGGTATTGAGAATCTGCCAAAGGGATATGCGACCGTTTCTTTCTACGCAAGATCTACAGTAACAAACTCAAGACTTGGTGTGTCATTTAGAAGAGACTTTGGTGGTGGTACTGCACCAGACTTTGCATCAACTGGCATTGAGCAGAACTCGCAAAAAGTTGCAGGATTCGTCACCATTGTTCCAACTGAGTGGACTAAGTTTACACATACATTCAGCCTACCAGATTGCTCTAATGGATTAATAGGCGCATCTGGTACAGATGGTCCCGAACTACGATTCTTCTTGAGGGCTGGCTCGGATCTTGTCACTGGCAAGGATGTATCTGAAGCAATCAATCCAAATCTTATCAATTCTAACAGTTATAGCATTGAGATTGCACAGGTTCAACTTGAATCTGGTAGAGAGGCAACTGAGTTTGATCTAAGGGATCAGACTTCTGAAATGCAGAAGTGCATGAGATACTATCAGACGAATGCAAATGGAACTACTTATGAGCGACCATATAGATTCTTCACTGATGGCTCAATAAGTTATAGCACAACTACAAACATGGATGCTATCTATGTTGCGACTGGCATTTATCCTCAGATAACATTCCCAGTTAAGATGAGAACTCCAACTTATACACTGAACACAAAGGCAAGTTCACCTGGTGGAGCATCAAGTGTAATAACGGGATATTATAAACACAATGGGGGATTCCTTGCCCCCCATAATTCAACATCATGGTTTGTAATGTATTACGAAGCAGAGGCAGAACTCTAAAAGAGGATTACGATGGGAACAAGTGCATTTGATCCAGTTATATTAGCAGATGTCCGCTCGGTGCGGCACAAGATAGACATTTCTGGTGCCTGTGGTGGCGTTCTAACTGTTGGTGATGTTGTCAGATATGATCCAACAAACGACTACTACATCCCTGCAAGGGCAAACAACACGACAAATGCAAACTTTGTTGGAGTTGTCGAGAGCATAAGCGGAACAGAAATAGTTCTTGTCTACTCAGGTGAAATCAATCTACCAAGCGCATTGTTCTCTGCAATAGGTGCTGGATATACAGCAGCACAAGTATTCTATCTTTCAGACACAAATGCTGGAAAGATGTCAATCACTCCACCATCAACTCCTGGTAGCGTTATCAAGCCAGTGATGATGGTAAATAGCGATTTGATGGGGACAGACTTTGACGGAATCATCATCAATACGGCTGGAGATGTCATCCAAGGTGATTCAAGTGTAGATATCAGCGAGATACAACCAGTTGGATCTGTTTTGGCTTTTGCTGGACAGACAGCAGATATTCCAGCGGGTTGGGAACTTTGTGATGGTGGACTTCTCTCTATCGCCACATATCCAGATCTATATGCTGCACTTGATGACGGCAAAATCTATGGATTCAGCCAAGTCGCATCATTTTCTAAACTGGCGGGTGCTGGTCTTGTCAATATTTCAAGTTCGGAACTCATAGGAAAAAAGTTCTCGTATTCTCCGACGATTGGTGGAGCAGCAACCATTGAAGCAACCTTTCTAAGTGGCACCATATCATCTAGCAGCGGTCTTGGAATAATAACAAATGCAGAGATACTAGTATCACCCACCTATGTGAGCGGAACTCAGATAGGACAGTACCATGGAATAACTCTTGGTGCTGGTGGATTCATCAGGATAACACTAAACGATGGAACCGTCGAAGAATTTTTGATAACATCGGTTGCATCACCAGCAAAATTCAAGAAACCAGATCTGAGATCGCGGTTTATCGTCGGTGAATCTAGAGGAATAACTGGTGCTGAAGACAGTGCATTTGGCACCTATTTCATAGGAAGAAATGGTGGAGAAGAGTATCACACTCTTCTTTCTAGTGAAATGCCAATCCACACGCACTTGCATGGATTGACTGGATCACTTTCTGGAACTGTTGCTGCATCACACAATCTAGCAACAAGCACAGACGGAGCGCACACCCATCTTGGAAGGCCATTCAGTACTGGTAGAAATGGTGACGATAATTCAAATGCTAAAGGAATAATCGCAAATCTTGCTCCAGGCACTCCAAATCCTTCAAATACTGTCCCACAGCAAAACATAACCACTGTTTCTGGAGCGCACAGTCACACAATAACTGGATCTATTAATGTATCTGCCGCAGGTTTGACTCCAATAATATCGGGTCAAATCAACAATGCTGGTGGGGGACTTGAACACAACAATGTTCCACAGCATGTCGTGATGTATTGGATCATTAAGACTCGCAAGGATTCTGTGGCGAAACTATATCGACTTGGTCCAAATGGTGGCGGGGCAATCATTGCCAAGAACACGGCAAAGAGATGGGCAAGAGCATCATCTGGTGCTGGCTGCACAGTGGATATTTCTTATGGAAGCGGAACATGGACAGTAGCAAGACTCGGAACTGGCGACTATCGGTTTACGCATGATATGATCACGGAATTGGGAACAGCCGATCAGGACAAATACATAGTCGAGGCAACTGTTGTAAAGAATGGATCTGGTGCTACACAGATGTTCATTGCCAATCCATACACACTAGAAGGGCTTACTTTTGGTGTTAAGGTCTACGATATAATGGGTTCTACATTCAGTGATAACTTTCAGTATCTAAATCTTACTATTTACGGCGGCGGAACCGCACTTTGAGGTCAACTAAATGAGCGAATTTTCAGCACATAGAGTAAATCTTCCCGAAGGAGAGAAGGTAGTCATTGCGACAAATCTCAATGTCTATGTTTCTCCATATGGCGATGATGTATTGAATACGGGTGTTGATCAAGATTCTCCATTTAGAACTCCCCATAGAGCAATACAGTATCTCTCAGACAAGATCATTTCAGAGTCTGGATTTGTAACCATAAACTTTGCCAGTGGAATCTATGACATAGAAGACACAATTCTGTTCGACCACCCTCAAGGCGAGAGAGTCGCGATGATTGGTGCTGATCCAGAGATTCTTGTATTGCAATATGTTCAATACTATCGATCATATGGACTAACAGCAGCGGGTTATTCAGGATACTACAGCGGAGTCACACACGAAATTCAGATGTCTTGTGTGCGACCAAACGACAGCACTGGATTCACAGTACTAGATGATTCTGCTGGAACTGGTGTTTCAGAAAGAATCTCTGGATATGGTGTGATCATAGAGGACTATGGATTGGTCTTTGATACAGATTACAATCCAATCTACTATTACGGTGCTTATCCAAAGAATCCACGAAATAACATATCCCGACAATCATCAATATTAGGTTGTCATAAGTTAACTGGTGTTACGAATGGTATATTGACTGTTCAGTCTTCTATCCGAGATGATTGGTTTGCTGTTCCTATCCCACCAGGCAATACCGCATGGGCAAGAATGTATGGCAATGCCTACTATGGTGCCCAGTTTGGTGGAACAACCGCTGACTCAAGCGAGGCAACATCAAATGCATGGCTTCTTACTGCATCTCAAAACGGTAGAGGACACTACATCAGTAGTGTTCCCGTTGGATACTACGGAACTACAGCAAGCAGTGGAATACCCATTGGGGCAACTAGCAACTTCGCTGGACTTACATTTCCGATAGGAGCATTGAGTGCTTCTGGTCCAAACAATCAGGGACACACTGCTTCGTTTCAGTATACAAATATTTTGGGTGGTCTGAGCGGAAGCAACTATAGTTGGACTGGTCCCGCTGGCTCCATGATGAATGACTTCATTCGCTTTGGTCCAAACTATCACGAACACAGAGTTAATATTGCTGGTACTGGTGGCATTGGACTTTCTGCCAACTGGAAATCGATTAATACAAACATAGTCACTGTAAAGTTGTTGCCGACTGTTTTCCGAAAACAAGGCACAATACTTTCCATTCGCTCTGGTGGACTCAGGAAAGTACAAAACATTTTCTTTGATGGCATGGCAATGCCCATGTACTACTCATTGCTTGGTGGTTCAAGTAGAATAACAAGTGGCTATAGCAATAAGACTGCAATACATGCAGTTGGATCCAAGTTAGGAGAGCCTGTAGACAACGAGCCTTCTGATCTTGGAGCGGGACTGTTATACAACATCGGTATAAAAGATTTCCATGTTGGTGTTTATTGTGATAGAAGCACTGCGGGTAATCTTGGCCGCGTAACCGTCAGCAATTGCTCATATGGAGTGTTGGCTAACAATGGTTCTGCGGTAAAGACCTACGGAAGCATTTGCACTGGCTCTGTATATGGATTCTGTGCATTCAACTCATCAGCACTTGAAACAAATAGATGTTTCTCAGCATTCAGCGGTCAATCGACTATTGAAATACGAATGAAAGATGCTGTCGGTTCGACACTCGATTTTTCTGAAAATTCATTTATTCCTGGTCAAACATATGAAACTAGAGACGGAAAAGTCAAAGGTACTGTGTTTGCATGGGATGCTGTAGATAAGTTACTTACTGTTGCCGTGAGAACAGGTGTCCTTGAAGGAAAGAGAAGAATACTCTGAGGTAAACACATGCCAGGACGAGAAATATTTCAGGGTAGCGGCGGGGGTTCTAGTAGCGGAGGAGGATCAGATGATCCTGGTCAAAGCACTGGTGATCCAGGTTCAGAAGGAAACTTCGGCGGAAACAACGATGGAGTTGTTTCGTCTGGTGTTGCGCCAACCACATACGACTACGATATAGTTTCAGAAGCAAGCGGAATAGGCTCGTCTTACATCTGTTCGGATAGTTCATCCATGCAGAATACGGCAAGCGTTGCTGTATATTCAAGACTTTGTGCTTTTACATGCCAGAAGACATCGAGTTCTGATCTCAATTCATGCGTCTCGTATGTTGGAAACTTTGGATTCTGTTCTTACAGAACATCATCAATGCAACTACAGAGTTGTATATCATCCATACACAAATACAACTACACCGCATCTTCATCTTCTAGCATCAACACACAATATTGCTGCTCGGTGTTCCCAGTTGACTATGGAATCTATATTACTGGTACCTCAACCTATCAGGGCGTGGAGTTTGAATCCATGACTGTGTTCTGGGCATCTGGAGATCCAGCATTCTCAACAACACCAGTACACTTTGGAAGTTGGGGCAATTCTAATATGAACAATAGTTCAACTTCATTGTCCTCAAGAACAGCACCAAGTCCATCTGGTTTGTCTGGTGGATTGATTTCCCTAAACTCTCTTAGATTCATGTGGTCTGAAAAAAGCACATCAATACCATCCACAGCAGCCAATGCAACTACAATTGGAAATGCAAATGTACTGGCAAGTTATAGATATGTACCACTTCAACACTCGGTTGATTATGGAAATATTGTTAGTGGTGATTCTGTTTCTAATTCAACCAATTTTTCCAACGATTTGCCAGCACTATTTGCTGTGATTGCATATCGGGACAACTATGTTTCCGTTAAACCTCCCACAATCTTCTCAAGACCAGAAGACAATACAGGTGCATATACAACCGCAGGACTCACGGGCGGATACAGCCTATCGGCACTATTGGTAAGCGGAGCATAAAAAGGAAGAGTAAATGCCATATAGACTAGTAACATTTGATTCGCTAGGTAAAATGATTGCGGTGAACCCAAAGTCCTTTCAGGACAATGAGGTTCCGACTTTTACTTATGTTGCCAACAACCCAGCCGTTTATTCTTTCATTTCTGAAGATTTGTTGCCAAAGGGAGAATACCTTGCCAATCTTGAATTGGGTGTGAATGCCTTCAGTGATTTTGAGTTGAATGGCTCATATATCAGGCCGCTCAACAGGGGCAGTGATCAAAACGCATTGTATGATCCTCGTTCAGAAATAATACTGAAGACTGACAATCCATCTCCATATGTCAGTTTTGCCACCGCAGTTAAGCAAGACATCACCAAGACACAGGTGACATACAATCAACTTGACGAAACAACCAAGCCCGTGCATTCGTCAATACAAAAGAAGTTTGGTCCAACATCAGGTAAGTTTACACGAAGTCTTTCTGGACTTACAGGTGGCAGCATTTATGTGACCAACATCGTCAAGCGTTCCGATCTGATAAACACTGCTCCGCACAACAGGATAGGAAAAGGAAACACGGGAACCGCATACTCAAGTTATGGGTTTGAAATGTTCTTCTATCCAACATCCCTATCAAACAATTTTACATTGATGCAGAAAGGGCTTACTGGTGCATCTGCAAGTTGGAAACTGGGATATGACAGCGGTGCTGGATTCCTACAGTTTGCATGGATGGGAAAAAGCACAACTGGTGGATATAATCTATCACAGAATATCGTAAATACTGCTGGTATAAGCCTGAACAACTGGAACCATGTTGCAGTTTCCTTGATTAGAGAAGGAACAACTGGTATAACTTATACTATAAAGGGATATTTCAACTCAACTCAGAGGTTCAGCACGACAGGAACCGCAAGCACAATACCAGAAGACACGGATACTGGCGGAATTTACATCGGAAATAATCATCTAGGTTCAGACTCATATACGGGATACATCGACTCGTTAAGAGTATTTGACACCGATGTTACTGGTGGACTACTAACTGCATATGGATTCTATGGAAATACTCTAGGTGTTCCGACTCTTACTGGATTCACCACAAGTTCAGAAATATGTTTTGTGATGAACTTCAATGGTCTTGAAGATGTTGATTCGTTCTATGCAGAGAGTCAGGACAGAATGATCGGGGTGGTCACTAGAATATCTGATCTAGTGCTTGGGCCTTCTGGTGCGCCAGTCACAGCAACAGTTGCTGATGTCGGCATTCGCGACATCTACAGGTATCAATATGGAATAAGCGGTGCTACTGGATATACAGATGACACTGGTTTCTCTATGGGATATGGTCCTCTTGTTTTCCCTTATGCAACAACACCAGGATCAACTGTACATGGTTATGATTATGTGTTTGATATTTACTCAGTTACTGATCTCGGTGTTACTCTAGAAACATTCAGATCCAACTACCGCTACAATGCCATGTATGAAGCAATGATCGAATCATTCTACTTCATTGAAGGAGCATCTGGAAACAAAGGATCCTCTGGTAATGTGTCCAAGTCATCACTAGGAACCAATCCATTTGGACGCTTGTTTGGTTCATGCGGTGGAAACTACTATGGAATATCGTTCAATCATAGTGCATTGTTCTTGAATCCTCTCGACACCGAAACTTTGTCTTTCATTTTGAGGAATGGTGAACTTGCTGGACTTGGTATATGCCGTTCATCATATTCTTTTACTGATGGTCTTAACTTCAATAGAACATTGAATGCACAACAGATATACAATCTTAGACTTGATCTGTTGGATTACTTCAACAAACTTGTTCAGAGTAAACTTGATTCTGTTTCTTCTATAAATTCAGCAACAACCAAGAAGAGTGTTTCTACAGGCAAGGGAGCCAAGGCAACAGGCAGTCCATATGAATCGCTTGGAAATGAGGATGCCATTCTTTCGGAAATATAAGTTTAAACTATGACTACATTTAGACGATGTGAAAATACAGCAACTATAGACGGTGAAGTTTTCTTGATTCAAGACATACGATCCGTGGTACCAGAGTATGTCCCCGACAGTCTGATTCATTATTATGATGGCAGAAGACATTTCAAATCCGATGGACGAAATCAGTGGGCAGTTGAATCACTAGATCAAACCATGAAAAAGATAGTATCCAATGTTGTTGGAATTAGAATGGCTAAGGCACAAAGAGAAATAGACGAAAGACACCTTGAGAATCTTCGTAACAAAGGGAGATAGACATGGCAGTAACCACAAGAGAAGAACTCAAGGACTATGCTCTAAGAAGGCTCGGATTTCCCGTTATTGAGATCAATGTCGATGATGCTCAAGTAGAGGATCGTATAGACGATGCATTGCAGTTTTTCTCTGAGTACCATTTTGATGGTGTCGAAGAGGCATATCTCCCATATGTCATAACACAAACAGATATTGATAACAAGTACATCAACACCAACAATATCTCGGCTGGTTCATCTGGTGGAAACATCATAAGCATCACTAAAGTATTCATCGTAGATCAAGCCGTACAAAGCGGCATGTTCAGTGTTCAGTATCAACTGATGTTGAATGACTATTTCAACGGCTTTCTAACGGGTACATCCAATCTATCTTATTACGATACAACCAAGCAATATCTTTCTCTTTTACAGCAGTTCCTAAGTCCAGAGAAGAGTGTTGGATTCAGCCGTGTTACCAACAAGTTGAAGATCAATACAGATTGGTCAGAGACTTTTGGAGTTGGTGATAAGTTGATGGTGCAAGCCTATGTGGCATTGAATCCAGAGACTTATCCAGAGATATACAACGACATACTCCTCAAGAAGTATGTCACGGCACTCATCAAGAGACAATGGGCTTCCAACCTAAGCAAATTCTCCAACATCGCTCTACCAGGCGGAATGCAGTTTGATTCTCGTAGCATGTACAATGATTCCATGACAGAGTTGACTCAGATTGAAGACACGGTCCAAAGCAAGTACGAACTTCCAACAGATTTCATGGTGGGATAAATGGCTCGCAACAACTACTTTAAGGTATCATCACGCGAGTCAGATTTGTTCGAACAACTTGTGGTCGAGCAGATAAAGATCTATGGCTTCGATGTCCATTATATCTTTCGCAAGTTTCAGAATCTAGACAATCTGTTTGGTGAAGATACCATATCAAAGTTTGATCGTAGTTTTCAGATAGAGATGTTTGTTTCAAACTACGAGTTCTTTGAAACGCAGAATAAGATCATGGATAAATTCGGAATCAATCTTCAGGATTCCGTGACTCTAATGGTTTCCAAAAAGAGATTTAGCGAAGAAGCCGCCAAGTATGGCACCGATACCAAGCCACAGGAAGGCGATCTAATCTACTTTCCTGAGTATGGCGGAATCTATGAAGTTAAGTATGTTGGATCAAGAAATTCATTCTTTGCCTACGAGATTTCCTGCGAACTCTTCCGCTACTCTGGTGAGCAGATTGATACTGAGATCAAGGAAGTTGATGACATTGAACAGAACATTCTCACAGATGTCAGAGAATTCACAATCAGTGGAGTGTGTGGTGCCTTCTTTGAGGGTGAGAAGATATATCAAGGAATCTGTCTCGGAAGTTCTTCTTGGTCTGCAACGATATTGAACTTCAACGCTCTCACTAATGCAATTCAAGTTCACACGGAAACAGGAACTCCATCTTCTCTTGTATTCATACGCGGAGAAAAATCAAACGCATTTGCTTCATATGATTCTCTTGTTACTACTGAAAAGAAGTTTGTGAATGCTAACAATGATGATGGGGATGAACTAGAGAAAGAAAGAGCAACTCTAGACATCATTGATTTCACCGATAAGGATCCATTCTCAGAGGGCAACTACTGATGTTTCGATACTTCTACCATGGTAGTATAAGAAAACTTGTAGTGGCTTTTGGCTCGCTATTCAACGAGATATACATCTCCCGCAAAGACTCTGCTGGAACTGAACTGAAGAAAATCAAAGTCCCGATATCATATGGACCAAAAGAAAAGTTTGTCCGAAAGATTAAGGAACTTGATGAGGCTGATCCAGCCAGAAGCAGTTTTGAAAATATATTGCCACGAATGTCGTTTGAGATATCATCGATGGTATACGACACAAATAGAAAATTGAATAGTCTTAACAAGGTTTATTCTGCCAGAGACGAAACAGACGGAACAATCTCATATGCTTATAGCGAGGTTCCATACAACATTGAGTTTACTCTCAATATAATGAATCGTAACATAGATGATGGATATCAGATCATAGAACAGATACTGCCATACTTCACACCAGACTTCACTATCAGCATGAATTTCACAGAACTAGATAGAAGAGTTGATGTGCCAGTTATACTGTCATCAGTCAATACAGTTGAGGATTATGAGGGTGATCTAAATGATAGAAGACTCATAACGCATTCTTTGATTTTTCAAACCAAGTCATACATCTTCGGACCAATCAGACAGTCTGGACTCATTAGAGAAATCGACCTTACATTCAGAGAACTAACGGACGAATAATGCCATCAACAGCAGAGAGAAACCTAGACGGATTCCTTGATCAGTACCGCATCATAACTGTGGCTACTGAGTCTGCTGATTTGACAACGGCTAATACAATCAAAAAAATTCGCATCACGGTCGAGCAGAAAGAAATAACTCCAGTAATATTCTTTAGTAGAGATGTTATTCCATATCTTGCACCAACTGAAGATGTAACAATCTTTGCTCAAGGAATATCGGCAGCGGATGACGGATTGACATATGAGTACGCCAGATTTACCGCTGGTGTAACGCAGATGCTATCATTGAAACACAAGATGGTCTATGACATGGATCAACTTGAGAGTTCGGAGTATGGAATTATCACAGGAACCAACTCCTATGGCGCATTCAACTCTCTGCAAGATAACACGAACATACTTCTACAATATCCTCAGTTCTATAGCATAACTGGTGCAAATCAGCCCTATGGTGTCACAGCATTTACTGGAGTTACTCTTAAAGGTGCATCGGCAGGAACCTATACACTTGTGAACTTCGGCGGTGTAATAACACCATTTCAGTTAATGTTCAGTCCCTCTATTCTTGGATTGACCCACACAAATAACCTACCAACAGGAACATTAGACTCACCTCTATATTTTGGATTGTCTGCAAGCAATGGTATAACACAATCAGTGAAATCCATGTATTTCACGCCTGATATTTTCTTCTCAACAAGAAGAAATCTTGCAATACTGTTGGATAGAGGAATTACATTCTCTGGCATATTGACTTCATTTGAGCCTCACTATCAGTTCATCAAATATTCTGACAATGACTATACGGATACAGCAACTAATATTATTTCTCAGTATGCAGGAAACTCTGCAAATCCTGGGTGGAATGTTGAATTAGTTCGTTCCTCTGGTAAAACTGGTTCGTACATCAATCTTGATGGCTTCAATCTTGCCAAGAGTTTCAATGAAAGATTCTTCTCTGAAGTGAAGACTTATCCGAGAAGATATAGAACAACGGCAACTGATCTTAATACTGGTCAGTACAACTATCCATACACTACATCCGTGTTTGGCTGGTCGGCAAAAATACCAACGCCAGGAACAGCGACCGATGCCACGGGACCATATGCAAGCGTTGGTGCATCGTTTTATCTCAACAGGATAGCGGGTGTTACTTTCTACCCACCACCATCAACATACAACTATCTTGGATCAACTGGTGCGACATCATTCGGTGGTTCTGGTGGTTCTTCGGGCTGGAACTCTTACCACAAGTCTCTCACAGGAAACTCATCTTTCTATCCCGAATATTTTATGCTTGGTGGTTCTACAACTGCTGCCTCAAACACATATGAAGCATCAAAACTTGTTCCAGCAAATATTCTAAAGTTGTTTACAGACAACAATGGTCCTAGAGGTCCACTTGGAACAACGATGAATTTCCTTGATTCATACTACTATGACATCTATGCAGAACAGTTGCAATATGGTGGTTATAAGGATATGAATTTCTTTGCCATGGATTTTAATCCCCGCTTCAATCCATATATTCCAATGCAGTTGAAGGGTTCTTATCAGAATAGCATAACAAGAAATCACACTTCAAGAAGAGATTGCACCATTCACCAAGACTTTGGTGGTAATACCGCTGAAAGACTGTATAACCTTAAGGAGTCGATGAAGGCAAGTATTCATTCAGCATTGAAGATGTGGAAACTCCTCCTTGATGAGCGCGGCAAGTTCAACTACAGAATCATGCCCGTTCTCTCTGGTAGAAATGAAGATTATGATCTTACTCGCGGCGGGTCAGTCCCCTATAGACCAGAAGATTTTGTTGAATACTTAGTAAAACCACTGTTCAATAGTGTTGTTCCAGCAAATGGATTCATCATGAAGAACGATGTTGATAATTTACTATATCAAGGTTTCTATCTTGGAAATATTGCAAGAGGGAGCGATGAGTATACAAAAGTTGTGACTAATCGCGGTATATCTGGTTCTGATCCGATCACAGCATTCATTCGTGGATTGGAGACATATTTCTTTAATCTACAGCAACTGCAATTTCAGATGACATTTTCAGAACAACTTTTTGATTTTGGGCTTACTGCTGCTGAAGCAGATCACTCTAACTATCTAAACACATTTAGATCTGGTAGATTTAGTGATTATAGAGTATTTGAATCAAACACTGGTCTGACGGGTGGTAATACAAAGATACCCTATGGTTTCAATGGTGAATTTCTGTGGTATGCGGTTCCTCTAAATGAAGAATCAATACTTTATAAAAACACAAATCTACGAGATAGATGGCAGACAACAACAAACAACAATATAAATGTTGCATATTCAATAATGAGAGATGCATATTTCGAACTAACAAAGGAGCAGTTAGTCGCTGCGTCTGAATATTTCTCAGATAATAAGATAACTACTCTAGCGGAGTATAGATCTACGGATCAGTTCGTAGGAAGGTGATTTTATCATGAGCAAGATGGATGAAAATCTATCGGAGATCCTCAATATGGATCCCGAACCAAAAGCCATTGTGGCAAAACCACCACAAGCAATAGAAGCAATCGTTGACATGGACGATGCTGAAAAAGACTTTCAAAAGGCGCGACAGAACCTCAAGGAACTTGTTGGTCTTGGGTTTCAAGCCATCGATGGTGTGTTGAAGGTGGCAAGCGAGGGTGATTCTCCCCGCGCTTACGAGGTAGTCGCACAGATGATCAAAGCCGTGGCAGAGACAAACAAGGATCTTGTTGAACTGCATCAGCGCATGAAGACCATCAAGGAAGACAAGTACGAGCAGAAGACGGTCAACAATACCACAAATGCCATATTCCTTGGTTCTACGAAAGAACTACAAGAACTCATAAATCCAAAGAGAAGTTTCGCAAAGGCACTCAAAGAGACAGATGTGATTCTGGATTCTTCAAAGAAAATCATAGAAGATGGCGGAAACTAAGAATACAAAGAACTATCTTGGCAATCCGAACCTAAAGGCATCGGATGTCAGACACGAATGGACTCAGCAGCAACTTGAGGAGTATGCCAAGTGCGCTAGAGATCCAATCTATTTCATACAGAACTATGTCAAGATCATCAGTCTCGACAAGGGTCTTGTTCCATTTGAACTATACGACTTTCAGGAAGAGATGGTAAGAACCGTTCATAGCAATAGGTTCGTCATTGCCAAACTTCCGAGACAGAGTGGAAAGTCTACCACTGTTACGGCATATATCTTGCACTATGTTCTCTTCAACCAAAGCGTCAATGTGGCGATCCTTGCCAACAAGTTGAGTACTGCACGGGAACTCCTATCCCGCCTCAAACTGGCGTATGAGTATCTACCGAAGTGGTTGCAGCAGGGTGTATTGGAATGGAATAAGGGTTCCATACAACTTGAGAATGGCTCAAAGGTTCTAGCATCGGCAACTTCCTCAAGCGCGGTTCGTGGTGGATCGTTCAACATGATCTTCCTTGACGAGTTTGCATATGTTCCTCAGAATGTGGCGGAAGAGTTCTTCTCGTCGGTATATCCCACCATCTCATCGGGTCAGGAAACCAAAGTATTCATAGTTTCAACTCCCCACGGAATGAATCTATACTACAAGTTGTGGACGGATGCTACGAACAATAGAAACTCTTACATTCCAATCGATGTTCACTGGTCGGATGTACCTGGCCGAGACGAGAAGTGGAAGGAAGAGACGATTGCCAATACTTCAGAGGAGCAGTTTAGGACAGAATTTGATTGCGACTTTGTAGGCTCCATCCATACACTTATTTCTCCATCCAAGTTGAAGACCCTGGCTTATGTCGATCCAGTATTCAAGAATGGGGAAGGATTTAAGGTTTATAGCAAACCAGAGGAGAAGCACATCTATGTCATGTGCGTCGATGTCTCTCGCGGAACAGGAAATGACTACTCAGCATTCACCGTAGTGGACATAACTACAGCACCTTATAAGTTGGTGGCTACCTTCAGGAACAATACCATGTCACCCATGGTCTTTCCAAATGCCATCCATGTTGCAGCCAAGCAGTACAACAACTGCCATGTGCTTGTGGAGATCAACGACATGGGTGGTCAAGTGGCAGACATCCTCCATGGCGAGATGGAATATGAGAATCTATTGTCCTCGACCATGCGTGGCCGAAAGGGTCAGGTTCTCGACGGTGGCTTTGGATCGGGTACAAGTCAGTTTGGAGTCAGGACAACTGAGGTGGTAAAGCGCACGGGGTGTTCCATCCTCAAGTCTCTGATTGAATCTGATAGGCTACAGATACAGGATTTCGATGTCATCAAGGAACTATTTGCCTTCATCTCCAAGAAGAACTCTTTTGAGGCAGAGGTTGGTTACAATGACGATCTTGTGATGACCTTGGTTCTATTTGGGTGGCTATCCACCCAACCATACTTCAAGGATCTTTCCTCCATGGATATCAGGAAAGACATATATCAGGACACGATCACGAAACTTGAGGAGGAGATGACGCCTTTTGGCTTCATCGATGATGGAGTTGACGATTCTACCCCTGAGCGAAGCGAAGATGGTTCTGTGTGGTTCAAGGACAGAGATTCTCGAATGAATTCTTGGTACTGATTCAAATACCAAAAATCCTACATACATTGTAGAATCATCGGGAGAACCAAATGAGCAGAATACCTGTACAACTTAGCCCTGGTGTGAATTATTCGGAAATTGATCTTACGACGATTGTTCCAAATGTGGCAACTGCCACTGGTGCCATCGCGGGAGTCTTTCAATGGGGTCCAGCAGAAAAAATAGTAACCGTAACTTCAGAAGACGATCTAGTCCGTATCTTTGGAAAGCCCTTAAGGGATGAAAACGGAATAGATTTTCACTGTGCAGCAAACTTCCTTCAGTATGGTCGTGACCTTCGGATTGTTCGTGCTGTTGGATCTGATGAAACAAATGCAAACTCCTCTGGCTTTACGGGCTTGCAGTATGTAAATGAGGATGTTCTTGGTGGTGAGGCCGCATCTGGTCTAACTGCTTCCTTCTATGCTCGTTATCCTGGTGTTTTGGGAAATTCACTCAAAGTCGTGGTTCTAGACGGCAATGGTGAGGCTTCTGTTGTGGTTGGAGCAACAGCAACAATCGGAACAAATACCATCAGATTCTCAACAGTTCTTGGCGGAACTCTTGAAGAAAATGACAAGTTGATCTATCAGACAAATCAGTTCTCTCAGACATTCCTTGTCGATTCGGCAGCGGGAAACACGGTCACAACAAAGACATATGTTGCAAGCGTCATCGGTCTAAGTGCGGATGTCAAGTTCCGCAGTAAGTATGCCGATCTATTCCAACTCACAGCCGAAACAAGCACACAAGCCTCCGCAAAGGGTGGCTCTAATGACGAACTCAATGTCGTAGTCATTGACGAAGATGGTCTATTCACGGGAACCAAGGGTACGATTCTTGAGACATTCCAAAATGTCTCCAAGGCATATGATGCTCGGGACAATGACGGCGCACCAAACTATGTTTCGTCGGTGATCAACTCACAGTCGAACTACATTTGGGCTGGTAATCTTGAGACACTTTGGGGAGCATCTGTTCCACAAGATCTTACAACCACATTCTCTGATATCAGCGGTGGATATGCTGCTGCCAAGGTTTCTCGCTATAGCCTTAGCGGAGGCACTGGTGCTGCTTCATCGACAGCAAATATCTACACTAAGGGATACAGCAAGTTCATCGACCGAGACAATGTTGATATTTCTCTTCTTATCTCTGGTCGATCTGATGCAACCACAGTAAAGTTGCTATCTGATCTTGTAAATGAACGCAAGGATTGCGTGTTGTTTGTGTCTCCACTTCTTACAGATGTTCTAAACAAGACACAATCAGTCGCAACAAATAACATTCTTACCACAAGAAACACAACATACGGAATCAATTCCTCCTATGTCGTGATGGATAGCGGTTGGAAATATATCTACGACAAGTACAATGACATGTTCCGCTATGTTCCGCTCAATGCTGACATTGCTGGTATTTGCGCCCGTGCAGAGTTTGCAACACAATCTTGGTTTTCTCCAGCGGGTCTAAACAGAGGAACAGTCAAGAATGTCATCAAGTTGGCATTCAATCCAGACCAAGCAGCAAGAGATCTTCTCTATGTCGCAAATGTAAATCCAGTTGCTACATTCAGCGGAGAGGGAACCATCCTCTTTGGCGACAAGACCATGTTGAAGAAGCCAAGTGCATTTGACCGCATCAATGTCAGGCGGCTTTTCATCACCCTTGAAAAAGCAATCTCCACAGCCGCTAAATACTCATTGTTCGAATTCAATGATGAGTTTACTCGCTCACAGTTCAGGAACCTTACCATTCCATATCTCCGTAATGTTCAGGCACAAAGAGGTATCACCGACTTCAGAGTGATTTGTGATGAAACCAATAACACTGGAGAAGTCATCGACCGCAATCAGTTCGTGGCAGACATTTACATTAAGCCAGCGCGGTCTATCAACTTCATTCAGTTGAACTTCATTGCAACAAGAACAGATAGCACCTTTACTGAGATCATCTAACAGGAGAGAAAATGGCTAGTCCAATCCCAACACAACTAAGCCCAGGCGTTAAAGTTTCGGAGATCGATCTTTCTCAGTTCATTCAGCCAGAGTCTCTCAACAGTGCTGGTATGGTGGGAACATTCAATTGGGGTCCATGTTTGATTGCAAATCGAGTCACATCGGAAAGCAATCTTGCTGCCCTTTATGGAAAGCCAACCCTTGATCCTTCTGATGTTGACAGTGAGGCAGATTTCTTTGCGGGTGCAAATTTCCTTCGTTATTCAAATAATCTAAAGGCCATTAGAATCCTTCAGAGTGGGGATAAGAACTCTACCTCTAAGGAAGCGGGAATAACAAGTATTGCAAACTGTACTCATGGTAGCATCAAGAATGAGGCAGAGTTTGCACTATTGGGAGGATTTTCTGGACAAGATGGCATCGAATCCATTGCACACTTCCGCGGTAGATATCCAGGAAACTTTGGAGACTCACTTAAGGTCATTGTTTGGGATGGTGCTACAAGTGAAAATGGTATAATAAACACAACAACCACGGCATACACAGATTATACATTGTTTGGCGGATACGCACTAGCAACAATGGCTGGTATAAGCACGGGTACTATCGGATATACATTTGAGGTAAAAAGAAATCCTTTTACTATTGGGCTTGATATGCCTGATGTTGATGGTCTTGTTTCTTTGGGATTTACAAGTGGATCGCATCAATACACTCTTGTCACGGTTGTCCCGCCAACGAGTCAAACTACAGCACAGTTTATAGATTCTCTATCAAACGCAGAAGGAATCAAGTTCTTCTATGCAACAGGAACAACTTCAAGCAATCTTTCTTTGACTAGTTCTGGTAGCATTCCCGATGGAAATAATGGAAATTATTATGTTCTTGAGGATGCAACAGCAACCATAGGCAAAGCGTTCAATCCATTCAATACATTCAACCCATCAACGAATCCTTCGAAAAATATATTCGCAAAAGTAAATTCTGTAAATAGTGCGGCTGTTGATCTGTTATTCTTGAATGCAGATTCAACAAATATGAACTCTGGATTTGCAAATCCATCAGCAACCGCAAAAGCACCAAATCCAGCCGCGTTCAAGAACTTCCAAACATCTGGTATTCCATCAAACTTTGGTTCTTTGATCTATACAGGAACAGATAGCACAAATCTATTTGTTACCTACAGATCCACATGGTCAACTATAGCCTCCAAGATATTCAACACAGTATCGGGGACTCCATCTACTTCTATAAAGGGTTGGAATCTTCTTGTTGGGTTGACTGGTGGAATCACATTTGTTCAGACAGTCAGTGGAACTCAACAAGCAATAGGTCTTACCTTTGATACAGTTGGTGGTCTTACTGGTATCCAAAGAGACTTTGCATTCGGTATGAAGCAGTTTGGAAAGACATCAGTTGTAAACTCACAGACAACATCAACTGTTGCAGATTTTACATCATCAACCGCGATCTTTGATAAGATACCAAATACATCAGAATTCGCTCTTAGTGTTGGTGGTTCAAATGATGAAGTAAGTTTTGCAGTTATTGATACGGGTGGAAAGTTTGGTCCAAAGAATGGACTTCTTGAAAGATTCCAACTTCTATCAAAGGCAAAGGATGCAAAGAATCTTGATGGTGAGTCAATCTACTATAAAGACTACATCAATAATAACTCTAAATTTGTTTACTGTACCAAGCCGTTTGGTTTGAGTGGTGGTGGCAATGCATCATCGGATGCAACCACCGCATTCGGTGAAATCTTCTATTCTTATGTTGATGTACCTGGTGGCACAACCTACACAAGGAAGGGATTCTATGAATCCCAACTTTATTTTGGTGAATCAAGCGCATCAACTCCAACAATCGCTGAGTATAGCAATGCATATTCAATCTTTGCTGATGATGATTCGGCAGTTGATATTATCTTTGTACCAGAATCATCAGTTGCAACTGATACATCAAGCGCAGCAACAACAGTAGAATCTATCGTCTATGATACGGTGATTGAACCACGCAAGGATACCATCCTTGTCATTCCAACACCAAAGCCAGCAAGCACAACTCAACATTCTGCACAAGCAACAGCAAATGCCATTGGATTCAGGAAGACCAATCTAACAGTTCCTTCCAACTCGTACACAATGCTTGTTGCTGGTAGAAAGATCTACTTTGATACATTCAATAATCAGTTGCGTAGAATGTCTCTATCATCAGATCTTGCTGGAATACTCTCCGCACAAGAGATTCCTTGGGAATCGCCAGCGGGATTTGCAAGAGGAATCATCCGCAATGCCATCAAGTTGGAGACAAACTTCTCCAAGCCTGATCGCGACGAACTTTATAAGAACGGAATTAACTTCTTCGTTCAGTTCAATGATGGATCTGGTACAGCATTGTTCGGTGACAAGACTCTTCTAACCAAACCAAGTGCCTTTGATCGCATCAATGTCCGCAGAGTGTTCATCTCTCTTGAGAAGGCCATTTCTAAGGCGGCTAAGTTCTCATTGTTCGAATTCAATGACGAGTTCACCCGTTCTCAGTTCCGCAATCTAGTAATCCCATTCCTCTCAAGTGTACAATCACAAAGGGGTATTGCAGATTTCAAGGTTGTTTGCGACAACACAAACAATACTGCTGAAGTGATTGATAAGAATCAGTTCGTTGCAGACATCTATATCAAGCCATTGAAGTCCATCAACTTCATTCAGTTGAACTTCATTGCAGTGAGAAGCGACTTTAACCTCACCACCATCGAATAAATAAGCCTATAGGGAGCATCAAGAATGAACATCAAGAACTTTGCCAATGCAATGCAGGGAGCGGGAGTCAAGCCTTCTCTCTTCGAAGTTCAGGGTAGAATCGGTGGAACGGAAAGCCCACTCACTCCGTTCCTTGTCAAGTCCGCATCATTGCCAGGTACTGCGTTAGGAACCATCGAAATTCCATTCCGTGGAAGAAGAATCAAGGTACCTGGCGACCGCGTCTTCGGTGATTGGACAATCACACTCATCAATGATAATAAGTTCCAACTTCGTAATCTTTTTGAACTTTGGGTCAACAGCATTCAGTCGATGCAGACAAATGTTGCTACCAACGAGTTCATCAACTTCGCTGGTCCAGTCTTCACAGATTGGACTGTAAATCAGTTGGATCGTGCAGGAAAGCCAATCAAGGCATATACTTTGGTTGGATGCTTCCCAACTGACATCTCTCCAATCGATCTTTCATATGAAGCAACAGATCAGATTGAAGAGTTCAGCGTCACTCTTGCATACTCTTACTTCACATCTAATGTCGGAACGCCAGACGCACAACCGCTACCTGGCTTGAACAACTTCACCCCAGGTGGTTAATCTTTAGTATTTGGAGATCGTGAATGGCTTTTGAACTTTTTGGATGGAGCCTGGGTAGATCAGGCGATAGGACAGCCCCGAAACTTGAGCAGGAAGAGATTAAGGCAAATGCATCATTTGCCCCTCCTGATCTTGAGGACGGGGCTATGCCTATTTCGTCTGGTGTATACTTTAGTTCCTACATGGATTTCGATGGGGGAATCAAGTCAACAGCCGACATGATTCGCAAGTACAGGGAAATGGCCCTGTATCCTGAAGTTGAAATGGCAATCGATGACATCTGCAACGAAGCAATCGTCTACGATGACACAAAGAGGCCAGTCGAGATCGTTGTTGATGACAGGAAACTTTCTCCAAAGATTAAGGCAAAGATCCAAGAAGAGTTTGATGAGATCCTTCGTCTGCTGAAGTTTCAAGATAAAGGATACGAAATCTTTCGAAAGTGGTACATTGACGGAAGACTCTATTATCACAAGATCATAGACAAGGAAAACCCAAAGAAGGGTCTTGTCGAACTTCGTCCAATCGAATCAACCCACATCAGGAAGGTTCGAAATGTTCAGAAGAAGAAGGACAAGGCAACCAATGCTGATCTTGTCACAAAGGTTGACGAGTTCTTTGTCTACAGCGAGCGCGAGGAAACATCCACAACCACTGCGGCATTCACTCCCGCCACACCAACCAAGGGTGTGAAGATTGCCACAGATTCGATCTGTTACACACACAGCGGTTTGTTTGATTCAGGTAAGAAGCGCGTCCTATCCTATGTTCACAAGGCACTCAAGCCACTCAATCAGTTGAAGATGGTCGAGGATGCCGTTGTGATCTATCGGTTGTCTCGCGCTCCAGAGCGAAGAGTTTTCTACATCGATGTCGGCAATCTTCCAAAGAACAAGGCCGAGCAGTATCTCAAGGACATCATGAACCGCTATCGCAATAAGTTGGTTTATGATGCATCGACTGGAGAACTCAAGGACGAGCGTAGGCACATGACAATGCTTGAGGACTTTTGGATGCCTCGCCGCGAAGGTGGCAAGGGAACCGAAGTCTCAACGCTACCAGGTGGACAGAATCTTGGACAGATGGACGATGTCCTGTACTTTCAGAAGAAACTATACAAGTCATTGAATGTTCCCACATCAAGACTTGAGACTGATCAGAACGGCTTCAATATGGGCCGTCAGGCAGAAATCACCCGCGACGAACTCAAGTTCTTCAGATTCATCGAAAGACTTCGCAAGAAGTTCGGTGAACTATTCATGGACATCATGAAGACTCAGTTGCTTCTCAAAGGAGTCATCACGAAGGAAGATTGGGAATACATTCAGCCCATGATTCGCTTCGACTTCCGCAAGGATTCATACTTCACGGAAGCAAAGGAGAACGAGATCCTAACAAACAGACTGAATCTCGTCAATAGTGCAGATCCATATCTCGGCAAGTACTTCTCTAAGGCTTATGTTCAGAAGCATATTCTGCGTCTTTCTGAGGAAGAAATCGCGGATATCACGCAGGAAGTCGAGCAAGAGAAGCAAGAGAATCCCGATACTGCCATTCCAACGCAGATAGCGACCCAAGTCACCACTCAGCAGATGACTGGTGATATACAGATGCAGCAGCAGTTGCAACAGCAACAGGCTCAAATGCAGATGCAAGCACAAATGCCACAGCCCCAAGAACAACCAAACTCCAAGAAATAATAGATAATCAAATCAGGAGATAATAAAATGTCCGATTCAAGAGAACTCATCAGGGCAATCATGGACGAAGATTTCGTCTCTGCCAAAGAAATCACAAATGGCCTTCTTTTCTCCACCGTTGCCGATCACATTGATGATGTAAAGGCTGAAGTTGGAATGAACCTTTTCGATGAACTTGAGGAAGGTAAGGATTATGATAAGGACGGCACGATTGAATCTCCAAAGGATGAAGTCCTTGGTTCACGCATCAATGCCGCAGTCAAGTCTGGTAAACTCTCACCACAACAGGCAGCAAAGACCAAGAACAAGGGCATGTACCGCTAAGGATTTTCTATGCTACTAATCACAGAACACAACGAAACAAACATTCAGACCATTGCTGAAGATGCTGGCAACGGAAAGAAGAACTACTACATTCGTGGTGTGTTCATGGAATCCGAGCAGATTAACAAGAATGGTCGAATCTACCCACAATCCATCATGGAGCGTGAGGTTGGTAAGTACAACGACAACTACATCAAGAGCAGCCGTTCGCTTGGCGAACTAGGCCACCCACAGGGACCAAGCCTAAACCTCGACAGAGTTTCCCATATCATCAAGGAGATGAATATGGATGGAACTGTCGTTTATGGAAAGGCAAAGATTCTTGATACACCATTCGGAAACATTGTTAAGAACCTCATTGATGAGGGTGTGCGCCTTGGCGTTTCATCCCGTGGAATGGGTTCTTTAAAGCAAGTAAACGGCGTGAACGAGGTTCAGGACGATTTTAGTCTTGCAACAGTAGACATCGTTGCAGATCCATCAGCCCCAAATGCCTTTGTCAATGGCATCATGGAAGGCAAGGAGTGGGTCTGGAACAATGGTATTCTTCAGGAGAAGGCTATTGCCTCATACAAGAAGACCATCACAAAAGCCAGTTCACGCGAACTAGAAGAAGCAAAGTTGGAAGTCTTCAAGGACTTCTTATCAAAACTCTGATTTTTATACATAAGGGAAGATAAAGGAGATTTCTAATGCCTCAGCCAGAAGAGTTCTACGAAGAAGAAGAGATCCTTGAAGACATTGACAACGATGTTGATGAGGACGATACCATCGATGATGAAGAGCCAACCGACGATGAACTCGTTGAAGATGGCGAAGAAGAATTTGATGAAGACGACTTCATCGATGAAGACGAAGAAGACGAGGACGAGGAAGATGTCTCTGAGGAGTACGAGGTGGTTGCAACAAGCGACACCAATACTGACTTCGGCGGTGGCAAGACCAAGAGGTTCCCCGAGCCAGAAGACAAGTCTGCTCAGAACAAGGCAACCATTGCCTCCAAGGTTCCATTCAAGGGCAAGGCAAAGATTCCAGATCGTTCGGACTTCACCATGCAGGAGCATATCGGTGCAATGTTCGAAGGCGAGGATCTCTCCGAAGACTTCAAGAACAAGGCGATTGCAGTATTTGAGGCAGCAATCAACGAGCGTTACGACGCAATCGTTACTCGCCTTGAAGAGGCATATGAGCAGACTATCGCTGAGAACACCGAGAAGATTCTTGATGAACTCTCAAGCCGCGTCAATGACTATATCTCCTACATCGCTGAAGAATGGGTCGAAGAAAATCGTCTCGTTCTTGAAAGCGGTATCAAGGTAGAGATCGCAGAGAACTTCCTCAACGGCATGAAGGGTATCTTCGAAGAGAACTTCATTCAGGTTCCTGAAGAGAAGGTTGATCTCATGGATGAACTCTCCGATGAGAACGAAGAACTCCGCGACGAAGTAAACAATCAAGTCAACGAGAACATGGAACTCCGTAAGGAAATCCTTGCTCTCCGCTGCGACGATATCTTTGAATCATATTGCGACGGTCTTGCAGACACCCAAGTTGAGAAACTCCGCACTCTCGCAGAGGGTATTGAGTTCGACTCAGAGGATATGTTTGAAGACAAGTTGGCAGTCCTCAAGGAATCATACTTCGGCAATGCTCGTCGCGTAAAGGCACCAGCACCTGTCACCGAGAATCTTATTGAGGAAGTAGTCCTCGACTCAGGCGACGAGGAGCAGGAACTCGCAGAAGAAACAGCACCAATCAATCCAATCATGCAGCACTACACATCTGCATTGTCACGCAAAGGTCTAAAGAACAGGTAATCCCTGTCAAATCAAGGAGAATAGAAATGGGTACTTTCACACTAGTCGAACAACTTGAGCGCAAGTGGGAGCCAGTTATGGAACATAACAGCCTCTCGCCAATCAAGGACAACTACCGCCGTGCAGTCACGGCAATCCTCTTGGAGAACCAAGAGCAAGCACTTCGCGAAGCAGCAGCACCAGCAAGTGCAATCGGAGCAGCGGGTCTTGATTATGCAACTGGATCTGGTCTTGCAGGATATGATCCAATCCTCATCTCGCTCGTTCGCCGCGCAATGCCAAACCTCATGGCATACGATGTTGCATCAGTTCAGCCAATGACCTCGCCAACTGGACTCATCTTCGCAATGAAGTCCACTTATGTCAACCGCAGTGGATCAGAAGCCCTCTTCAATGAAGCATTCACTAAGTTCTCGGGTGTTTCGGGATCTGCTTCGTCTGCTGGTGGCGGCACTGCCGAATCAACATTTGTTGGTGATCCACTTTATGGTATTCTCGGAACCACTGGTTCTGCCATTTCGGGTGCCTCTGGTTGGGAACCATCTAGCGGAATGTCCCGCGAACTCGGTGAAGGTCTTGGTGAAGGTGGAGCAAATGGCGACTTCAACACCATGGCATTCACGATTGATCGTGCATCAGTCACTGCAAAGACTCGCGCACTCAAGGCAGAGTATACAATCGAACTCGCTCAAGACCTCAAGGCTATCCATGGCCTCGACGCTGAGACAGAACTCGCCAACATTCTCAGCACCGAAATCCTTGCTGAAATCAACCGCGAAGTCGTTCGTTCGATCTACACCACAGCCAAACTCGGCGCACAGCACAGCGATCTTTTCTACAAGACCTCTGGAAGCACTTACTCGTTCGTTCCAGGCGCATCAAATCCATCTCAAAGCACTGGTCTTGCTGCTCCAGGTGGTGTCTATGACCTAATCCGCGACTCAGACGGTCGTTGGTCTGCTGAGAAGTTCCGCGGCCTCATGTTCCAAATTGAGCGCGAAGCCAATGTGATCGCTAAGGATACCCGCCGTGGTAAGGGCAACTTCATCATCTGCTCTGCGGATGTTGCATCAGCCCTCGCAATGGGTGGATTCCTTAACATCAGCCCAGCACTCAATGTTAACCTTGATGTTGATGACACGGGCAACACCTTCGTCGGTGTTCTCAATGGTAAGATCAAGGTCTATGTTGATCCTTACTCCTCAGTTGGTATCAGCGCAAACGCTCGCGACTTCGTCTGCGTCGGATACAAGGGAACCTCGCCATATGATGCAGGACTCTTCTACTGCCCATACATCCCACTACAGATGGTTCGTGCAATCAACGATGCGACCTTCCAGCCAAAGATTGGTTTCAAGACCCGTTACGGCATGGCAGTCAATCCATTCGTCAACACAACCAATGTTGCAGTTTCTAGCAACTATCGCGCAAATCAGTACTACCGCATCTTCCGCGTGGACAACCTCCATGGCGTTCAGGGTGTAGTTTCACAGTCCTGATAGTTGACTGAAAATAATCAGTAGAGGTCGGGGGGAGAAATCCCCCCGATTTCTTTTTTAAGGATACATATAGGCATGAGCGACGAATACGATTCATCATTGATAAATGCCGCTGCCATAAACGAAGAAGGCACTAGTTACAATGCACTTCTTCGTCAGCCGACAAATGTAAATGCATATCAGAATACAAACTTTAAGTTGTCTTTCACAAGACTCCCAAATGTCACCTTCTGGTGTACATCGGTAAATATACCATCAATTTCGGTTGGTGAGATAAGCATACCGAATAGACTGCTAACACATCATGTGCCTGGGTCATCTGTTCAGTTTGATCAGTTGCGAGTCACATTTGAAGTTGATGAAGATTTTGCGAACTGGTATGAGGTATATCGATGGATGAAAGGCATTGTCCCTTTCGAAGATTTTGAATCTATTCTTGCAAATGAGAACAACTATTATTCAGATGCCACAGTACACATGCTGAATAGTGCAAAGAATCCTAATAAGAGATTTGTTTTCAAGCAAGTATTTCCTGTCAGTATAGATGGATTTGATCTAAATGTTGCCCTAAACGAACCAGAGCCAGTACAAGTCAGCGCAACATTCACATTCCATTCATTTGAACTTGAAGATGTGACTTGACTTGATTTGATTTTGTGATATTCTTTAACCATGGATATAGAAACAATCAAGAAGATGGTCGCAGAGGACATGGAGATTGATGACCTCAATCTCGACCTTGAATCTCTCAAGACACCACAACTACACAGCAAGTATCTGAACATACTGCACGATGAGTCTCTTGTTCTACACAAGGCCACGATTGAGCAGAAGGAACTTCGTAGACTCAAGTGGGAATATTACCTTGGCAAGTTGGATCAAGAGACGCTTGATGAAAAGGGATGGCAACCTTTTGGCCTGAAGATCCTCAGAACAGACATCGATGTTTACCTTGAATCTGACAAGGATCTACTAAGGTTGGAAGCCCGTGTATACTACCTCAAGGAAAAGGTGAAGTACATCGAATCCGTATTACAATCCATTGGTCGCCGTGGTTGGGACATCAAGTCTGCAATAGAATGGAAGAAGTTCATGAGTGGATCATGAAGATAGTAACCGAAGGCATTCACAGAGTCTATCTCAGACAAGCCTACATTCATGCTCAGGCTCGTAGCGAAGACACAAACACACAGGTTGGTGCCTTGATTGTATTTCCTTCATCGGGAATCATAGCAGCAGATGTAAACCGCTACCCATCCATACGACAACCAAACGAACAACCGAAATACGATTACATCGAACACGCTGAGAGATCTGTGATATACAGGTGTGTTTCCAAGGGTCTTACAACCCTCAATACGCACATGTATTGCCCATTCATCAGTTGTCCCGATTGTGCGAGGGCAATCGTTCTATCTGGCATAAAGAGGGTGGTTGGACACAAGACTCTATGGGACATCATCCCCGACAGGTGGAAAACAAAGTGCGATATCGGAGTGTCAATCCTTGAGTCTGCGGGGGTAGAAGTCCTGCTCTATGAGGGAAAAGTCCTAAACGAAGGAGAGTTTAAGATTCATTTTGATGGGAGAGATATAGAACCATAAATATCTGCATGGATACATTGGTTCTGGAAGATGTTGATTCAGTATTCATCCGTGTGCGTTGTGAACGCGGCACCGCAAAGGAGTTGAGCGATTGCTTCTCCTTCAAGGTTCCAAACCACAAGTACATGTCGCGTTTCCGCAAGTCGCGGTGGAGTGGCGACATCAAACTCTACAACATAGGCAAGGCAACGATCTACAGAGGTCTGAAGAACTATGTCACAAAGTTCGCCTGTGATCGTGGTTATCATGTGGAGAGCAGTCTTTCACAGAATCAATCCATTCCTCTAGACAACGAGGGCTTGGATGATCTCTTCAACAGATGCGTAGGCAAGGCATCTGGAATACCTTCATTACACGACCATCAGCGGGAAGCCATCATCAAGGCTACCGAGGCATCAAGGCTTCTGCTCGTCTCTCCGACAGGCAGTGGCAAATCCATGATCATCTACCTTCTGCTCAGGCATTTACTTGAAAATGTCGATGGCAAGATTCTCATAGTTGTTCCAACCATAGGTCTTGTTACACAGATGGCAAGTGATTTCGAAGCCTATGCCAAGGGAACGGATTGGAAAGTTTCAAAGAACTGCCACCCGATTTATGCGGGACAAGACAAAGAAACAAACAAACGAGTTGTCATCACCACATGGCAATCAGTGTTCAAGCAACCACGCGCTTACTTCGACCAGTTCAAGGTTGTTTTCGGTGATGAATGCCATATGTTCAAGGCAAAGTCTCTCACTGGCATCATGGAAAAATTGACTGATTGCAACTATAGGATTGGCACCACGGGAACACTTGATGGAATGCAATGCCACAAGTTGATCATCGAAGGTCTGTTCGGACCTTCCTATCATGTCACAACCACGAAGAAACTCATCGACAAGAACATACTTTCGCATCTGAAAATCGACACAATACTACTTCAATACGGAGAAGACGAAAGACGCGCTGTCAGCAAGTATAACTATAGTGACGAGATGTTGTGGCTTATCCACAACGACAAGAGAAACAGATTCATAGTAGATCTTGCAGACAAACTAAAGGGAAATACTTTGATTCTGTTTCAGTTTGTTGAGAAGCATGGAAAGTATCTCAATCATCTTGCAGAAAAGACGGGAAGAAAGACCTTCTTCGTGCATGGCGGAACGGAAGCGGAGGACAGAGAGAAAGTAAGAAAGATACTTGAAGAGAACGATTCCTGCATAGTTGTTGCATCATACGGAACATTCTCAACAGGCATCTCAATCAAGAGGCTACACAACATCATATTTGCATCACCTAGCAAGTCAAGGATTCGGGTGCTGCAATCGATAGGAAGACAACTGCGAGTATCTGAACACAAGGAATACGCGAAACTATACGATATTGGGGATGATTTATCATGGAAGAGCAAAAAGAATCACACGCTTCGTCACTTTGCGGAACGAATAAAGATCTATCGATCAGAAAACTTCGACTTCAGACCAGTGTTACTAAAGATGGAGAATCTACCATGAATCAATACATCTTGATTAAGTTGAGATCGGGTGAGGAGATAGTAGCCAGCATCCTCTCCAAGAATCGAAATGGCATCAAGGTGTCTAGACCGATGCTTATTCGACAGGTTCCATTCATGGATCCATCAAGTGGTGCATTGAAGGCAGCGTCTGTCATGGAAAATTGGATTGGTAGGACAAATGAAAACGAAGTCACCATTCCTAATAGTTGGGTTGGAATAAAGATGACTCCTGCCCAAGAAATAGTAGATGCTTATGAAAAGTATAAAAACCGCGAGGACAATCCATCCCTACCTCCCATCAAGGAAGAAGCAAAGACCATCAGAGAAGAAGTCGATGAAGCAAAGAAGAAAGAACTAGCAGAAATGGAAGGAGAGATGAGTCGTTTGTTAAAGGAAATGGCCGCTGATGCTGGTATTTCTCCAATGATAAACAGCATGGCCGATTTCGATTCAATGATGCAGTCAAAACTTGACCCAAAAGATCCAGAGAAGGAAATGGTTGTTGTGAACTTTATGATCCCTGCAAAGATCTTCAAGAACCTAATGGAAGAAGGTCTGATCGAAGATATGATGACTGCTGGTATGCATGACATCGATGATGACGATGATTTGGAAGATGATGTCGATCCGAGCCTACCCAAGAAGCCCAAGGATGACCATGAAACCATCAAGGATACTGGAGACGAGAAGTGGGGCAACAGTCTCAAGGACTGGAGTCCAGATCCCAATGATTACCTGTAAGTAATCTGTAAGTACATTTCTTGATTAAACACGACACAGTCAAGTTACCATTCTCGTTTTCATCTGTCAAGACCCTTTCAAATAAATCTAAATCAAGGCACTTGTCTTTGACGATAACTGGTGTATGATTACTACACTATGAAAGGGATACTACATGAACGAAGAAGGTCACTATGTTGATAATAAAGTTTTCTATCAAGAGATGATAAAGTGGAAGCGGGAGTGCAATAAGGCAAAGAGGAAGAAGGAACCTCAGCCTCCTGTGACTGACTATATCGGAAGATGCTTTCTGGCTATTGCTGAAAGACTCTCATATAGACCAAACTTCATCAACTATCCATATCGCGAGGAAATGGTCGGGGACGGCATTGAGAACTGCCTGATGTATGCTGCCAACTTCAATCCAAAGAAGTCAAAGAATCCATTCTCATATTTCACACAGATAATCTACTATGCCTTCGTTCGTAGGATACAGAAAGAAAAGAAGCAGAACTATATCAAATATAAGAGTATAGAGATAGCACAAGTCAACGGGAAGATTCCGAACTGGCTGAAGAACATGTGCTATGACGAAAACAAGGTCGAAGAGTTCTTCAAGTCATTGGCATTGTCTGAGACTGATCTCAAGAACTTTGAGGTTACGAAGAAGGAACCCAAGAAGAGCAAGAAATGAAGATTGCAATAATCACCGATACACATTTCGGGGTGAAAAACGACTCACCGATTTTCCTTGAGGCATATCTTTCATATTTCGAAGAACAGGTGTTTCCGTATCTACTGAAGCACAACATCAAGACAGTCATCCATACGGGAGATGTCCTTGATCGCAGAAAGTACATAAACTTCAATACTCTTTACAATGTCCGCAGAAGATTCACGGAGTGGTTCAGAAAGAACGACATAGATGTTCATTGTGTCATCGGGAACCATGATTGCTATTGGAAAAACACCAATGAGGTCAACTCTGTTGTCGAGATATTCGGTGATGCCTTCCATGTCTATGAGAAGCCAAGCGATGTCATGATTGGCGGAATGATCTGTGGATTTGTTCCGTGGATATCCAAGGACAATGCACAGGTTGTTCAGGAATATCTTGCAAAGAGCAATGCTGATGTCCTTTTTGGTCACTTTGAACTTACGGGATATGAGGTTGTTCGTGGAGTTAAGCACGAAGGTGGCTTGAATCCAATCGCCCTATCCCGCTTCAAACAGGTCTATTCGGGTCACTTCCATTGCAAGCAGCAGAATGGAAACATCCACTATCTCGGAACAGCCTATGAGATGTTCTATTCAGAGGCAACCGAGACAAAGGGATTCCATATCCTAGACACGGAAGATGGGACTCTTGAGTTTGTGGAGAATCCGCGAAAGTTGTATCGCAAGATTTCCTACGATACCAACCTTGATGAGGTAGGACATGGAAACTTCAACTTCTCAAAGTACAAGGAATGCTTTGTAAAGGTTGTAGTTACCTCCAAGAAGAACACTGCCAAGTTCGATATGTTCTGCGACAAGTTGTTTGATGCTGGTGTGTACGACCTACAGATTGTTGAAAAACTTGAGGAAGAAGCCGCCACGGAAGAGGAATATGTCTCTGAAAAGGAACTTTCCAAGAACACCGTGGAACTGATAGATGGCTATATTGATGAACTAAAAATCGACAGCGGAACTGCCCTGAAATCCCTCATGCGTGAACTTTATGCTGAAAGTTTGTCTCTGTAGTTTTCCTAAATATTGGGAACTAGGAGACATGCATGGGAAAGGTTCTTACATTTGAGGATTTGAGAAATTGGTTCAGCCCATCTCACCCCGAGGGTGGTTGGAAGAGGATCAATGCCAAAGGTGAGGCCATCGGTCCCTGTGCAAGGGAGACTGGTGAACCCAAGCCAAAGTGCATGTCTAACGAAAAGCGAGCGATGCTCTCCAAGAAAAAGAGAGCCGCCGCTGTTCGCGTTAAGAGAAAGCACGATCCAAATCCTGAAAGAAAGGGTGAACCCATCATGGTGTCCAACTTCGGCAAAGGCAAGATAAATGAGAAAAATGAGCCAACAAATAAGGAACTTTGGAGCAAGATTCAAAGCCTTGTGTCTGGTAAAGTTGCAAGTATAGAATACAACGGTAAGACCGTTGATGGACCGAACAACGGAAAGGGTTTTCGGGTACACCCATCGGCCTATAGTAATGGCTGGGCGTCTGCAAAGTATAAGGAACTTGGTGGTGATTGGAAGACTATCAAAGAAGGCAGATACAATCTTAATGCGTTTATTGATAGGCAGGAAATACTTTCAGCACTGTCTTCATTCAATGATGTTATTTCAAGGGATGGGCCTGTCATCTTGGAGAAGTACATCGTACAGGGAAATCTCAAGACGGGAGTTGGTGCAAGCAGCATTCGTTCACACGCCAAGAAGTATGGAGCAAAAGTCAAATCAAATGACGAGACAACCGAGTTTGTATTTGATGATGAAGGTTCAGCAGATTCATTCCTAAAGGCTCTAACGGGCAAGGGCATGAACGAGGCTAATGAGTGCGAGGGACGAGCCACTGGTAAGCCTTGGAGAACACCTGGTGAGCGTAAGAAGTTCGCTGTGTGCGTTGACAACAAGATCGTTAGATTCGGTGATCCTGGTCTTTCGATCAAGCGTGATCAACCAGGTCGTTTGAAGAACTTCCGCGCTCGACATGGCTGTGACAAAGGTGGTCTTTCGCGAGATACGCCAAAGTACTGGTCGTGTCAGATGTGGCGCAAGGACAAGAGCGTTACTGACCTCACGAAGGGGGACTAATGGCACTTGTTGATCAGGATTTTATTGTTGAGCAAGGTTCAACCTTTGTGTTACAGTTTGATCTCAGAAATGATGATAACAGTACACTAACAACCACCACGACAAATCAATATACAGCCACCTCATCTGCCGCTAATATTTCATTGCGAATGAAGGTAAAGAAGAGCAAGTATGGGACAGCGGCAGCAGTTCTTGGTATAACTGCAAACAGTGTTTTGCAAGCAAATACAGAATCAACTGAAGGCAATACCATAGATGGGTTCTATTTTGATGCTGAAAATCAAGGTAGAGTGAAGTTCATTATATCATCCACGACAACTGCTGCATTGAAGCATGGAAAATATTTCTATGACATAGAAGTTGTAGATACAAAGACAAGTGGTGGAGTTGAAGTTACAAAAGCATTAAGCGGAAGATTAGATGTTCAAGCGGAGGTAACTAACTGATGCCAGCACTAAACAACGATCTTTCACTTGAGCAAGGTTCTACTTTCGTTCTTGAATTTCAAGTTTTTACAGATGATCTTCAGCCATTGTCTATATTAAACTCATCTATAAATGAGTTCGGTACACTTGTCTACTCATTAGATGATTACAGAGCAAGAATGAAGATCAAGAAGTCTAAGTACAGAGATCCCGTTTTATTCACACTTGGAAGCACAGCCACTCAAGTATTTCAGCCTGGAAGCACACAGGGCTTTGTACAGGATGGGATATTTTTCCTTGGTGGTAATACGGGTTTCATGCGTATGGTGATAAGTTCGGATACAACAACGACTTTTAAGGCTGGTCGTTATTTTTATGATGTTGAACTTGTACAGTTGGTTGATGGTGGAGAGATAGTCAGCAAGTTGATGGCGGGTAAGTTTGAGATTGAAGCGGAGTCAACTACATGAGAATAACTAATATACGGGTATTGAACAACTACAAGGTAAAGTTGATAAACGCAAAGTTTTCTGGCGTTAATCCTTTTGAGTCCGCATTCAACGATCAAGGCACAAGACCACCAAGTGATTTTCCCACGATTATAACAACTCCACCAGATCCAGAGTTTCAGGAAAAGTTTAATCGTGTATTCAATTATTTGATCAATAGATACGAGCCAGGTTGGTCTGCTGCTACTGCTGATTTAGGTAAAGCAGCAACCATGGAATTGCTTGGAATATCTGCTCCTGTCAACCCGCTAATACTGGGTGGAACTGTTGAGGCATCGTTCAACTATACTACAAATGGTGATGATGGTTGGTTTGATATATTGACTCACCCAAGGGATTTTGCATCTGCTGTTAGAACTGCATACAAAAAGTTTGATAGAGCAAGAAGTCCACAGAGAGCGTCGAATAAATTTGTTCAGTATAATTTGAATGGAATATATGCACAGGATTTCTTGTTTGATGGTGGCAACGCTTTCTTTGGTTATCATCCAAAGTTTGATTGGTATCCTGGCAACTCTCTCCCGTCGCAACTATACATGGGCTTAAGTGCAAACTATGACAACTGTATTCGTCGTTCTGTAATCCATAGTCCATACGGAAACTTTTCCAGTCCGATGAATTCACTCGTTGGCAACTGGAGAAGATATCCTTGGTTGTCCGACAGATATACGGCTGAATCATTTCAGTTTGACATGTATTTGCTATTACGGGAAAACACAACAGTTAGCGATCTGTTGAATGTAGATGTGTTTGGTGGAAGATCAGCAGAACTTGGTGTTATTGTGAATGGTGTTACTGATGCAAACTTGAATACAGCGTATAGCGGACTCTGTTTTCCTGCTGGTTTAGTATCGCGAGTTAGATTTAATGATTACGGAAGAACTGGTGGTGGATACTCTGCTGATCAAGTGCTGGTTGGTTCTCCGTGGATTCGATATCCCGAAGCACTGACTTATTCAACTTGGTGGGGGCAAGTAAACGAAAGAGCGGGACTTTGCTTTGCTTATGAAACTCTGATTCTATTCAATGGAATGACTTTTCCCGATAGTCCACAAGACTTGACGGAACTTACTTTCAAACCTCCGATGACTGATGTTGTTGGCATCTCCTATGGTTACGGCAACAGACTTCTCCAATCCTTGAATGATTTGTCCGCAGCATGGGGAAACTCAATGGAGTTCATCGCTTATCTTGGATGCCTTCCATATGGAACTGGCTTTGAGATGCGTATTCCTTTTGGTCTTTACAAAGATCCAACAGTAGAAGGAAATAAAGATTACTTCAAGTGGAGACTTGATGCATCAGTATCACATTGGAAGGAAAAATTCAAGTCACCAAATGATGGATTTGCACATGTCATCATGGATGCAAGTGCAGTTATAGAAAGAACATTCCATCAATGGCAAGCACCTGGTTATACCTTGTGGACAAACATCGCAAGTTCTGGTGCAAGTTATGTCGAGAATATTCCAGTAGAATGGGCAAGGGATCAATACAACTATACATTCGGTGACTCTGGTCCAGATGCAACTGGTGGTGTTGTTCTTGGTGTTGAGCGATTTGCTCAATACATGTTCAAGGATGATGTTGGGCTAATTGATCCAACGCGAAATGATCAGAGAAGATTCAATGGAGACACAAATCCAAGACACTGGTGTTTGGATAGCGACAAAGCCAACGACTTGTTTACATCAGGTCATGACATGTTGCTTGGACAGAGAAAATGGGGTCTTACCTATTCTAATTCGATTTGGGGTATGGGTATCTGTGGAACAAGTGAACTTGGCGAGATAATGGCAGTATGCACACCAGAAGATTCCTCTGATAGCAACAAATCAGTGATGAGTGCGTATCCATTCTTTTACAATGTTTTCACAGAGGTGGAAAACAACGGTGATATCTCATGGAAAGGTGTAACTGGAACAATATTTAATGGAGATTTCGAACAACAAGTACCATGGATAAACGACAGACGATTTAGATTGTTCTATTTGTATCCAACCATGTTGGCACTCAACATGAGTATAGTTGATTACTTCCATGATGGCGTTGGTTATTACAATCATCTCAATAAGTCTGGATGGTTTGACAAGACACTAAACAATAAGTTTAGACCAAATATGGAAATGATTGGAAATGCGGCAGTTGTTTCAAACTTCCCATTTCCAAATAGAAAGACACCAACAAAACCACCACAGAATTTCTGGACTGGGTTTGCGAGGACATCCGAGTTTGAGTTGCTGTATGCTTGCATGAAAGGTGGGATTACAACTGGTCTTGATTCGTTGTACTTCAACGAACTACATGAAGAACTTGTAAACGGATTGATTGATCCTCCCGACACTTCAAGAACTGGATTCTTTAGAGCATTGGATTTTGCGGTATGGGGAGTTTCGTGGACACCAGCAGCAACAGGACCAGACGGTCAATCGCTTTATCCTTCTATAGTCCCAATGCTTCATGTTGATAATACACCTGGTGTAGATTTGAACTATTTCAGATATAGAGATGGACCAGGTTCAACTGCGGGAATGACATTTACTTCAGACACATATTCGGACATTTTTGGCGCACATAAGAGATTGGCTGCTCAGATACCATATGAAAGAAGAATGCTTAAACCACAGTACTGGCTTCTTGATGGACCTCCTGGATTCCATCGTGAACCACACTATTACTTTAAGAAACTTACAGATGGAACGACATACACTGGTGCCGCTGGTGGACTCACATTCCTAAGTACAGAGTTTGGCGGAACATGGGGTGCATTTACAGACACAAACCCAATCAGGTTCTTGACTCCATGGGCATATGAAAATAGATCTGTAGCAAAACAGTCATTCTTGAACTTCTTGAGTCAAGCCAAAAATGATGAAATGTTATTCAAATATCTTCACGATGATTCAGAAGCATGGGGAGATCAGTTTGCAGTTGCTGGTCCTTATTTGTCAAGAACAGATCTTGGAAGCACAGCAGCACTATTGAATTGGGCAAATGATCCAAACAATGGCTTCAAAGTTATACCAGATGCTCGTCAGACATATGCAATAGTGAACGATGCCAGATTCAATGGTATCACATCAAGCATTACAAATAGAACATTTGCTCAGGAGTTTAAGCATTGGTATGATGGATTGACCTATATGGATCCAAATGGATTTGCTGGTGCTTGTGGAGCAAGTGCCGAAGCATTATTGTCTTACTTCACGAATGTGGCAAGCAGACAAGACTTCAAAAATGCATATCAAAGTGATGAAACTAGACAAACTGCATTTGCTTGGTCTACAGCACTTTATGTGTTTACACAAGGTGATTTGAAATCAAAGATAATAGGAGATTCATTGAGAGAAACTCCTGGATTTCAGAACACTATAGTGACTTCATCTGAAGTACATGAAATGACACCAGCAGAAGCAAGATATGGTGTTGACCCAGGTGGATTGTCTAGGGTAGCAATAAAACTTCCTGGCTATGGACATTCACATCACTTGTATGCTGAAATGGCAGATTATCTCATAAGAGATTATGGATATCCTCCATCTGTGTCATCTGATGAATCTATTAGGTTTGGAAAAAGATTTGGATTTCACCCTGTATCAGAGGGAGGAATAACATTTGGAAATAAGGCATATCAAGGATTGATACACAATCAAAAGAAAGTAAGAGCAATTCTGAGATCAAGGCCACAGGCACCATCAGAGGGATTGAATTTCCTTATAATTTCTGGTCCACATAATGTCTTCAACAATTCTGTTGGATTCACGGGACCACTTTCTGAAGAATACTATAAAGAAGATATTTTCCACAGTTGTCTTGCTGGAACAAATCAGTTTATCGTATTCAATACAAGAGACCCTGCTGGTAAAGATCTAAGTAGAGTAAATTCTGCACTTGTAGAATGGAGAGAAATAAGTGGAAATAAGGTTGCTGCTCCTTGTGACTCTACTGGTTCTACCTCGGGTCTTGTGGACAGAATCGATCTGCATCAGGCTGGTACAAATATACTTGTAAGTGGTGCATATACAAACGATCCAAATAAGAGACTATGGAGACTCACGGCACCAGCAGGAAAGAATGTGTTTGTAAAGCAAGGAACAAGTCAACCAAATCTTCCTGATACTATTGCAATTGCATCTGGTGAGAGAGGAGTTTGGTTGGAGGCTCCTGCATCCTATGGCGTTCCTGTATATCAAAGCCAGTTTAATGCAACTCCAGATTACTACACAATAAGTGTTTCTTCCATGAGCGGAGATGATGCCTCTGATGGTGTTTCGTCGCCAGTTCAAACAATAGGAAGAGCGTTGAATATTGCTGCATCCTATACTGGTACTTTGCCAATCATTATTGATATGATGCCTGGTGTTTACGAGTTGTTTGGGGAAACTGTGGAATTTAATTCTACTCACAGTGGCGAAGCGGACAAACCATTGACGATTCGTGCTACTCAACAAGATTCAGTAATAATCACTGGTGCAAAGACTCTAGATGTTGCTGGTGTGACCTTGATAAACAGTGCTGATCCTATGTACGAAAGGTTCAAGCCATCTGTTCGCGGAAGCATATACAAGGTCAACTTGAATGATGGAAATGGTTTCGGCATGATAGATGTCGGCGTTTTCGGAAACATAAGATATACACAGCCAATATATCCTATTGCTGGTGTTACTGTTGATGTCTATAACGGAAGAAGACTTGGCTTCAAAGACATACCAACACTTCCTGAAATATCATTCAATGGTGAACCACTCACACTAGCAAGATTCCCAAGCATAGCAACTGGAGCGGAATCATCGGAATTTAGTTTTGATTCAAGTGCAATAATCGAAAGCGTTATTGAATCTGGTTCTGGATCTGCCTTTACATCACCAGGATTTACTTTCGGGGTGTTTAGATATCCTTCTGGTGTGTGCTATGGAATAGACTATAGTGGAATAACAAGATGGTCTGATAGAGTTGGGCCAAACAGTGACATCTATGTTCATGGCTTCTGGCGATTTGATTGGAATGATGAAGCCTATAGAATCGATTCTATAAACACAGCAACAAGAAATATCACGGTTCGCTCGTCTGATTCGGCATATGGAATCGCTGGCGTTACATCATGTACATCATATGTTCCAGCAAATCCCTCACCAAGAAGATGGTTTGCTCTTAATGTCCCTGAAGAACTCGACACTGCTGGTGAGTATTACATCAGCAGAAACAGATTGAACTCTGGTTCTCTCACCTCTGGTCTATCAGATACTCTGTATTTTATACCTCCAGTTGGAATAACTTCTGGAACAAAGATTCGGGTGTCCTCTTCAAGAACATCTAGTGGTGTTGATTGGAGCGATGGAACACCTGAATATGATGCATCTAAGGTTATACAAACAAAGGATCCGAGTAACACGCGAGATACATTGGCATCTTTGTTCAAACTATACAGAAGTGACAATATTGTTATAGATGGTTTGATATTTGATACATGCTCTGGTTCTGCGGTTGAGATAAATCAGTGCAACAATGTAGTGGTGAAAAATTGCAAGATTCGGAATATGAGAAAAAATGGCGTTGTCATTCTTGATGGAACTACCGCCACGGTTGATAATTGCGATATAAGAAACATTGGACTCAAGGGAATAATTCTAACTGGTGGAAATAGACAAACACTATCGGGATCTGGCAATGTAGTAAGCAACTGTGTTATAAAGTCTTTCGGTAGACTTTCCAGTTCAAACGGTGCTGCAATTCAAATGTCTGGTGTCGGAAACATCATACAAAAGACATTGATTGCTGATGGAAATGGAAAGGGAATAGACTACTCTGGTAACAACAATATAATAGAGTCAAACAACTTCACAAATCTAAATTTCTACAACGATGACATGGGTGCTGTCTACAAGTATGCAGACCCATCTCATGTGGGAAATGTCATTCGTGGAAACTTCTTTAACAACATCGGATCCCGCTTGCCAGGTGGACCTTATTATGGAATATGCGGAGTTGATTCTCTACACAATGCTTGTGCAATATATTTCGATTACAGCGGTGGTGGCGACAACATCATAAGAAATGTGTTCTATCGATGCGGTAGCACAATGTCTGATGTTGACAACGCCATCTTCATCGGCGGAACAAACATCAAAATCAATAACAATATTTTCATAGAATGTACTAGACCATCAACATTTGTGAAATTCAATGAAGGAAACTGGAACAGTCTATGGAAAGCAAATGGACTCAAGTATTCCACATTTAACATTGATGGAGATGAGTGGCTTGAAAGGTCTAGTACAATTCCAACAACGGATCGTAGATATGGATATACTCCGTACTCGTACTATGAAACAAATTATGGTGAAGCCACCATGCAGCAAGGTAATAGCGATTATTTCGGTTTATACAACAAGGTTGACATCAGAAATTTGCCTTGGGTGAGTCAATATCCTCATCTAACCAGCATAATGTCTTTTGATGGAACAAACATTCAACTAAATCTATCTCAGATAAACAATCCATCTAATCTTGTGATAGCAAACAACAATGTTTGTATAGGTACGACAACGGGGGCAACATATGCTTTCTTTGAGAAGGTATATTCTGCAAGTGGAACTCTTTATGGTGGGTTTACTATTGGTGGTATAACTTTTGCAAGTGTGGCTGGAGGATCTGGATGGTTCTTAAATTATGGAAACAAAGACTTCAAACTTTCTTCATCTGGTCTACAGGCAATCAAGCAAAGCCTACCGCAGTTTGCAGACATAGCCTTTGAAAATATTCCGATCTACTCATAGTTGACACCACTCACTTATTAGGTTATGCTCTCGCCATGAACATCTTTGTAGTAAACAGCAATCCACGCAAGGCAGCACAAGACATGTGCGATAAGCATATTGTCAAGATGATTTTGGAAACAGCGCAGATGCTTTGTTCTGCACACCCAGAGGGGACTGCGACATACAAACCAACCCATAGAAAGCATCCATGCACTCTGTGGGCATCAGCAAGCATAGCCAACTACAATTGGCTGTGTCTGCATGGTCTTGCTCTATGTGACGAATACACAAAGAGATATGGCAAGATTCATAAGAGCGAAGACATCATTCGGTGGTGTCATGCCAACTACCCACCAAATATTCCAATCAAGGAACTGACTCCTTTTGCACAGGCAATGCCAGAACAATACAAGGATGTTGATGCTGTGGTAGCATATAGAAAGTATTACATCGGAGAAAAGTCGCGATTTGCGGCTTGGAAGAATAGCACAACTCCTCTTTGGTTTTCTTCAAAAAATCCTTACCTTGATCTAGAGTCCACCCGATAAATACAGGTGGAGTGACCAATGATCGTCTTTGAATCCATTCGCTGGAAGAACTTTCTTTCATACGGTAACTATTGGACTGAACTAAAACTCGACAAGTCAGAGATGACTCTGATCTGTGGAGAAAATGGTGCGGGAAAGACGACTTTCCTTGATGCCTTGACCTTCTGTCTATTCGGCAAGCCGTTCCGCAACATAAACATTCCGCAACTCGCCAACAGCATCAACACCAAGGACTGTGTGGTTGAATGCATCTTTAAGATCGGTGGCACGAAGTATCTTATCCGACGAGGACTTGCTCCAAAGTTATTTGAGATCCATAAAGATGACAAGATGATAGATCAGGACTCCAAGTCCAAGGACTATCAGAAGATGCTTGAGGAACAGATTCTCAAGATGTCATACAAGGCATTCTGTCAAGTTGTCATTCTTGGATCTACCAACTATGTGCCTTTCATGCGTCTACCCGCCGCAGACCGACGCGCCATCGTTGAGTCTTTGCTTGACATCAGCGTATTTTCTTCAATGAATACTGTTTTGAAGGACAGAGTCTCCTCCAACAAGGAAGACCTTCGCACCTGTGAAACCACAATGGAGATTCTTGAGAGCAAGAAGGATACTCAGAAAAAGTATCTTGATGCTCTTGAGGAAAAGAGTCGCTCGTCCCTTGAAGGTATCGATGAAGAGATAAAGAAAAATGAAGTAGTTCGGGATTCTCTATCTTCTGTTGTTGTCAAGGGTGGAAACACTCTGAGTAATCTATCAAAAAACAGGGACTTGAAGCGCAAGAAGGAACAGACCATCACAGACTTGAAGAGGATCCGTTCCACTCTTGACAACAAGTTGAACACCATTGATATGGAGTTGTCTATGATAATGACAACCGAGGAAGTTCCTTGTCCGTCATGTGGACAGCCTCTTACAGAGCAGCATAGGAACAGAGAGATAGACAGCAAGAAGACAAAGCGCGAAGAGATGCGTATTGCGGTTCTTGATGTTGAGAAAAGAATAGCGGTTGAGGAAAAATTCATTACTGACAATAAGTTGACCAATGTGGAACAGGACTACGATAAGTTTCAGACAATATTGAACGAACATAGACAGAAACTAGCCGTAGCAGAGAAAATGATTGAGCGTCTATCTTCTGATGCCGACAAGATCAAAAAATCGCAGCAGAATCTTCAAACAGAACAAGACACACTAGACCAACTTGAGAACAAGTGTGATGATGCCAAGAAGCACTACGATGAAAAACAGGATGAGCAAAAACTTCTCTCATCAGCACAGGGTATACTCAAGGATAGCGGAATCAAGACGAGAGTGATCAAGCACTATTTGCCAATCATGAATAAGTTGATCAATCACTATCTCGCTTGTATGGACTTCTTCGTACAGTTCAATCTTGATGAGAGTTTCAATGAAACAATCAAGTCACGACATAGGGATGAGTTTACCTATGCTTCTTTCAGCGAAGGAGAAAAGATGCGTATCGATCTTTCTCTTCTTCTTGCATGGAGAGAGATCGCACGATTGAAGAATAGCACCAACTGCAATATCTTGGTTCTTGATGAAGTGTTTGATTCAAGCCTTGATAGTACAGGCATGGACGAGTTTATGAAACTGATCAGAACCCTTGGTAAGAGATGCAATGTGTTTGTCATTTCGCACAAGACTGATCAACTTGTAGATAAGTTTCAAGATGTGCTTACATTCAGCAAGAAGAACAACTTCAGCAGGATAAACCAATGAAAGACTACTTTCTCAGAAATAGATTCACCAAGGCTTGGCAGTTTGCAGATTCTCTGATCTCGCGTGGACTTGCAGGAGCAACTGTGTCGGAAGAGATAAAAGACATTCGTGAGATATCCTGTCATGGATCATCAGAGATGGGCTTATCGCCATGTGAAGAGCGAGAAGAAAGCAAGAAATATCCAAAATCATTCATATGTCGTGCTTGCAACTGTGGAGATTTTGGACAGACACAACTGACTAATGTTGATGATGGGCATTATTCAAAATTGGACTATCCTAGAGTTCATTGCCCGAAACAAATGCCAGGATTCAGCAACTATATTCCTCTGACAATCTCGGAGAATAACGAGAGAAAGAGGTTGATTGAGAACACATTTGGTGTAGACTACTTGTCTCAACTACTGATTGAGAAGGAGAATGAGAAGTGAGCAGGAACTGGAAGGACAACGGAGATCACGACCCATTTGCGGGTGGACGCTCATCCTCTCGCGGTCGAAAGCACGAACGCAGAGGACACAGACATGAAAGCAAGCATCATCTGCGCGATGTAAAAGACATGGTAAATGGTGGTGAAGACATTGACGAAGACCTCATGGACGACCTTGAGGAGGAGGACTAAATCATGAAGATCAGCAAGAAGACATTTGACATCCTTAAGAACTTTTCAGGCATTCGCTCATCCATCTATGTGGACAAGGGAAATGTCATCCGCACGGTCTCTACAGCCAAGAACATAATGGCAGAGGCAAAGGTCGATGAATCTTTTCCTTCTCCTTTTGCCATCTTCGATCTTGGCAAGTTCATTGCGACTACAAGTCTGTTCTCGGAACCAGACTATGACTTCAATTTCAGCGATAAGTTTGTTGTGGTGAATTCTCCAAATGGAAGCACGGTTCGTTACTGCTATGCAGACTCCAAGTTGGTGGAGAAGGCAGACAAGACCATCAAGATGCCAACCCTGACCGCAGAGTTTGTGCTAACGGCAAATCAGATCACGGAGATTCAGAGGTCTGCATCCGTTCTTCAACTTGACACCATCTGCATTCAGAACAATGGTGCAGATATTAAGATCGTTGCATTTGACCGTAAGATCGGTATCAACGGTTCGTCAAATCAATACAGCATGGTGGTTAAGACCAATGAATCTCCATCAACCTTTGCGGTGTATCTTGACATTGAACTTTTGAAGATGATTCCCGATGACTACTTGTTCCAAATCGGCGGATCGGCAGTTGCAAAGTTGACTGGTGCAAAGAACGGCGTTACCTATTGGATTGCTCTTCGTCCAGAAACCAAGTGAGGTGAAAGATGCTTGCTACAGATGAATATCTGTGGTCAGAGAAGTACAGGCCAAAGAGGATTGCAGAT
>Ga0315906_10000073_pt1 | contig 150989 bp, 148 predicted proteins | sample LakEriMetagenome_4_FD_203526 | JGI IMG/M metagenome (GOLD analysis project Ga0315906, IMG submission 203526) | Freshwater fungal communities from buoy surface, Lake Erie, Ohio, United States - Buoy 2 MA122 | ecosystem: Environmental > Aquatic > Freshwater > Lake > Lake biofilm | place: USA...
TTGTGGCGGCGGGCGAAGCTGGCGGTACTCATCGGCTCAATCCTCAGGGTCGGTCGGGATTGGTCTGACGCTGCAGAATGGACGAGAACTCCTCGGCAAAGCTCTCGTAACGCACGGAAATGCGTTCGGAGCGCGAGGAATAGCGGTTATAGGCCCACACCGCCGGAATCGCGGCGAACAGACCCATGGCCGTGGCGATGAGCGCTTCGGAAATCCCGGGCGCCACCGAGGCGATGGTGGCCTGCTTGTTGTTGGCCAGGCCGTGGAACGAGACCATGATGCCGAATACCGTACCGACCAGACCGACATACGGGGCGGTAGAACCGACGTTGGCCAGCAGTTCGAGATTGTGCTCGAGCGCATCCACTTCACGGGCCAGTGTGGCGCGCATGGCGCGCTGGGCGCCCTCGACCTGGGTTCTGGCATCGACCGACACCTGCTGCAGGCGCAGACGCAGGAATTCACGGTAGCCCGCTTCGAAAATCGCCTCGAGGCCTGAAACACCGCGGCTCTGGTCGGTCGCCTCGCGGTAGAGTTGGTTGAGATCGATACCGGACCAGAAACGATCTTCGAAATGGTTGGCTTCCAGCGTTGCGGCGCGGAACACGCGCGATTTGCCGAAGATGATGAACCAGCTGAGCACCGAGGCGGCCACCAGCAGCAGCATCACGATCTGGACCGGCAGGCTGGCATGCAGGATCAGCTGCAGGTAGTTCAGTCCGCCGGCATCGGTATCGGCGGCAACGCCCTGGCCCACGGCGGTGAGGATTTGGATGGCAGAACTCATGCACGGACTCCGTCTTGTATCAGGCTAAGCAGGGGCTCGGGAATGCCCCTGGGTTTGAATCGGGATGCCGACAGGCAGGCGATCTGCGCGCTGCCGGTGAGCAGAAGCGTGTCGTCCCGCCACAGCCCGTGCTGGACGGTGAAGCTGGCACGACGGCATTGAGAAAGTGTAATGCGTACGCTCAGTAAATCATCCAGTTTGGCCGGCAGCAGGAAATCAATATTCATATTCCGTACAGCAAAAACCATATCGCTGGCATCGCTCATGTGGCCCTGCTCATAACCGCAGCTGCGCAGCCACTCGGTACGTGCCCGCTCCAGGAAATGCAGGTAACGGGCATGATAGACCACGCCGCCGGCATCGGTGTCCTCCCAGTACACGCGTACGGGCCACTCGAATGCACTCATGAAAACAGATCCGGATCGGCCTTGCCGCCGGGCATGCTCAGCCCGAAGTGGCGGTAGGCTTTGGCGGTTGCCATGCGACCACGCGCGGTACGCATGATGAAGCCCTGCTGGATCAGGAACGGCTCGACGACGTCTTCGAGCGTGTCGCGCTCTTCGCTGAGCGCTGCCGCCAATGACTCGACGCCGACCGGGCCGCCGTCGAAATTCTCCATGATCATTTTCAGCAGGCGCCGGTCGGAATCATCGAAACCCTCCGGATCCACTTTCAGCATGGCCATGGCGGCCACGGCCAGTTCGGCATCGATGCGACCATCGCCCTTGACCTGCGCGTAATCGCGCACCCGCCGCAACAGGCGGTTGGCGATGCGCGGCGTACCGCGTGAACGGCAGGCGATCTCGCGGGCACCGCCTTCATCGCAGGCTATCGACAGAATACCGGCCGAACGGGTGACGATGCGGCAGAGTTCCTCGACCGAATAGAATTCGAGGCGCTGCACGATGCCGAAACGGTCGCGCAAGGGGCCGGTCAGCAGACCGGCGCGGGTGGTGGCACCGATCAGGGTGAACGGCGGAAGATCCAGCTTGATCGAGCGCGCGGCCGGACCTTCACCGATCATGATGTCGATCTGGAAATCTTCCATGGCCGGATACAGCACTTCCTCGATGACCGGCGACAGTCGGTGGATTTCATCGATGAACAGCACATCATTCGGCTGCAGATTGGTCAGTATGGCGGCCAGGTCGCCGGCGCGCTCGATGACCGGGCCGGAGGTCTGCCGGACTGAAACTCCCATTTCATTGGCGATGACATGGCTGAGCGTGGTCTTGCCGAGCCCGGGCGGTCCGAAAATCAAGACATGATCGAGTGCTTCGCTGCGTTGGCGGGCGGCTTCGATGTAGATGCTCATCTGCTCCCGCACGGCGGTCTGGCCGAGATACTCGTCCAGTTTCTTCGGACGGATGCTGGCTTCGATCAGCTCATCCTCCCGGTTCGCGGCACCGCTGACTACGCGCAATTCATCCATTGACGGCCACCTTTTCCGTGAGACCCGATTCCAGCACCTAAATTACCACTTTCGTGCCCAGCTCCACCAGCCGTTCGCCCGGAATACCGAAGAATTCGGTGGCCGGCGTGGCGTTGCGGGACATGAACAGGAACAGTTTGTCGCGCCACAGCGCCATGCCCTGGTCATTCTTGGCAATCAGCGCTTCGCGGCTGGCGAAATAGGTGGTGTCCATCGGATCCAAAACCAGACCGGCTTCTTTCATCAGCGCCAGGGTCTTCGGAACATCCGGGTCTTCCATGTAGCCATAGCGGAAATTGAGCCGGTAGAACCCTGAACCCAGATCCAGCATCGAATAACGCTCTTCCTTTTCGGCGCGCGGCACGCTCAGGGTCTCGACACTCAGCAGAATATTCTGGCTATGCAGCACTTTGTTATGTTTCAAGTTATGCAACAACGACGGCGGCAGATAATCGTTGGAAGGGGTCATGAAAATGGCGGTTCCCGGAACCCTGACCGGCGGGTCGACCTGCACGCTCTTGATGAAGTGCTCGATGCGCAGACTCTCGCGGTTGATCTGTCCACGCACCAGATCCCGGCCATGGCGCCAGGTGCGCATAATGGTGAACACGATCAGGCCGAGCAGGACCGGAACCCAGGCCCCATGCAGGAACTTGATAGCATTGGCGGAAAACAGGGCGATGTCGATGATCAGAAAGCTGAGCCCGAAGAACCAGATCACCGGTGTTTTCAAACGCCAGCCCTGGGATGCCAGAATGATCATCAGGATGGTATCGATCAACATGCTGCCGGTCACCGATACGCCATATGCGGCAGCCATGGCCGAGGAGTCTTTGAAACCGATGACCAGCATGATGACGGTAAAGAACAGGATGTAGTTGACCCAGGGCACGTAAATTTGACCAATGGTATGCGCCGAGGTGTGCTTCAACTGCAGGCGCGGCAAATACCCCAGCTGAATGGCCTGCCGGGCCAAGGAGAATGCCCCGGAAATCACCGCTTGCGAGGCGATGACGGCGGCCAAGGTGGCCAGCAGAATCATCGGAATCAACAGAGGCGTGGGCACCATGCTGAAGAACGGATTGCTGGTCGCGGCCGGGTTTTCCAGAATCAAAGCGCCCTGACCGAAATAATTCAGCACCAAAGACGGCAATACCACCGACATCCATGCGTTGCGAATCGGCATTCGGCCAAAATGGCCCATATCGGCATACAGGGCCTCACCCCCGGTCACGCACAGGACCACGGCACCCAGAAGCAGCCAGGCGCCTACGCCATTTTCAATGAAAAAGCTGATGCCATACATGGGGTTCAGGGCAAGCAGGATGCCAGGGTTCTTCACAATCTGCAGCAGACCCAGCAAGGCGATGCTAAAAAACCAGACCAGCATGACGGGGCCGAATATGCGGCCGACTTTTTCAGTACCGAAGCGCTGACATGAAAACAGAATGACGAGAATCAACAAGGCTGCCGGCTTGACGAAAGCTTCCAGCCCCGGCGCGATCACTTTCATGCCTTCGACCGCCGACAGCACCGTCATCGCCGGGGTGATCACGGCATCGCCGAAGAAAAATGCGGTGCCCATGATGCCCAGGATGCCGATTCCGTATGTCAACGGCGAGGCGATGGGCAGTGCGCGCGTCACCACCGTCATCAGTGACAGGATTCCGCCCTCGCCGCGGTTGTCGGCACGGGTGATGATCATCACGTACTTCAGGGTGACCACCAGCAGCATGGCCCAAAACACCAAGGACAGAATGCCGAGCACATTGGCATGGTTGGCGGCCAGACCGTAGTGTTCGCCGAATGCTTCTTTCAAGGTATACAGCGGACTGGTGCCGATGTCGCCGAATACGACGCCGACGGCACCGACCATCAGCGCGGTCCGTGAGGTTTTTTCATGCGAATGCGCAACGCTTGACATATTAAGACCTCAATGCAGACTTCAGCGCGGCACGGATGATGTCCTCGGCGCTGTCGGCGGGCTTGGCGTCTTTCACCATGCGTGAAATCTCGGCGGGCTTGTAGCCCAGTTGCTGCAGCGCGATGCTGGCTTCGCCGATCGAATCCACCGGCATGGCAGCACCGGTGCCGGCCGTCACCGGCATCTGCTGGCTGCGCTCGCGCAGTTCAACAATCATGCGTTCGGCGGTTTTCTTGCCAATGCCCGGAATTTTGGTCAATGCCGCAACGTCACCGTTCTGTAGCATGCGGGTGAATTCATTGACGCTGCTTCCGGAAAGCACTGCCAGCGCGATCTTGGCGCCAATGCCGGAGACTTTCTGGACATCGCGGAACAGGCGGCGTTCGGCGTCGGTTGCGAAGCCGTAAAGGGCTACGGCATCCTCGCGCACCGCATAATGGGTAATCAGGATGACCGTCTCGCCGGCTGCCGGAAGGTCGTAGTAGGTCGACATCGGCACTTCCAGCTCGTAACCGACACCGCCAACCTCCAGCAGGATCCAGGGCGCCTGCTTGCTGATGAGGGTACCGCGCAATCGTCCGATCATTTCCGGCTCCAGACCTGCCGCGCCGAAATTCCGATGCGGTTGGCAGTGGCACGCACATTGGCGTGTGTAACGGCGACCGCCAGGGCATCGGCGGCATCGGCCTGTATTTTACCATTGAGATTGAGCAGCACGCCCATCATATGCTGGACTTGGACCTTGTCGGCGCCGCCCTTGCCGACCACCGCCAGCTTGATTTCCTTGGCAGCGTACTCGTGGATCGGAAGATCACGCAGAACCGCGGCGCACATCGCCGCGCCGCGCGCCTGGCCGAGCTTGAGAGCGGAATCGGGATTGCGGGCCATGAACACTTTCTCGATGGCCACTTCCTGCGGCTGGAACCGAGTGATCAGGGCATCGAGTTCATCCAGCAGCACCTTCAGGCGCTTTGGAAAGTTCTCGGCGACCAGAAGCACAATCGGCTGATGGTGCACATGCGTAATCCGCCCGGCGGCATCGACATCGATGATGCCGACGCCGGTACGCTGCGAGCCTGGATCAATGCCGAGGATGCGGACGGTCACGTATCAGGATTCGAGTTCGGCGTTGGAATACACGTTCTGCACATCGTCGAGGTCTTCCAGCATATCGAGCAGCTTGAGCACCTGTTCGGCGGTTTCGCCGCCGATTTTGATGTCGTTGTCGGCACGCATGGTGACGCCAGCCTCTTCCGGCACCAGTCCGGCGGCCTGCATCGCGTTCTTGACCGATTCGAAATACTCTGGCGCGGTAATGACGTCAATGGCGCCGTCATCCGGATAGACCACGATGTCATCGGCACCGGCGTCAATGGCGGCTTCGGTGACCGCATCTTCGTCGGATCCGCCCGGAAAACTGATCACCCCGCATTTGCGGAACATGAAGGCGACCGAACCGTCGGTACCGAGATTGCCGCCGTACTTGCTGAAGGCATGGCGCACGTCCGATACGGTGCGGACCTTGTTATCGGTCATGCAGTCCACGATGACTGCGACGCCGCCGGGCGCATAGCCCTCATAACGCAATTCTTCGTAATTGACGCCTTCGAGCTCGCCGGTGGCTTTTTTGATGGCGCGTTCCATGACATCTTTGGCCATGTTGGCGGACAGCGCCTTGTCCATCGCCAGCCGCAGTCGCGGATTGCCGGCCGGATCACCGCCGCCCTGGCGCGCGGCGACGGAAATTTCACGGATGAGTTTGGTGAAGATTTTGCCGCGGCGGGCGTCCTGTGCGCCCTTGCGTCCGGCAATTGCCATTAATCGGCCCATAAACACTCTCGGATTGCAAAGCTAATGGTCAATTATAGGCTTTTCCGGGGGGTTTGGCTTGTTCAGTCTTCGCGATTAAACAGGCCATGCACCAGCAGGACGCGGCGACCCATACTTATTTCGGGTCACGCACTTTCACATGCAGCTCGGCCAACTGCCCATCCGGAATCGCGGACGGCGCGCTGGTCAACAGGCATTGTGCCGAGGCTGTTTTCGGGAACGCGATGACGTCGCGGATGGACTCGGTGCCGGCCATCAATGCCGCGATGCGGTCGATGCCGAAAGCGATGCCACCGTGCGGCGGTGCGCCGTACTGCAGGGCTTCCAGCAGGAAGCCGAACTTGACCTGGGCTTCTTTCTTGGAGATGCCCAGCAGATCGAACACCGTGCTTTGCATCGCCGTGCGGTGGATACGGACCGAGCCGCCGCCGATTTCATTGCCGTTGAGCACCATATCGTAACCGCGGCTGACCGCGGTCTTGGCATTGGCCACCAGAGCATCGACATCATCCACCTTCGGGGCGGTGAACGGGTGGTGCAGCGCCATGAAGCGCTGGGCCTCATCGTCCCATTCGAACATCGGGAAATCGGTGACCCACAACGGGGCCCAGCCTTCGGCAAGCAGATGCAGATCCTTGGCGACTTTCAGGCGCAGCGCGCCCATGAAATCGCACACGGTTTTATAGGCGCCGGCGCCGAAGAATAGCATGTCGCCGTTGTCGGCCTGCGCGGCCTGCAGCACCGCGGTCAGTGTGGCGTCATCGAGGAATTTGGCGATCGGAGAGGCGATGCCTTCGCGGCCCTTGACCAGATCTTCGACCTTCAGCCAGGCCAGACCCTTGGCGCCGTATTTGGCACAGTACGCGCCGAAGTCATCGATCTGTTTGCGTGACAGTGCCGCACCGCCGGGAACCCGCAGGACCGCAACCCGGCCTTCGACATGGTTGGCCCAGTCGGTGAACACCTTGAATTCGGAATTCTTGACCAAATCGGCCACATCCACCAGTTCCAGCGCGATGCGCAGATCCGGCTTGTCGGAACCGTAACGGCGCATGGCTTCGGCATAGGTCAGGCGCGGGAACGGATCGGCCAGTTCAACGCCCTGCACTTCCTTGAAGATGGCGCGGATCATGCCTTCGACGAAATCCTGGATGTCCTGTTCGGTGATGAAGGCGAACTCCATGTCGAGCTGGGTGAATTCGGGCTGGCGGTCGGCACGCAGGTCTTCGTCACGGAAGCAACGGGCGATCTGGTAGTAACGATCCATGCCGGCCATCATCAGCAGCTGTTTGAACAGCTGCGGCGACTGCGGCAGCGCGAAGAATTCGCCCGGATGCACACGGCTCGGCACCAGATAGTCGCGTGCGCCCTCCGGCGTGGCCTTGGTCAGGATCGGGGTTTCAATGTCCTGGAAGCCGGCGGCATCAAGATAGCGGCGCAGTGCCTGCACCAGCGCGGTGCGCTTGCGCATGGTCTTCTGCATTTCCGGGCGGCGCAGATCGAGATACCGGTAACGCAGGCGGATGTCCTCGCCGGGATTTTCATGGTTGTAGAACGGCAGGCTGGCTGAAGCGTTCAGGATTTCGATGCGTTCGGCCAGGACTTCCACGGCGCCGGTGGCGATCTTGCTGTTGACGCTGTGGCGCGCGCGCACGCTGCCGGTGACCCGCAGGCAGTATTCGTAGCCCACTTTCTCGGCATCGGCGAAGGCCGGATTGTCCGGTTCGGCCACCACCTGCACGATGCCCTCGTGGTCGCGCAGATCGATGAAGCAGACACCGCCCAGGTTCCGGGACACATCGGCCCAGCCGCACAGAGTGATGCTTTGACCGATGTGGGATTCATTGATTTGACCGCAGTAATGGCTACGCATGGGGCTTGGACTCTTGGCTGTCTCGAACCGGCTATTTTAAAGGACAGGCCGGCCATGTGCGCGCTTTTGGGTGCTTTTTTGCCAATTGCCGGCCGCTCTCGCCCGCGGGCGCCGCTCCGGAACCCGTTTTGAGCCACATCGGTTACTTTCCGGTTCAGAGAAAGCGCAGTATATTGTCTCGAACTGACTAGTATGGGAGCACGAAGATGATCCGTCTTGTTATCGCCCTTTTTATCGCCAGTCTGAGTTTTGATGTCGGGGCGCAATCCAGGCCCCCGGTCGATACGAGGGCCTATGCACCGGAGAACATCGGCTCGCTGCCGGTGTCCGATCAGATCCGCGTCATCGAAAAGGAATACCGCGAGCAATCCCGCGGTCGCCAGATTCCCGATGACCAGCTGGATTTCTACCTGGACCAGATCAAATATTCGCGCTGGACTTTCAGCCGAATCAAGAACGACATCGCCGTGTCCCTGCGCGGTAACGGCAATGGCAACTGGAATCCGCCGCCGGGTGGGAACTGGAACCCGGGCAATGTCATCTGCTCCAGCAAGGACCGTCGCTACAACGAATGCCGTACGCCGTTCCGCGGCCGTGCCCGTCTGGTCGAAAACATTTCCGATACACGCTGCGTCGAAGGTCGCAACTGGGGCTCGCGCCAAGGACTTGTCTGGGTTGATGATGGCTGCCGCGGCCGTTTCGTCGATTCCGGAAGCAGCTGGGGTGGCAGCGGCGGCAATGGAAACAACGGCCAAACCTTCCGCTGTGAAAGCGACGGCGGCCGTTACCGCGAGTGCCGCAAACCCTATAGCGGCAATACCGTTCTGGTCCGCCAGCTGTCCAGCAGCCGCTGCACCGAGGGCTACAGCTGGGGCGAGAAACGCGACATCGTATGGGTTTCCAACGGCTGCCGCGGCGAATTCCAGATCCGTGGCGGCAATGGCGGCTCCGGCGGCAACTGGAACAACGGATATACGGTGACCTGCTCGAGTTACAACGGCACCCTGCGCACCTGCGCCTGGGATCGCAACCGCGGCGCACCGAGCCTAATCGAGCGCCTGGCCGGCCGTTGCGCAGAAGGTACCGACTGGGCTTATGACGGCCGTAATTTGTGGGTGAGAAACAGCTGCAGCGCCCGTTTCGGCGCCCGCTGATACACATCGACCGCTAGGAAGAAAAACCCCGGCTATTGGCCGGGGTTTTTCATTCCGCTTTCGGAACACCGGATGGTGCCTCGGCCAGATTCCTCTTTTTGTCCCCGTCTTTCTTGAAGTCGGTTTCGTACCAGCCGGAACCGGCCAGACGGAAACTGGGTGCGGTCACCTGACGGGAAACCGCAGGCTGGCCGCAAGCCGGGCAATCGCACGGATCGGGGTCGGACATTTTCTGCAGACGCTCGAAGCGATGGCCGCATTCGGAACAGGCGAAATCATAGAGAGGCATGGGACACCGGATAGCGTGAAGGTGGTGGGTAATTCAGGGCGGCTCAGCCGTTTTCAAGCGCGCCATAGGCTTCCAGCCAGCGGGCTTCGGCTTCGGCGCGCTCGGACTCCAGCTTTTGCTGCTGCTGACCCAGCTGCAGCAGTACGGCGCCGCCATCGGATTGATACAGCTCGGGCCGTGCCATTTCTTCCTGGATATGGGCCAATTGCGAGTCCAGTTCCACCATGCGGGATTCCAGCTTCTCGACCTGCTTCTGCAGCTTGACGAGGTCGGCTGTGCACTTCGGCGGTGCCGGCGGCTTGGCCGCTTCCGCTTTGGCCTCGCTGCGGGCCTTGCTGGCAGACTGATCGGCCTTGTTGCCGCGGGCCTTGAGCCAGACCGCGTATTCGTCGAGATCGCCGTTGAACGGATCGACGCGGCCGTCGGCCACGCGCCAGAAGGTCTCACTGACCAAGCCGATCAAGTGGCGGTCATGTGAAACCAGCACGATTGCGCCGTCGAAGTCGCTGAGCGCCTCGGCCAGGGCCTCGCGCATGTCGATGTCGAGGTGGTTGGTCGGCTCATCGAGCAGCAGCACATTCGGCTGCTGGTAGGCAATCAGTGCCAGTGCCAGCCGGGCACGCTCGCCGCCGGAAAAGCCGTCCACCGACTCGAACGCACGGTCACCGACGAAATACCATTGCCCAAGGAAATTGCGCAACACCTGCTCACCGGCCTCGGGTGCGATTTCCTTCAGATGCCAGATCGGACTCTGGCCTTCGGTCAGGCTTTCGACCGTATGCTGGGCGAAATAACCGATGCGCAGATCCGGATGCGCCACGCGCTCGCCATCCAGCAGCGACAGTTCGCCGACCAGGGTTTTGACCAGCGTGGATTTACCGGCGCCGTTCGGGCCGAGCAGACCGACGCGGTCTCCGGCCTCCAGTCCGAAACCGACCTGATCGAGGATTTTCGTACGGCCATAGCCGCAATCGGCCTGATTGAGACGAATCAGCGAGTGCGGCAGCTTGGCCGGTTGTCCGAACTGGATGTGCATGGCGCGCTCGGCGCGCACAGCCTCGGTACCGGCTAGTTTCGCCAAACGCTTCATGCGCGATTGCGCCTGCTTGGCCTTGCTGGCTTTGGCCTTGAAACGGTCGATGAATTTCTGCAGATGCTCGCGTTCGGCCTGTTCCTTTTCGAAACTGATCTGTTGCAGGCGCAGGTGCTCGGCGCGCTGTCGCTCGAAACTGGTGTAGTCGCCGGTGTACAGCTTGGCCTTGCCTTCATTGAGATGCAGGGTATGGGTACAGACGCCGTCAAGGAATTCACGGTCGTGCGAAATCAGCATGATGGTGCCCGGATAGCGCAGTAACCACTGCTCGAGCCAGAGCACGGCATCGAGATCGAGATGGTTGGTCGGTTCGTCGAGCAGCAGCAGATCCGAGGGCTTCATCAGCGCGCGCGCCAGATTGAGCCGGACGCGCCAGCCGCCGGAGAAATCCGAGACCGGCCGCAGATGGCTCTCGGCTCCGAAACCCAGGCCGTGCAGCAGCTTGCCGGCCCGCGCCGGTGCGTCATAACCGTTCAGCTCATCCAGCTTCTGATGGGCTTCTGCGACCGCATCGTAATCTTCGGCATCCATGGCGGCAGCTTCGGCGCGGATGACATCGAATACCTCCTGATCGCCGCTGAGTACGAAATCCAAGGCCGAATCGGGCAGGGAGGGGGTTTCCTGGGCGACGCTGGCGATGCGTAGGCGGGTCGGCATATCGATGTCGCCCTTGTCAGCATCCACTTCGCCGAGCACTGCGGCGAACAGGCTGGTCTTGCCGCACCCGTTACGGCCGACCACGCCGACACGGGTGCCGGCATGCAGGGTCAGATCGATATTGGAAAGTAGCAGGCGCTCGCCGCGCCGGAGCGCGAAATTACGGAATGCAATCATGCGGCGAAGACCGCCTGCAATACCGCCATGCGCACCGCCACACCATTGCTGACCTGCTCGAAGATGACCGATTGGTTGCCATCGGCAACATCGTCGGCGATTTCAACGCCACGGTTCATCGGGCCCGGATGCATGACGATGGCATCGGCTGCGGCAAGCGCCAGGCGCCGCGCATCCAGACCGTAATCGGCGAAATAGGTTTCGAGCGAGCCGACCAGACCCTGCTCCATACGCTCGCGCTGCAGGCGCAGCATCATCAGCACATCGGCGCCGGCCACGGCGTCATCGAAGCGGGACAACCGCTTGCAACCCTCCAGCGTGCCGTCGTCCGGCATCAGGCTGTCGGGTCCGCAGACACGGATTTCGCCGCAACCCAGCATTTTCAAGGCCTGCAGGCCTGACCGCGCAACCCGTGAATGCAGGATGTCGCCGGCAATCACCACTTTCAGGCATGAAAAATCCGTACCCTTGTGCTGACGGATGGTCAGCATGTCGAGCAGGCCCTGGGTCGGGTGATTGCTCCGGCCATCTCCGGCGTTGATGAACCGGGTTTCCGGTTTTGCGGCATCGCGCAGCGCGCGCAGCTCGCCGTCGATGGCGGTACGGATGACAAAGCAATCCACACCCATGGCCTCCAGCGTACGCATGGTATCAATGGCGGTTTCGCCTTTCTTGCCGCTGGAATTGGCGACATCAAAGGGCAGCACATCGGCACCGAGACGGGCGGCCGCCAGCATGAACGAGCCCCGGGTTCGGGTCGATGCCTCAAAAAACAGCGGGCAGACGGTCTTGCCCTGCAGCATGGCGCGTAAGGTGCTGCCGCCGAGGGCCAGAGGACGAAGCTCCTGCGCCCGGTCGAGCAAGGCCCGAAGTTGTCCGGGCTCGAGATCGGCAATGGAAAGAAGATGTGGCAGGTTCATGCAATGGCGTCCAGATCAATTCGGTTTAGGGGTTGCTGGAACCAGCGTTCCAGGATGATGACGGCGGCCCAGGCATCCAGCTGATCGGCCTGATGGCGTTTACTTTCACCACGGGCGCGGCTTTCGGCGAAACGCTGCGCGGCCTCGATCGAGGTGTTACGTTCGTCCATGACGCTGATGGGTTTGCCGTAGCGCTGTTGCAGGCTGCGTGCAAAATGCAGCGCCCTGTCGCGGGCCGGCTGGTTTTCGCCATCCTGCCTCAGCGGATTGCCGACCACCAGCCCATTTGGCATCCATTCGCGCATCCAGGCATCGACCGCCGGCCAATCCGGACCGCTCTCGAACACCTCCAGAATACCGAGCGGCCGCGCGGTTGCCGACAGGCTGTTGCCCACGGCAACACCCGTGCGGCGGGCGCCAACATCGAAGGCCAGCACGGTCAGCACCTCGCCCTGCGGCCAGCCCATCAGGCATGCCCCGCATGGCTGGACAGGAGTGACAAATTGACACCGAGTTGCCGTGCCGCCGCCTGCCAGCGCTCCGTAATCGGGGCTTCGAAAATGATGTCTTCCGAGGCCGGCGCATTCAGCCAGGCATTGTCGGCCAGTTCGTCTTCGAGCTGTCCGGCCGACCAACCGGAATAGCCCAGAAGCACCAGAAACCGTTCGGGACCTTCGCCGGCCGCCAACGCCGTCAGGATGTCGCGCGAGGTGGAGACGGTCAGTCCGTTGCCCAGATGCAGGCTGGAGTCCCAGGAGCGTCCATCGCTGTGCAGGATGAAGCCGCGCTCCGGACTGACCGGACCGCCGGATAAAACATTCACCGCCCGCAGGTGCGGATTCTGGCAAGGCATTCCGAGTTGATCAAACAATACCCCGAGGGTGAATTCGGAATCTTGATTCAACACCAGCCCCATCGCACCCTGCATGTCATGCTGGCAGATCAGGGACACCGAACGCGCAAAATAACCATCCTCCATGCCGGGCATGGCGATCAGCAGCTGTTCGGCGAGACTCGTGGTTTCTGGCATGCGCCTATTGTACCTTGCGGGCGCATTTTATTTGCCGTTCATTGAGTCCCCTGCCGGCACAGGATAAACTAGGCCCACCCAGCCAACGACCCGCGAAGATGCCGAAGCCCAGCCGTTTCCCGAAAATTCTCGCCGCGGTCACCGTCCTGTTGGCGACCGCCGGGTTATCGACGGCTGTCAGTCAAAACAACAAACCCTTGCCAACCGGCAACAACAGCCAAGCCCTGCCTATGATGCGCGCCAATCCGGACCGCGTCCGTAACCTGCAGGGCGATGCCCGGGAAATGGAGCGCCTGGCCGAAAGCTTTATGCAAAAGAAGAAAATACCGGGCATGGCCATGGCGCTGGTCCAGGATGGCCGTGTCCTGTCGGCACGCGGCTACGGCGTCACTGACATCCGGACCGGACAGCCGATCCGAAGCGACACGATTTTCCGGCTCGCCTCGCTGTCGAAGGGCTTCGCCGCGACCTTGACCGGTATTTTGGTGGAAGAGCAGGCGCTCGGCTGGGACACCCCGATTTCCAAGCAACTGCCGGCATTCAAACTGCGGGACTACACGGCTTCGCAGAAATTGACCGTGAGCGACATCCTCAGCCATCAGGTCGGCTTGGCCAAAAACACCTACGACCGTGATCTGGAGAGCAGCATCCCCTACCCGTTGCTGGCCGAACGACTTTCCGATGCTCCGTTGACCTGCACACCCGGTGAATGCTACGGCTACCAGAACATCGCCTATAGCCTGATCGGCGACATGGTTTTTGCCGTCACCGGCGATTTCTATACCCATCAGGTCGAAGAAAAGATCTTCATTCCGCTCGGTATGAAATCCGCCACTTATGGCAGGGACTCCCTGATGGCCACCGGCAATTGGGCCCGTCCGCACAGTTACGGCGGCAAGGGCTGGGTTTCAGGAACGCCGAATGAGAATTACTACCATGTTCCACCCGCTGCCGGTGTCAATTCAAGCATCGCCGACATGGCCATCTGGCTGAATGCGCAGCTCGGGCACTATCCGGATGTGCTTTCGCCGGAACTGCTGCGCAAGACGCACGCGCCACTGGTCAATACCCCGGGAGAGTTGCGCTCTTCGGGATGGCGCAGTGAGCGCCTCAGCCGCGCCGAATATGCTTTGGGCTGGCGCGTATTCACCTATCAGGGCCAGAAACTGATATTTCACGGCGGTGCGGTTCGCGGATACCGCGGACTGATCGCCTTTCTGCCCGACCAGGATGTCGGCATCGTCGTCCTGTGGAACAGCGAAAGCGCCGCCCCGTCGGCGCTGTTACCGGCCTGGATCGACCGGGCCCTCGGCATTTCCGGCCGGAACTGGCTTGAACTTGAGGAGCCAACCGGCGCCTCTGCCCAGGATTGAGGCATGAAAAAAGACGCCATCGGCGTCCTGATAAAAGCCCCCTCTTGACCTGGGCGGTATCAAGAGGGGGATGTTACGGTAATCGGTACAGCTAATTACATCGCAGGCGCTGCCGGAGCGGCCGGAGCGGCCGGAGCGGCAGCTTTCTTTTTAACTACTTTTTTTTTAGCAGCAGGCTTTTTGGCCGGTTTTTTGGCGGCTTTCTTAGCGGCTTTTTTGGCGGCCGGTTTTTTGGCGGCTTTCTTAGCGGCTTTTTTGGCGGCCGGTTTTTTGGCGGCTTTCTTAGCGGCTTTTTTGGCGGCCGGTTTTTTGGCGGCTTTTTTCACTGCTTTTTTCGCGGCCTTTTTAACAACTTTCTTGGCAGCGGCTTTCTTTACAGTCTTTTTCACTGCTTTCTTGGCAGCGGCTTTCTTTACGACTTTCTTGGCAGCTTTTTTAGCGGCCGGTTTCTTTGCAGCTTTTTTCTTGGTAGCCATGGTCAACTCCTCGTCAGTTGGCTTTGGAACAATGGAATGAAGCGAAATGCCCAGTGAAACGTACACCGGGCAAATCGCCCGGCAAACTGCCGGCCGGGCGGACCCGGCTGGACAGATATTCCGCCGCTGGATCAGCGGCCGAAATGAAAACACCCGGAACCTTCCGGTACCGGGTGCAGGAATTCTGGAACGACACCACCCGTTTCGAGACACATTTCGCGGAGGACAGGAATTTCTCAATTGCCGACGAACAATCGTTTGCGTCTGCTTGAATTGTAGAGAAAGTCTTGATCACTTGGCTCGATGTGTGGTGTATCTAGGATGAAAGCTAATCAAGTGATTTTGCAATGTCAACACCTTTTGCGAAAAAAATTCCGGGACGCGCCGGACCTGCCGGCGGCGCCATCGACCGCGAATCATCGGCGCATGCGCCACAGCATTCCGTTTTATTTTCGAATATGCCTGCAAGCCTTGTAAATTAAGGCTTCCAGCGCATCATGATTTCAATTCGCAGCAAGAGAATAAACCATCGATGCCGCGATGACATGCCTGGGCCGGGCTTTCAACCTGATAAATTACTTTAAGAAAAACCCGGCGGATGCCATTTGAAATGCGCCGAAAATGGCAAAAGTGCGCAAGTTTTCAGGGACATTCAAAGGCCCCCGAAGCGCCCCCGGAATCGGATTGCGATGATGATGCCGTAGTCTTTGGCGAACTCGGCGGCTGAATTCGAAGCATAAAAAAAGGGCCACCGGCGACGCCGGCGGCCCTTTCGGAACTTCCGTCAGTGGCTTTCTTCTTCGATCAGCGCCGCGTATTCATCGGGCGACAGCAGCTCGTTGAGCTGCTCGGCGTCGTTGATCCGGACGGTAAACATCCAGCCTTCGCCGTAGGCGTCTTCGTTGATGGTTTCGGGCTTGTCGGACAGGGCCTCGTTGACGGCTGCAACCGTTCCGGTAACCGGACTGTAGACATCGGAGGCGGCCTTGACCGACTCGACCACAGCCGCGGCGGCGCCGACGGTCACGCTATCGCCGACAGCCGGCAGCTCGACATAGACCAGATCGCCCAACAGGGTTTGTGCATGCTCGGAAATGCCGACGGTGACCTGGCCACCGTCTTCGATACGCGCCCACTCATGGGATTTCAGGAACTTCAAATCGCCGGGGATTTCGCTCATAACACTCTCTCGGTTTGTTGGATTCAGATACGGATAGTTTACCCCTAACGCCGCCCGGCGTTAAGGGCGGGGCTTAGACGCCGGCCTGCGGTTTGCCATCACGGACGAACGGGTATTTGACCACGCGCAACGGATGCCGGCGGCCGCGGATGTCGACCTCGACAGCACCGACCTCGCCGGCAGGCACACGGGCCAGCGCAATACCTTTCGACAGTGTCGGTGAAAACGTTCCGGACAGGATTTCGCCGCCGCCGGCAGCGGAAAAAACCGCCTGGCCGTGACGCAGCACGCCCTTTTCATCCATCACCAGACCGATCATCTGACGGGCACTGCCTTCGGCAAGCTGCTTTTCAAGGACAGGGCGGCCGATGAAATCGCGGCCGTCGTCCAGCGTCACGGTCCAGGCCAAGCCGGCCTCATACGGACTGACGGTCTCATCCATGTCCTGGCCATAGAGTGCCATGCCGGCCTCCAGCCGCAGGGTATCGCGCGCACCCAGACCGCAGGCGCGAACACCGGCCGCGGCCAAGGATTGCCAGAACGCAATGGCGCGGTCTTCGGGAACCATGATTTCAAACCCATCCTCGCCGGTGTAGCCGGTGCGTGCGATGAACAGCCCATCGGCGTCGCAGGCCACGAATTTACCAAGCGCTGCTGCAGCGGCGGCGCCTTCACTGCTGAGCAGCGACAGGACCTTGGCACGCGCATTCGGCCCCTGCACCGCGACCATGGCCAGATCGGCGCGTTCCTTGAGAACGATATCGAAACCGGCGGCCTGCGCGGTCATCCAGGCCAGATCCTTGTCGCGCGTGGATGCGTTCACGACCACGCGGTAGAAGGCGTCATCAAGGTAATACACGATGAGATCATCGATGACACCGCCGGCTTCATTGAGCATGCAGGAATAAAGCGCCTTGCCCGGGACTTTCAGTTTCTCGATGGAATTGGCGATCAGCCGGCGCAGATAGGTGCGGGCGCCGGCTCCATGCACATCGATGACGGTCATGTGCGAGACATCGAACATGCCGGCATCGCTGCGGACGGCATGATGCTCTTCAATCTGGGACCCGTAATGAATAGGCATGTCCCAGCCCCCGAAGTCGACCATTTTGGCACCGGCTTCGCGGTGGGTCTGGTTGTAGATGGTTTTCTGGATCATGACGTTTCCGAAGGCGGCGGCAAAGGCCTATTATCGCACGGCACCCCGATCAATCGGAAAGACTGACCTTCAGGATGCCGTCATCCACGGCAATGACGGTGACCCGCGCACCCTGCGGGGCATCGGGCCCATGGACCTGCCAGAAAGCATCACCGATCTGCACGCGGCCGTTCCCGTTGACGATGGCCGATTCCAGCACCAGAATCCGTCCAAGCAGCTGTTCCTGTTTACGGTTCAGCAGGGGCTGATCGGAGTTTTCGCTGGCCTTGCGGAAATAGCGCCAATAAATGCCGACCGAGACGAATGACAGAATCACGAACACGAGAATCTGCGCGAACAGCGGCACCGGAATGCCGAGGACCAGCAGCAGGAAGACCCCGGCGGCGGCGAAACCGAGCCACAGGAACAGGATTCCCGGCGCAAGCGTCTCCAGCCCGATCAGGACCAGAGCCACGACTGCCCAGAAAATAGCGGCGTTGCTCATTTGCCCTTATCCTGCGCCGGCTTTTCCAGGCTGGCTTTGGCCAGTTCGGCGATGCCGGCAATGGAGCCCATGACACCGGTGACCTCGGTCGGCAGGATCATCAGTTTCTGGTTGGGCGAGTCGGCGAATTTACCGAGTGCCTCGACATATTTCTGTGCGACGAAGTAATTGATGGCCTGGACATCGCCCTGCGAAATCGCGGTCGATACCAGTTGCGTGGCCTTGGCTTCAGCTTCAGCCAGGCGTTCACGGGCTTCGGCCTCACGGAATGCCGCCTCTTTCTTGCCCTCGGCCTGCAGAATGGCACCCTGCTTCTCGCCTTCAGCACGGAGAATTTCGGCCTGCCGCAGGCCTTCGGCTTCCAGGATGTTGGCGCGCTTCTCGCGTTCGGCCTTCATCTGCCGAGCCATGGCATCGACCAGATCACGCGGCGGCTGAATATCTTTCAGTTCGATACGGTTGACCTTGATGCCCCAGGGATGCGTGGCCTGATCGACGACATTGAGCAGCTTGGCGTTGATTTCATCGCGCTTGGACAGGGATTCATCGAGATCCATGGAGCCGATGGCGGTCCGGATGTTGGTCATCACCAGAGCGATGGTGGCCTGCTGCAGGTCGGACACCTCGTAAGCGGCCTTGGCGGCGTCCAGGACCTGGAAGAACACCACACCATCGACCTTGACGACCGCATTGTCCTTGGTAATCACATCCTGGGATGGGATATCCAGCACCTGTTCCATCATGTTCACCTTGCGGCCGATGTCCTGCATGATCGGGATCAGGATATGCAGGCCGGGGCTCAGTGTCTTGGTGTACTTGCCGAAGGTTTCGACCGTCCACTGGAAACCTTGCGGCACCATGCGCACGGCTTTATAGAGAACCACCATGGCGAAAAACAGCAGGGCAATATATAGAAAATACATGGAACACCTCGGATCTTGTGTGGTCCTATTATAGGCCGATTCAATTCGGTGCGACCCTTTTCCGCCCTTAGGCATCTTGTAAACAGTGAGCCATTCAACCCACTTTGCGATTGATGTGCCGGACAGCCTGATTCAACGCGCCAAACGCGGGGATGTAGAGGCTTTCGAGCAGATTTACCGCTGGTTCGAACGGCCGATTTACACCCTTGGACTGCGCCTGTGTGGGCAACCCGCCGAGGCTCAGGAGGTACTTCAGGACAGTATGATCAAAGTCATGACCCGGATCAGCGAGTTCAAAGGCCAGTCCCCGTTCTGGGGCTGGCTCCGGCAGATTGCCGTGAACGAGGCGCTGATGCGGCTCCGGCGCAGCGCGAAAGGCTTCAAGGAAGAAGACGTGTATGACGCGGACCTGACCGACAACGGGACCGCGATGCCGCCGCAGGCCGCAGAAGCCGCGCAGATGATCGAGGCGCTGCAGACGCTTCCGGCGCTGACGCGCTCAGTCCTGTGGCTCTACCACGTGGAAGGCTTTACCCATGAAGAAATCGCAGGGCAAATGGGGAAAACACCCTCATTCTCCAAATCACAGCTTGCCCGTGGCACCCGAAAACTCCGTGACACCCTGGCCATCCGGCCTGCAACAGGAATCGAATCATGAATACCGTCATTGATCTGCCGAATGCATTGCGTCAACTGCCGCTGGAAGCGCCGGCAACCAGTGCATGGCCCGGTCTGCAGCAACGCCTGCCACAAAAGCGGAGCTGGCCGAAGCCGGCATTGGCGCTAGTGGCCAGCACGGCATTGGCCGTACTGCTCTGGCAAACGCTTATTCACAGGTCACCGCAGACCGCCGCAGGAACCGAGCAATCGGCACAACAAACCGACATCCAATCCCTGATGGATCATTCGGCACGTCTGGAAACCGCTTTCTACACCCAGCAGGATGATGCCATCTCCAGCGCCAGCGTCATCGCCGCCAACCTCGGTATCGAAGACCAGCTGGCCACCATTGATGCCGGTCTTTCGCAGCAGCCCACACCGGAAGAAGCCCGCACGCTCTGGCAGCAACGCATCACTCTGCTCGACCAGGGCCTGCAACTCAACCGCACCAATGCCGACTTCAACGCGGTCGGCCGCAATTTCGACCTGGCTCTGGCCAGCACCAACTGAACCATCCCCCAAGGAGATTTCCATGTTCACCCCGAAAAACCTCATTCCGCTGATACTCGCCGCAGGCTTTATTTCCACGACCGCTTACGGACAGACCATGAAAGCCTCTGCCGATGAACAGAAAGCCGCGCGTGCGGAAATCGAGCAGCTGAGCAAGCGCATCCAGGAGCTGTCGAAGAAACTCGGTCCGGATGACCAGATGCAGATCACCATCATCGAAACCAAGCGTGACAGCGAAACCGGCATGGTCGAGCGCAACGTCACCACCACCGCGCCGGCCGGCAAAGGTCCGGGGCGGATCGAAGGCAAGCGCGGTCCGAAGCGGATTGAAATGTACCGGGCCGGGCCGCGAATCGGTCTGGGTGTGGTCATGGCACCCAATAGCGGCAACGGCGTGAAGATCGCCGCGGTCAGCCCGAAAGGACCGGCCAAGGATGCCGGACTTCAGGCCGGCGATGTCATCACCGCCATCAACGGCAAAAGCATCACCGCCAAGGACCAGGCCGGCGTCGATCAGGCCCGTGTCGCGCTTGCCGATTTGAAGGAAGGACAGACCGTGAAACTGGCCTATACCCGGAGCGGAAAAGCCGTGAGCGCAACCCTGAAAGCGGCGAAAATCGAACCGCAGATGATTGTCAACCGCGAAACCCGTGGACCTATGCCGGGCGGCGCACCGCGCGCCTTCGCTTTCGCCACGCGCTGGAGCGGCATGAACCTGGCCGAACTGAATCCGCAGCTGGGCCGTTATTTCGGCGCCAATGCCGGCGTACTGGTACTGAGCCCGAAGACGGAGTTCCCGCAACTGCAGGCCGGTGATGTCATCACCAAAGTCGATGGCAAAGCGGTGGTCAGATCACGCGATGTGCTTGAAGCCATGCGCGGCAGGAAAGAAGGTGAAAAAGTCGCATTAAGCATCCTGCGCGACCGCAAGCCGCAGTCGGTCAGCATCAGCATGCCTAAAATGCCGCCCATGCCTCCGATGCCGCCCGGTCCACCGCGCGTTGCCATGCCATTTGATAGCGCCGACGGCGGCCTTCTCATGGAAGGTCTTAGAGTTACCGATAGTGCATTCAACATCGTCACCTTCAGTGATGCCGAGATGCCGGAAAGCTTTGAAATCGAAATCCCTGATATGGAAATCGGCGAGCCGCGCTGAAATCCAATCTCAGTCCTGAAAAACCCGGCGCTGCCGGGTTTTTCATTTTCCAACCCGAATCCGACCACTCCTATTAATATGGTGCAAGCAAGGAGACCGCCATGACGATACCCGCCACCGAAAACGATGACCGTCTGATACTCGGATGTTGGCGCCTGCACCAGCGGACACCGGTGCAGATTGCCATGCTGTTGGAAACCGCACTGGAGTCCGGTATCCGACATTTCGATCATGCCGACATCTATGGCGGCGGCGACAGCGAAAGACAATTCGCACAGGCTCTGCAGACGATCGGCTGCCCGCGGGAGTCCATCGTTATTCAAAGCAAATGCGGTATCCGCGACGGTCATTACGACAGCAGCGCCGGCCATATCCTGGAATCGGTGGACGGCATTCTCGACCGGCTCGACACCGATTATCTCGACACCCTGCTGCTGCACCGGCCCGATGCCCTGATGGAACCGGCGGAAGTCGCCGAAGCCTTCAGCCGGCTGCAGAGCTCCGGTAAGGTGCGTCGTTTCGGCATCAGCAACTTCCGGCCCATGCAGATCGAACTGCTGCAATCGGCACTGGACCAACCCCTGTGCGTCAATCAGCTGCAATTCGGCCTGGCCCATACCGGCCCGATCGATGCCGCCCTGCAGGCCAACACTGGATTCGTCGGCGGCGTCGACCGTGACGGTTCGGTCATCGATTATTGCCGGATGAACGGGCTGCGCGTTCAGGCCTGGTCACCGCTGCAGTTCGGCATGTTCGAGGGCAATTTCCTCGAACATCCGGATTTTGCGGAATTGAACCATGAACTCAACAACATGGCGCAGGTGCACGGCTGCAGCGCCGGGGCCATCGCCATCGCCTGGATTCTCCGCCATCCGGCACAGATGCAGGTCCTGCTCGGCAGCACCGATCCGCAGCGCTTGAAGCGGCTGTCCGCAGCCAACAGCATTTCCATGCAGCGGGAACACTGGTATGCCCTCTACCGTGCAGCCGGCAATCATCTGCCCTGATCCTACAGGCTTGCCCAATCCGGCCCCGTAGACTACCCTTTGACGGTCACCTTCTACGGATTTTCCCATGAGCGCAGTGCTATTCGGACTTTTCGGCCTCAGCTGCCTGCTGGCCATCGCCTGGCTGTTTTCCAATAACCGGCGCGCCATTGATTGGCGGTTGATTTCCACCGGCGTGCTGCTTCAGATCGTATTTGCCGCATTCGTATTGCTGACGTCGTTCGGTGCCGCGGTATTCGGTGCCGCCGCGCATGCCTTCGTAACCGTTTCCGGTTTCACTACGGAAGGCGCCAGAATGATTTTCGGCGATCTGGCGACGGCGGATAAATACGGCTTCATTTTCGTATTCCAGGTTCTGCCGACGGTGATTTTCTTTGCCGCGCTCACCGCCGTTCTGTATCACTTGGGCATTCTCCAGATGGTCGTCAAAGGCATGGCCTGGGCGATTACCAAAGTCATGCGCCTGTCGGGCGCTGAAACCACCTCAGTGTGTGCCAGCGTGTTCATCGGCCAAACCGAAGCGCCGCTGACGGTCCGGCCCTACATCGGCAGGATGACCGAGTCGGAACTGCTGACCATGATGATCGGTGGCATGGCGCATATCGCCGGCGGCGTGATGGCCACCTACGTGGCCATGCTGGGCGGCACCGACCCGGAGCTGCAGGCTTTCTATGCCAAGCACTTCCTGGCGGCTTCGATCATGGCCGCTCCGGCAACCTTCCTGGTTGCCAAGATGCTGATTCCGGAAACCGGGGAGCCCTTGACGCGCGGAAGCATCAAAGTCGATGTGGAAAAAACCTCGGCGAACATTATCGATGCCGCTGCTGCCGGCGCTGCCGACGGGGTCAAGCTGGCGATCAACATCGCCGCCATGCTGCTGGCTTTCGTGGCGCTGATCGCCATGATCAACGCCATCATCGGCTGGTTCGGCGATTTGCATTTGTCGGGCTACCAGAGCCTGAACATGATGTTGAATCAGGGCGCTGCAGCCGGTGCCACACCGGTCTCACTCAACCTCGGCCTGATTCTCGGCTACATCCTGGCGCCGATTGCCTGGGTGATCGGCATTGACTGGAACGATGCGGTGATCGCCGGCGGTCTGATCGGCCAGAAAATCGTACTCAACGAGTTCATCGCCTATCTGCAGCTGTCGCAGATTCCAATCGGTGAAGGCGCCGGCGCCATCAGTGAGCATTCCCGCTTGATTCTGACCTACGCACTGTGCGGCTTTGCCAACTTCGCTTCGATTGCCATCCAGATCGGCGGCATCGGTTCATTGGCACCGGAGCGCCGTTCCGATCTGGCCCGCTTCGGCCTGCGTGCCGTGCTCGGCGGCACGATTGCCACCTTGATGACCGCCACCATCGCCGGCGTATTGCTGCACTTCGGAGTATAAGCATGCTGATCGTGGTGGGCTCCTACAACCAGGATCTGGTTTGGCGCACGCCGCGTTTTCCGAAGGCCGGAGAAACGCGAACCGGCCTTTTTTCCCAAGGCCCCGGCGGTAAAGGCTTCAATCAGGCCATGGCCGCGCATCGGCTCAGTGGCCATGCCCTGTTCATCGCCGCCATCGGCGATGATGCCCTTGGCGGGCTCGCCATGCAGACGGCGGAACACGAAGGACTGCGTTGTGCCTGGCAGGAATGCGCGGGTGCCGCCACCGGCAATGCCGCCATCTGGCTGGATGCCGACGGACAGAATCAAATTCTGGTGGATCTGGCTGCGAACATGTTGTTATCACCTGCGCACATTTCCGCACATGCCGAAGACATCCGCCATGCACGGATTCTGCTGCTGCAGCAGGAGGCCGCAATTGCGGCGAGTATTACTGCCCTGCATCTGGCGAAAAAAGCCGGTGTGCGCTGCATCGTCAATCCGGCGCCGGCGTCCGAGGATGCTGCCGAATTACATGCACTGGCCGATATCCTAAGTCCGAACGAAAGCGAATTCGCCGCCTTGCTGCAGGCCCACGGCGAAGACGTCACTGCGGAAAGTATCGCGCAGCGGAATGCCGCCGCACTGCATGCCTTGGCCCGGAAACTGCCCTGCCCCGATACCGTGATTACCCTAGGTGTACGTGGCGCCGTGCTCAGCACCCCCTATGGATTCCACGAATTCGCGGCGCCGAATGTCAGCGTCAGGGACACGACCGGCGCCGGCGATTGTTTCAACGGCGCATTGGCAGCGGAATTGGCACACGGATCGGCATTGACGGACGCCTGCGCTTTTGCGGTGATGGCGGCTTCCTGCAAGGTCGAGCGCAGCGGTGCGGCGCTGGCCATGCCGAGCCGAGCCGACATCACCGCCCGCCTGGGCTGAACATGCGCATCGGGCCGCATGCCATTTCGCCGAACCTGATCCTGGCGCCGATGGCCGGCGTCACCGATAAGCCGTTCCGGATACTGTGCAAAAAAATGGGCGCCGGCCTGTGCGTCTCGGAGATGACCATTTCCGACCCGCGTTTCTGGCGCACCAGCAAATCGGTGCATCGCATGGATCATTCCGATGAACCCTCGCCGATAGCGGTGCAGATCGCCGGCACCGATCCGGCGCAGCTGGCGGAAGCTGCGCGCTTCAATGTCGAGCATGGCGCGCAGATCATCGACATCAACATGGGTTGCCCGGCCAAAAAAGTCTGCAATGTCCTAGCCGGCTCGGCCTTGATGCGTGATGAAAAACTGGTGGCCGCCATTTTGAGCGCCACGGTCAAGGCCGTCGATGTGCCGGTCACTCTGAAAATCCGTACCGGTTGGAGTCCTGATTCCCGCAATGCCTTGACCATCGCGCGCATTGCCGAGGACTGCGGCATCCAATCCTTGGCGGTGCATGGCCGTACGCGTGAGGATTTCTATACGGGCGCGGCCGAATACGACACCATCGCCGCGGTCAAACAGGCCGTGCGCATTCCGGTGGTGGCCAACGGCGATATCACCGATCCGCTCAAGGCCAAATACGTACTGGAATACACCAAGGCCGATGCGGTGATGATCGGCCGTGCGGCGCAGGGCCGGCCCTGGATTTTCCGGCAGATCCAACATTATCTGGACACCGGCGAACTGCTGCCGGAACCGTCCGTGGCATTCATCGCCGAAACCCTGCTCAGCCACCTGCTGCACCTGCATGAATTCTATGGCGAGCCGCAGGGCGTGCGCATCGCGCGCAAGCATCTGGGCTGGTACAGTGCCGAACAGGACAATGCGGTGGAATTCCGGGCGCGCGTCAACAAGGCCGAAACGGCAAGCGAACAGACGGCGATTACCAAGGATTATTTCTCAGATCTGATGGCTTAAGCCAGCGTTGCATCCAGCGTCACCGGCACCGCCAGTGCCCGTGAAATCACACAGCCAGCTTTGGCGGCCTCGGCAATTTCGATGAACTGCGCCGAGGTGATACCCGGCACGGTGGCCACGACAACCAGGTGCACGCCGGTGACGGTCGGCCCCGGATCCATGCCCGGCTCCATCATCGCTTCGGCCCGGGTGTCGATCCGGTCCGGCGTGAATCCGGCTTTGCCGAGCACCGCCGACAGCGCCATGCTGAAGCAGCCGGCATGTGCGGCAGCCAACAGCTCTTCCGGATTGGTGCCCTGCTCATCACCGAAGCGGGTTTTAAAGGAATAGTTCTGGTCGGCGAACAGACCGCTCTGCGGCGTACTCATGCCGCCCTTGCCGGCAATTAGATCGCCTTCCCAACGTGCGTTTGCGATGCGTTTGAATCCCATGACAATCCCCTGTAAATGCTTGTTTGGAATGGCTACTTTAGCAAATTCCAAGACGGTTGTACGGGAGCTAAACCGGAGGGGTCAAAAAGTTGATGCGGACCGGGGCATTTGCCTGTATTCTATCCGCTCCCCAATTTGTATCTTTCTATCCCGATTAAAGGATATATGTCACGATGAGTAACTACCTGTTCACTTCCGAGTCGGTCTCCGAAGGCCACCCGGACAAACTCGCCGACCAGATTTCCGATGCCGTGCTCGACGCCATCCTGGCCCAGGACAAGCACGCCCGCGTGGCCTGCGAAACCTTGGTGAAAACCGGCGCCGCCATCGTGGCCGGCGAAATCACCACCTCGGCCTGGGTCGACATCGAAGCCCTGGCCCGCAAGGTCATCAACGACATCGGTTACAACAATTCCAACGTCGGTTTCGACGGCCACACCTGCGCCATCATCAACATGATCGGCAAGCAGTCGGTCGACATCAACCAAGGCGTCGACCGAAAGCGTCCGGAAGACCAAGGCGCCGGCGACCAGGGTCTGATGTTCGGCTACGCCACCAACGAAACCGAAAGCTTCATGCCGGCCGCCATCCATCTGTCACACCGTCTGGTCGAGCGCCAAGCCAAAGTGCGCAAGCAAAAGAATTCGCCGCTGCCGTGGCTGCGCCCGGATGCCAAGAGCCAGGTCACCCTGCGCTATGAGGGCGATAAGGCCGTGGCCATCGACGCCGTGGTGCTCTCGACCCAGCACGATCCGGGCATTAAGCAGAAGGATCTGATCGAAGCCGTGCGCGCGCACGTGATCGATCCGGTACTGCCGGGCAAGCTGCTGCACAAGGGCACCAAATTCCACATCAATCCGACCGGCAAGTTCGAGATCGGCGGCCCGGTCGGCGACTGCGGCCTGACCGGCCGCAAGATCATCGTCGACACCTACGGCGGCTGGGCCCGTCACGGCGGTGGTGCGTTCTCCGGCAAGGATCCGTCCAAGGTCGATCGTTCGGCGGCTTACGCTGCCCGTTATGTGGCCAAGAACGTGGTTGCCGCCGGTCTGGCCGACCGCTGCGAAGTGCAGGTCAGCTACGCCATCGGCGTGGCCGAACCGACTTCGATTTCGGTCACCACTTTCGGCACCGGCAAAATTCCGGACGTGCAGATTGAAAAACTGATCCGCGGCCACTTCGACCTGCGTCCTTACGGCATCAGCAAAATGCTGGACCTGTTGCACCCGATTTACCAGCGCACCGCCAGCTACGGCCACTTCGGCCGCAAGCCGCAGGAAGTCAGTTACATCGATGGTCACGGCAAAACCCACAAGGCTACTGCATTCAGCTGGGAAAAAACCGACGTCGCCGACGCCCTGCGCAAGGCTGCAAAACTGAAGTAATCCGGAACCGGGGGCGGCGTAATCCGCCCCCGTTTTCACATGTCATTCCGGTACAGGCGGTATCATAGGCCTGTACCGAAACACCCCATCGAGGGGCGCTGCAAGCACCGCTGAGGCGGAAGCACAGGCTCGATGGTGGTCGTCAATGCAACCGCGCCCGCTCACTTTGATCTTTAAGGAGCGTGCATGAACGCCGTTACGAAACTGAAACCCGATTATAAAATAGCTGACATCACCCTGGCCGATTGGGGCCGGAAGGAAATCGACATCGCCGAAGCAGAAATGCCGGGACTGATGTCGATCCGCAATAAATATGCCGCCCAGGCACCGCTGAAAGGCGTGCGCGTGACCGGCTCGCTGCACATGACCATCCAGACCGCCGTGCTGATCGAGACCCTGAAGGATATCGGCGCCGATGTGCGCTGGGCGTCCTGCAACATCTTCTCGACCCAGGACCATGCTGCTGCAGCCATCGCCGCCAGCGGCACCCCGGTATTCGCCTGGAAAGGCGAAACCCTGGAAGAATACTGGGACTGCACCCTGGATGCCGTGACCTTCCCCGGCGGCAAGGGGCCCGAGCTTGTCGTTGATGACGGCGGCGACGTCACTCTGCTGCTGCACAAAGGCTATGAAATGGAACAGGGTTCGGACTGGGTCAATACCCCGTCCGGCTCGCATGAAGAGCAGGTCATCAAGAACCTGCTGAAACGCACGGCTACCGACCGTCCGGGCTTCTGGACCAATGTGATGAAGGACTGGCGCGGCGTTTCCGAAGAAACCACCACCGGTGTGCACCGTCTGTACCAGATGATGGAAGTCGGCGGACTGCGCGTGCCGGCTATCAACGTCAACGACTCGGTCACCAAATCCAAGTTCGACAACCTGTACGGCTGCCGTGAATCACTGGCCGATGGCCTGAAGCGTGCCATGGACGTGATGCTTGCCGGTAAGGTCGCCGTGGTCTGCGGCTACGGCGATGTCGGCAAGGGCTCGGCCCATTCGCTACGCGCCTACGGCTGTCGTGTGGTGGTCACCGAAATCGATCCGATCAACGCCCTGCAGGCCGCGATGGAAGGTTTTGAAATCAATACCGTGGAAGCCACCCTCGGCCGCGGCGATATCTACGTCACCACCACCGGCAACAAAGACGTGCTGACGCTGGAACACATGCAGGGCATGAAGGACCAAGCCATCGTCTGCAATATCGGCCACTTCGACAACGAAATCCAGGTTGACCGCCTGAACACTTCGGACGCGGTCAAGCTCAATATCAAGCCGCAGGTCGACAAATACACCTTTGCCAACGGTAATGCCATCTATCTGCTTGCCGAAGGCCGCTTGGTCAACCTGGGCTGCGCGACCGGTCATCCGAGCTTCGTGATGTCGAACTCATTTTCCAACCAGACCCTGGCGCAGATCGATCTGTGGGCCAACAAGGACGTATACGAGCCGAAAGTCTACATCCTGCCGAAGAAGCTCGACGAGGAAGTGGCACGTCTGCATCTGGAGAAAATCGGGGTGAAGCTGACCGTGCTGACCGACGAACAGGCTGCTTACCTCGGTGTCGCCAAGGAAGGTCCGTACAAGCCGGAACACTACCGCTACTGAGTCCCCGAAAAGGGCGCGCATGCGCCCTTTTTTTTATTTCCCGGAACTGAAATGAAGATTTCCTACGAGTTTTTTCCGCCGAAAACCGATGAGCAGCGCGCGCAACTGGACCGTACCGCGATTGCGCTGAAAGCCCACGCTCCAGAATTTGCCTCGGTCACCTTCGGTGCCGGCGGCTCGACCCTGAGCTATACCGGTGAAACGGTACAACACCTGGCCGATGTGCATGGACTGAATGCGGTGCCACACCTAAGCTGCATGGGCGGCACCCGCGAGGAGATCAGGGCCCTGCTGGACCACTACAAGGCCCGGGGCTGCAATCGCATCATCGCGCTGCGCGGCGACCTGCCTTCCGGCATGGCACGCGCCGGCGACATGCACTTCGCTGCCGATCTGGTACGTTTCATCAAAGACGAATACGGCGATGCCTTCGAAATCACTGTCGCCTGCTATCCGGAATTCCATCCGCAGGCCGAGGATGCCGAATCCGATATCGCGCGCTTTGCAGAAAAAGCGGCACTCGGCGCAAACTCGGCGATTACCCAGTACTTCTACAATGCCGATGCCTATTTCCGCTTCGTCGATGATGTTCGCCGGCGCGGCATCACCATCCCGATCATCCCGGGCATCATGCCGATTTCGAATTTCTCGCAGATCCGCCGGTTCTCGCAGATGTGCGGTGCCGAAATTCCGCGATGGATGGGCCAACGCATGCTGGCTTACGGCGACGATGCCGCCAGTATCCGCGAGTTCGCCGCCGACTGCGTGGCTGGCATGTGCCGCCGCCTGCTCGAGGGCGGTGCCGGTGAATTGCATTTCTATACCCTGAATCTGGCCAAACCCGCCGAAGCCGTGCTCTCGCGTTTGCGCTGAAGCTGCGCTAGAGTGCCGGTATGGCATCATTTCGCATTCCGCTGTTATTTCTGCTTCTGGTCGGCAGTACGACATCCGCCCAGGACATGCGCCGGTGCCAAGGCACCGATGGCAGCGTGGTCTATACCGATCGCCTGTGCGAGTCCGAACAGAGCGAGAAGCCGGCCGCCTCTACTTTAACTGCAGTAGCGCCGCAAACGCTACGCTCCGGCCGTACCGGAATGCCACCGCCACCTGCCTGCAGTAAGAGTCCCGGTGAATTGCTGTACAGCATACGCGCCGCTATTGACATGAAAGACGTCAATCAATTGGTGAAAAGCTACCATTGGCTGGGCGTCAGCCAGGAGCAGTCCGAAGCTCTGCTGACCCGTCTGGATACGATGGTGAATCGCCCGCTACTGGATGTGCAGCTGCTCTATCCGGAAATGGATTCCATTCCGGAATCAATGGCAGATGAGTTTGCCAGCGAGGACGACTATACCTACCGCGAAGCGGTGCAAAAACCACCCTATGCCATGAAAGTCATGCAGTACCGCAGCAATACCAGCACTGAAACGGTCAGCACAGCATTCCGCCTGCAACGTCATTATCAGTGCTGGTGGATCCGCTTCTGATCAGCTGAAGCGGAGAATGGCGACGGCACCGCCCTGTTCACGCGGCGCGATGCTGACCTTCCAACCATACAGTTCGCACAATCGGCGCACGATGGACAGGCCGATGCCGCCGCCGGTGGTATTGCCGACACTCGAGCCACGGTAGCCCCGTTCGAACAGGCGCTCGGCATCCTCAGTGCTCAGACCGGGACCGGTATCTTCGATGGCGATATGGTCGGCCTCGACCCGGCAACGCACTTCGCCTTCGACCGTATATTTACAGGCATTACCCAGCAGGTTGCCGATGGCGACCGAAAGCACCGCCTCGGGGGCCTCGATGATGACGCCTTCCAAGCCTTCGACGAAAATCTCGACCGGCTTATTGGCCAGATGCGGACGGTTCGCCTCGGCCAGCTGGCGCACCAGCTTGGCGATGTCGCAACTGCCCATGCCGCGTTCGTTGCGTGACAGCATCAGCAGGGCGGTGGTCAGGTCGGTGCACTGCAATGCGGCACGGTCGATGCGCAGCAGGCGCTGGCGCATCTTCTCGGTGATTTCGGGATTGGCCAGCAGCAGCTCGGAGGCACCGCGGATGACCGCCAACGGCGTGCGCAATTCATGGCTGACGTCGGCATTGAATTCACGGTCGCGGCGGACGATCTGGGTCATCCGGCTGGAATAATCATCCAAGGCCGAAGCCAGTTGCCCGACCTCATCGTCCGGAAACAACGGTGCCAGCTGCTGATTGCTTTCCTTGCCGACCATCATGCGCAGGCGCCTCGCCAGCTCCAGCACCGGACTGATGACGCGCGAAGACGACCAGATGCCGATCAGCCAGGCCAGAAGCGAGAACACCGCAATGGCACCGATGACCAGCAGCACCAGGCGTTGCTCGCTCAGACTGGCGCTGGTGACGTCATAGCGGACATAACTGACCAGATCTTCATCGCGGCGGATGGCGTATTTATAACGATGCAACTGGCCATTGCCATCGACTTCCTCGATGTCATACACGCCGGTGCTCAGATTCTGCAGCGCCAAGGGCATCTTATAGGCATTCCGCGTGCTCCAGATCTTGGCCGAAAGCATCGAAAAGGTCGCGGTACCCTGCGGATTGGTACGCACCTGCGCCACGAAGTTATCGACTTCGCGCTGCAAGGTACTTTCAATCAACTGCCCCTCCAGCTTCGCCCGCAGATAAAGGGACGACAGGGCGAACAGAGCGGTCAGCCCGAAACCGAGCAGGAAAAATGAAAAAATAATCCGGGTTCGGAGTCTACGCCGGTACTGCATCGGGATCGACGATTCGATAGCCTATGCCGTGACGCGTCTGGATCAATGCCGTCGGGAACGGCTTGTCGATGGCCGCGCGCAGGCCGTGGATGTGCACGCGCAGACTGTCGGAATCGGGCAGTTCTTCGCCCCAGACCCGCGTCTCCAGCTCATTGCGGGTCACTACCGAAGGCGAGGCCTCCATCAATGCCTGGAGGATCTTCAATGCGGTCGGATTGAGCTGGATCGACTCGCCGCCGCGACGGACCTCAAGGGTATCGAGGTTGAACTCCAGATCGGCGATGGCCAAGGTACGCGACAGATTGGTTTTGGTGCGCCGCGCCAGAACCTGAAGGCGCGCCTCCACTTCCTGAAGCGCAAATGGCTTGACCAGATAATCATCGGCGCCCGATTCGAAACCGGCAAGCTTGCTTTCCAGGGAATCGCGTGCGGTCAGCATCAGCACCGGCGTTTGTTTACGGCCTTCCATGCGTAGCTTGCGGCACACTTCGATGCCGTCGATGCCCGGCAGATTGAGATCAAGTACGATAGCATCGAAGTCATTCACCACCGCCAGATGCAGGCCGGTCACGCCGTCAGCGGCGTAGTCAACGGTGTGGCCACGGTCTTCCAGATAATCACCGAGATTGGCGGCGATGTCGCGGTTGTCTTCAATAACCAAAAGACGCATCAGGTATAGCTCACTGAGAACCGTAGGGATTCGAAGGTGTTTTTTGCATCTCCAAATTCCGCTGAGTTGCATCATAGTTACGTTTCTTGGCTGCTGCCGTCATGCATGATCTTTTCATCATGTTCGAGCCAAGGGGCTTGTCAAAAGTACAAACCAGCTTGCTGTCATCAAAAGCCTTCTGAATAATGCCGTTGATACGCTCTTCAGCTTGCTTTGCGTTTGGCCCCAATGCGGATGATTCGATCAGTGCAAACTGCTGATTCAGCACCTGGCGGTCCTGATTGGTAAGTTCGGTATATTCGATTTGACCAAGCTTGGCTTCAATCTGTTGGCGCTGCTGGGGAATATTTCCAGACAGTAAATTGAGCTGAACAGCTTGTGTATCAAGCGAGCTTCCGGCATAGGCCATTGATGAGGCCAGCAGGGCCGTAAAAAGGAAAGCGTGTTTCATGAGACACCTCAAGCGAAAAGGGTAAATAATTCAATGATTGAGAATACCACCAATTAAGGCTTGGACCATAAAAAACCCGGCAAGCGGTTGCCCGCTTGCCGGGTCAGGACGGTGAAGCTCCGATTACCATAACCGGCTGGTTGCTGACGAGGCGCGCAAACCGAAGAGATGGTCGGACAAGGCTAGACCCCGATAGGTTAATTTTTTGTTAATTCTACCTGATGATTTGGTTATTCACGGCTCGATTTTGACCGTTTATCCGGGAAATCAGCAAATCAAGCATTTGGCCGGCAATATCCTGACCTGTGGCGGCTTCCAGCGCCTCGAAACCAGGGGCGGCATTGACCTCGATTAGCAAGGGTCCCGCACGGGTACGGAGCAGATCAACCCCGGCCACGGTAAGCCCAAGCGCGGCCGTGGCAGCGAGCGCCAATGCGGACTCCGTGTCATCGGGTATGACCGCCTCGACCCGTGCACCGAGCCGGACATTGGCCCTGAATTCTCCAGGCGGTGCGGTCCTGCACATGGCGGCGAGTACGCGCCCATCGCAGACGAACACCCGCAAATCGCGGCCTGCCGCCTCGGCGATGAACGCCTGCAGGGTAAACCGGGCACCGGCCGAATTCAGCCGCGCCATGACGGCGAGCGCGGCGGCCGCATCTTCAACCCGGTGTATGCCCCAACCGCCAGCGCTGGCATCCTCCTTGATCAGCATCGGAAACGGAAATGGCAGCTGCACCAACGAAGAGTAATCGCTTACGGCCGTGCCCGGAACACTCGGCGGCATCGGCAACTGTAGACACCCGAAGACCTGCATCGCGGCCGACTTATCACGGGCCAAGGCGACCGCTTCTGCCGTATTCAGACAAATCGCCCCACAGGCCTGCATCTTTACCAACACTGCGCCTCCTTGCGACTGCCAGATCGGACCGAAACGCGGAATGACGGCATCAAGGCTTTCGGCGATCCCCTGCTTGAAAGGCGCTAATGGATCGATGAAATGCACATCGGCACCGCGTTCGCGTGCCGCCGCCTGCAAACGACGGTTGGCATACAGCTCTGGGATCCGCGATATCACCGCAATCAACATGTGCCGGTTTCCCCTTGCCCGTGCAGGCGTTAAACTGTGTACATGGAATTGTATCTCAACGGCGAATTGCGGCAGTTTGACTCCGGACTGGACATCCATCGGCTGGTCGAACAGCTCGGTCTTGCGGGCCACCGCATTGCCGTGGAAGTGAATCGGCAGATCGTTCCGAAGAGCCAGCATGCCGGATACCCGCTGCAGGACGGCGACCGGGTGGAAATCATCCAGGCCATGGGCGGCGGCTGAAAGCTGACGGCAGGACGCGATTCAGGCGATAATAAGTGCATGACCACGCCGACCATCCACGACCCGCTGATCATCGCCGGGAAAGCCTACCGCTCACGTCTGCTTACCGGAACCGGGAAATTCAAAGATTTCCAACAGACCCGCGAAGCGACCGATGCCGCCGGTGCCGAAATCGTCACCGTGGCGCTGCGCCGGACCAACCTGGGGCAGAACAAGACGGAAGCCAATCTGCTGGATTTCCTGCCGCCGGATCGTTTTACATTGCTGCCCAATACCGCCGGCTGTTATAACGCCGAAGACGCCGTGCGCACCTGTCAGCTGGCACGGGAGTTACTCGATGGCCACACACTGGTGAAACTGGAAGTGCTGGGTGACCCCAAAACCCTGTTTCCACACGTTACCCAGACCCTGATCGCCGCCGAACGCCTGGTTGCCGATGGTTTCGATGTCATGGTGTACACCTCTGACGATCCGATTGTCGCCAAACAGCTGGAAGAAATCGGCTGTGTGGCGATCATGCCGCTGGCGGCACCGATCGGATCGGGCCTGGGCATCCAGAACAAATGGAGCTTGCTTGAAATCATTGAGAACGCCTCGGTTCCGGTATTGGTCGATGCAGGCGTCGGTACCGCATCCGATGCCGCCATCGCCATGGAGCTCGGCTGCGACGGTGTATTGATGAATACCGCCATCGCCGCCGCCAAAGATCCGATTCTGATGGCTTCGGCGATGTGCAAGGCCGTACAGGCCGGACGCGAAGCCTTTCTGGCCGGACGCATGCCGAAACGCCGCTATGCCAACGCCTCATCGCCGCTGGATGGCCTGTTCTTCTGATGTCGGATACTGAATCCCCGCTTCCGGAAAAATCAGTCCGCAGCATCCGCAGCTTTGTATTGCGTCAGGGCCGAGCCACCGAATCGCAGAAGCGTGCCTTCGAGGTGCATTGGCCGTCCCTTGGTCTGGATTACTCGGGCCAGCCTGTGGATTTCAGCACCGTGTTCCCCAAGCCGGCGGATTTGGTCGTTGAAATCGGATTCGGCAACGGTGAGCAGCTGCTATTCGGGGCTCTCCATGAACCGGAACGCAATTTCATCGGCATTGAAGTGCATTCTCCGGGCGTCGGGCGCGCGCTCAACGCGGTGGCCGAGGCCGGCCTTGGCAATGTCCGCATCTACCGTCACGATGCCGTGGAAGTATTGCGCGATGACATCGCGGACGGCAGTCTGACGGAAGTGCGCATTTACTTCCCGGATCCCTGGCATAAGAAACGACACCACAAACGCCGGCTGATCCAAGCGGATTTCATTGCACTGCTGTGCCTAAAGCTCAAACCTGGCGGACTGCTGCATCTGGCCAGCGACTGGCAGGAATATGTTGAGCACATGTGGGAAGTCTGTGACAATGAACCCGAGCTGCTGGCAAAGGGCGGACCGCGTCATAGCGTCGAACGTCCGGATTGGCGGCGGCAGACGCATTTCGAGACCCGCGGCCTGAAGCTGGGTCATGGCGTCTGGGATCTGTTTTACACCCGTCGATAGGAGTCGAATCACGCATGCATAGCGGTCTGGTACTGACACAAGACATGCTGATCGTTCTGGGTCTGACCGGTTTCATCATCGCCATGTTGATGTTCGAGCGCATCCGGGCCGATGCCGCCTCCCTTTTGGCATTGGTCATTCTCGGTTTCACCGGCGTCGTTTCCGAAACCGACTTGTTCAAAGGCTTCGCCGGAAACGCGGTCATCAGCGTGATGGCTTCGATGATTCTCAGTACCGCACTCGACCGGACCGGTGCGCTCAACCGGCTGGCCAGCTGGCTTTTGCGCCGATCCAATGGCAAAGAACAACGGCTGGTACTGATCACCTCGGCCGCTGCGGGCGGCATGTCCGGTTTCATGCAGAATCCGGCGGTCACTTCGCTGTTCCTTCCCGTCGCCGCGCGTCTTTCCAGCCGCACCGGCATGGGACTGGGGCAACTGCTTCTGCCCATCGCGGCCTGCATCATTCTCGGCGCGCAGCTGACCATGATCGGCAACTCCCCGCTGATGCTGCTGAACGACCTGCTGCGCTCGGCGAACCAGAATCTGCCGTCGGGGGTCGCGACGCTGGAAGATCTACCGATGTTCCGGCCCTTGCCCGTAGGTCTGGTGCTGCTCGGCTTGGGCCTGCTGTATTTCCGTTTCCGCAAGCATCTCGGCTTTCTGCCGGAAACCGGAAGCAACGTCAATCCGAACACCCCGGAACACTACTTCGCGAAAGCCTACGGCATCGAAGGCGAAGTGCATGAACTGGTGGTGACGCCCGACAGCCCGCTGGTCGGCATGAGCATCGGGGATGCCGAAGCTGAAATCGGTGCGCCGCTCTACCTTGCGCTGCAGAGCGGCACCGAATCGCGCATGGCACCGCCGGCTGACGAGCGCCTGACCGCCGGCAGCGTCATCGGGGTGATGGGAACTCCGGAAATGGTCAGCGCCTATGCCAACAGCAAGCGTCTGAAATTCTCCCAACGCCTGCGTGTACTCGGCGACCTGTTCAATCCCTCGCAATCCGGCATTTCCGAAGCGGTGATTCCCAGCAATTCACCGTTCATCGGCAAGACGCAGGCCGAACTCCGTCTTCGCAAACGTTATGGCATAAGCCTACTCGCCATCAACCGCGATAAAAAAGTGCTGCGCCGTAACATCCGCAACCTGCCGATCCGCGCCGGCGACATTCTGGTGTTCCATTCCAACTGGAACGATCTGGCCCAGGCCAATACCAACAAGGAATTCGTGGTCATCACCGATTATCCGAAGCAGGAACAGCGGCCACACAAGCTGCGCGTAGCCCTGGGCATTTTCACCGGCAGCATGCTTCTGGCACTAAGTACGCTGGTGCCGCTGCCGATCGCTTTGATGGCGGGCGCGGTGCTCATGGTCATTACCGGCGTGCTTGATATGGAGGAAGCTTACGCTTCAATCAGCTGGAAAACGGTATTCACTATGGCCTGCCTGATTCCCCTCGGAATCGCCATGGATTCCACCGGCGCCGCCAACTGGCTGGCCCAGCACACCATCGAACGCCTGGGTTCAGGCATGCCGGACTGGCTGATCCAGACGGCACTGGCGGTGTTCACCACCTGTCTGGCCTTGGTCATCGGCAATGTCGGCGCCACGGTGGTTATGGTGCCGATGGCCATCAACATCGCACTGGCCGCCGACGGCAACCCGATGGCCTACGCCTTCCTGGCCGCACTGTGCGCTTCCAACAACTTCATCAGCCATTCCAATCCGGTGGTTTCCATGATTGCCGGCCCGGCCGGTTATACGACGCGCGATCTCTGGCGCAATGGCTTGCCGATTACCCTATTGTACCTGGCGGTATCGGTCATCGGCGTCAATCTGCTGTTCTAGCCTGCCGCCTCCGGCCATTCCACCCGCAGAATTCCGTCCTGCCACTGGCAGCCATAGGACCGCAGCGACTCGCCGCGGCATGGCCCTTGCTGGCAAAGGCCATCGGCCATGCCGAATACCGCACCATGCGCGGCACAGACCAGGGTCGCATCCTTGGTCAGGAACCGGCCCGGGGCGTAATCCAGACGCCGCCCTTGGTGCGGACAGCAGTTGGCATATACCTGAATGGCATCGCCGCAACGGATTACGATTAAAGGTGTCATTTCCCCGTGAATCAAGGGGTTTACTGTCACCGGTGTCTCATTTTCGAGAACCGGCACCGCTATTAACGAACAATTTACACTTTTCAATTCCTGCCTCGGCATACTGTCGATTCCCTGAGTTTTATAGCATACCCATGCGCAATATTTTCCACCGTCTTCTGCTGGTCCGCCCCAATAAACCCCGTAATCCGGTATTGAAGGCCGTATTCTCCGTGCTTGGCCTGTTCTTCCTGTTCGGCGTCTGCGTATTTGCCATTTTTGTCGGCGTGTTCATGCTGATTGCCAGTTTCCTGCTGAAGCGCATGGGAAAAAAGACTGCCGCCGCCCACTCGGGGGCCGATGTCCTCGATGCCGAATACACCGTGGTCGAAAAATCACCGGTCAGTCTCTCGCGCTAATCTATAAAAATCCGCTTAATCCCGTTAGACTGGACTTTTCAGGAAGCCCTCATGACGGACTATGCATTCCCGCCGCCGGATCAGGCCAGCATCGGCATTGCCGGCAGCAGCAAACGCTATCCGGTGCACCGCATCTACTGCGTTGGCCGCAACTTCGCCGAGCACGCCCGTGAAATGGGCGCGGAGCCTTCCAAGGGCAGCCCGGTTTTTTTCATGAAGCCGGCCGATGCCGTCATTCAAAACAACGCCATCCCCTACCCCGGCTGCACACAAGACCTCCACCATGAGGTTGAGCTCGTGCTTGCGCTTGGATCTTCGCTGCCGGAACACTGGACCGCCGAGAACGCCATGCAGGCGGTCTACGGCTATGCGGTCGGTCTGGATCTGACGCGCCGCGACCTGCAGGCCGCCGCCAAGGAAAAGCGCCTGCCCTGGGATACCGCCAAAGGCTTCGATGCATCGGCACCGATCAGCGATCTCATTCCGGCGGCCCGGGCCTTAATCGATGCGGATACGGTGCTGAGCCTTCATGTCAACGGCACGCTTCGACAGACGGCCCGTCTGGGCGACATGATTTTTTCGGTCACCGACGTCCTGCTGGCCCTTTCCGAACTCTACATCCTGCGACCCGGCGACCTGGTGTTCATGGGCACCCCCTCCGGCGTGGCAGCCCTGCAGAAAGGCGACCGTTTCCATGCCGTCCTGCAGGGCGTAACGGAATTGCAAGGCACTATCATCTAATCATCAAAGGGAGTAAGCATCATGAGTATCATTTCGGAATTCAAGGAATTCGCCCTGCGCGGCAATGTCATCGACCTGGCGGTCGGTGTGGTCATCGGTGGAGCCTTCGGGAAAATCGTGACCTCTCTGGTCAATGACCTGATCATGCCTTCGGTTTCTGTTCTCATCAGTAGCGCTGATTTCAAAAGCCTTTCCGCCGTGCTGCGGCCGGCTACCATTGGTGCAGACGGCAAGGAAACCATGCCGGTCATTCTGCTCAATTACGGCGCATTCATCCAGACCATCGTCGACTTCACCATCATCGCGTTCGTGATTTTTATTGCGATCAAGGCCATCAACCGCATCCGTCGCCAGCAGCAGCCGGAAGCACCGGTGCCGGTCGAACCCAGCGAGGAGGTCAAACTGCTGACTGAAATCCGCGATGCCCTTAAAAAGCAAGGAGCCTGACATGCGCCCATACCTGACGGCGGCACTGCTCACATTCGCCGCACTCGGCGCTTCCGCGGAGTCCGGACTGGACGGCAAAGCAATCCGGACCGCCGAGGACCTGCGCGATTCCGCAATGCGCGGCTCGCAGGCCTATACCATCGTCGAATCCCTGACCACCGAAATCGGCCCGCGCATGGGGGGTAGCGAAGCCTATGACCGCGCCACCGTCTGGGCGCAGGCGAAATTCAAGGCGCTGGGATACGACAAGGTTTGGTTGCAGCCGGTCACCTTTCCCGTGTGGCAACGCCGCTCGGAATCGGCAAGTGTCATCAGTCCCTACCCGCAGCGTCTGATGTTGACCGCACTTGGCGGCAGCGAAAGCACGCCCGGCGATCTGCGCGCGGACGTGGTCGAATTCGCCGATCTCGATGCCCTTAAGGCTGTTCCTGACGGCACACTGTCCGGGAAAATCGCGTTCGTGAATCTGAAAATGAAGCGCGCCAAGGACGGCAGCGGTTACGGCCCGGTCAGCAATGTCCGTCGTACCGGCGCCTCGGAAGCCGCTCGCAAGGGTGCCGTCGCTCTGCTGATCCGCTCGGTCGGCACTGACTCCGACCGCCTGCCGCATACCGGAATGATGAAATACGAGGACGGCGTGGCCCGGATTCCGGCAGCGGCACTGTCGGTTCCGGATGCCGACCTTCTGGCGAATATGCTCCGGCGCGGAAAACCGGTGACCGTGGAAATGAATATCCAGGCGGGATTCACCGGCAACAAAACCGAATACAACGTCATCGGCGAAATCACTGGGCGCAGCAAACCGGACGAAGTGGTCGTCATCGGCGGCCATCTGGACTCCTGGGACCTGGGCACGGGCGCCATCGATGACGGTGCCGGTATCGCCATCACCATGGCCGCGGGTGCAGTCATCGGCGACCTCAAGCAGGCCCCGAAGCGAACCATCCGCGTGATTGCCTTTGCCAACGAGGAGCAAGGGCTGCTCGGCGGCAAAGCCTACGCGGAAGCGATGAAAGGCGTGATGGATAAACACCAGCTTGGCGCGGAAAGCGATTTCGGCGCAGGCCGCATATACGCCCTGCATGCCGGCGTCAGCGCGGAGTCACGGCCCTTGATTGCGGAAATCGCCAAGGTCCTGCAACCCTTGGGAATCAGCCCGGCGGAAGGCGGCGGACCCGGGCCGGACATCAGCCCGAGTGTTCCGTACGGTCTGCCCTGGGTAGAGCTGCAACAGGACGGCAGTGATTATTTCGACTACCACCACACCGCCAACGACACGCTCGACAAGATCAATGCGCAGGATCTGGATCAGCAGGTCGCGGCCTACGCCGTTTTGGCCTATCTGGCTGCGGAAACCAAGATGGACGTCCGCCCGGAGCCGCCGAAAGCGGGAAACTGAATCAGCTGGTGCCGTTCTGACGGCGCCATTCCGCCAGCAGTACCGCGGCCGCGGCCGAGACATTGAGGCTTTCGACCTGCCCGGTACCCGGCACTTCCACGCGCAAACGGCTCGCGGCAATCAGCTCGGAATCAACCCCGGTCTGCTCGGCACCCATCACCATAACGCAGCGCGCGGGCAATGCCGACCGGAACACATCGTTGCCGCCCCGTACTACGGTGCTGACCAGCGTGAACCCGGCCGAGGCCAGTTGGGCAATCGCGTTATCGGTCCGTCCGAGCCGGATGAGCGGGACATGCTCAGCACCGCCTTCGGCCACGCGCGCGGCGGCACCGGAGTGGCTCAGTGCAGATGTTTTGGGCAACAGTATGGCCTGGACACCGAAATGCGCGGCCGAGCGCATGATGGCGCCCAGATTGTGCGGATTGCCGACACCGTCCAACCAAAGCAGCAGACAACCACCGGCTGGCGCGTTCATCAGCCACTGGGAAAGATTCAATTCCGGCTGCGGCAGAAGCGCCAGACAGACCCCTTCGTGATGGGCACTGCCGGTGAGTTTTTCGAGATCTTCGTTTTCCACCACGTTGTAACCGATGCGGTTCTTGACACAGAACGCCAGGAGTTCCTGCAGCTTGGGAATGCGTGACTCCAGCAACCATAGCTTGCGGACGCTCTCCGGCCGCTTTTTGAAAGCCGCGATACAGGCATTCAACCCGTAAATGCGGAACTCCTTCGGTTTGACCGGCCGCATCTGTTCCTGCCGGTCCGGCTCGTCACCGCGTGACGTGCGCAGTGCGTCGCGATCGGCACGATTCGGCATGCGCGGACCTTGACGGTCATCGCGGCGCGGCGGGCGCGGGGCGCGGTCGCCATCACGGGACTGCCCGGGACCGCGGTAAAGCGGGTGTTTGTCTTTCGGGTCGGTCATGAATTATCCCTGTTCGCCATGAATCGCGATGCTCAATGCAAAACGCTTTCGGTATCCGGCATTGCGGCTTCCTGCCGGCTTAAATCACGGGCACGTTGCTCCGGCGACTGCGTATAAGGCGCCAGCCAACGGTACATGACCGGCACGATGAACAGCGTCAGCACCGTGGCGCACAGGACACCGAACACCACGACGATACCGATGGCCTGGCGCGATCCGGATCCCGGGCCACTGCCCAGCATCAGCGGCAAGGCGCCGGCCGCCGTAGCGATCGAGGTCATCAGAATCGGACGCAGGCGAACCGAAGCCGCCTCGATGATGGCCGCATCGACACCCAAACCGGCATCGCGGCGCTGGTTAGCGAATTCGACGATCAGGATGCCGTTCTTGGCCGCGAGGCCAATCAGCATGATGATGCCGACCTGACTGAACAGATTGAGACTGCCACCCATCACCCACAGTCCGAGCAAGGCACCGAAAACCGCCATGGGAACCGTCAGCAGAATGACCAAGGGATGGATCAGGCTTTCGAACTGCGCCGCCAGCACCAGGTAAACGACCAGCAAGGCCAGCGCGAAGGTGAACAGCACGGCTTGACCGGATTTGAGATATTCGCGCGACTGTCCTTTGAAGTCGATCTGCACCGTGCCGGGAAGTTCTTCTTTTGCCGTATTCTGCAGCCAATTGAGCGCTTCACCCAGATTCGCTTCGGGCTTCAGGCCGGCCGAGACGGTAATGGCGCGCAGACGGTTGAATCGATTGAAACTGCCGGGCTCGGCCAGTTCACGGACATCAATGACCGAAGCCAAGGGCACCAGTTGTCCGCTGCCGGTACGCACATGCATGGCCAGAAGATCCGAAGGCGAGCGCCGCTGTTCGGCTTCGGCCTGGACGATCACATCGTATTCTTCGCCCCCCTCGACATAAGTACCGACACGGCGAGAACCGAGCATGCTTTCCAGCGTGCTGCCGATGGCCTGATTCGAAATCCCCAAGGCCGCCGCCCGCTCACGGTTGATCTCAAGCCGCAATTGGGGCCGCGTTTCCTTGTAGTCGGAATCCGGTCCGGTCAGATCCGGATTCTCCTCCATGCGTTTAAGCAGGCGGTCGCGCCATTGCACCAACTCGTTATAGTCCGAACCCTGCAGAACCATCTGGACCGGTTGGCCGCCGCCACGGACCAGTCCGGTCGGCTGCTGGGGCCGCGCCTGCACGCCGGGAATTTTCGACAGCAGCTTCCGGGATTCTTCGACAATGGCCGAGGTGTCCATATCCCGGTCTTTCCAGGGTTTGAGCAGCACGGTGGCACGCCCCGTGTGCATTTCCTCACTGGCACCGAATCCACCGGGAACCACCGCATTGATGCGGTCGATGGCCTCGGATTTCGACCGCAATGCCATCAGTTCGGCCTGCACCTGTTCCATCTGCTTGACCGTGTAATCGAAACCGGCGCCTTCGGGGCCATTCACCGCAACGAAAAAGACGCCGCGGTCCTCAGCCGGAGCCAATTCCTTCGGTACCAGTATGTAGAGAACGGCACTGGCACCGAGAATGGTGAGCATGGCGATGCCGATGGTCCTTCGTTTCGGCAAAAGCACCTGCAGTCTGTCGGCGTAATTCCGGCTGACGCGCTCGAGAAATCCGTTGATCCGCGCCTCGAAACCGGTAGCGCCGGCCTTGTGGGGTTTCAGGATCAAAGAACACATCATCGGGGTCAGGGTCAAGGCGACGACGGCCGAAATGGCGATGGCGCTGGCCATAGTCACCGCCAATTCGCGGAAAAGGCGGCCGTTGTTTCCTTCGATGAACGCCATCGGCAGGAATACCGCGACCAGCACGGCGGTGGTGGCAATCACGGCAAACGCGACCTGACGGGTGCCGCGGAATGCACCCAACATCGGCGGCTCGCCGGCATCGATGCGGCGCTGTGCGTTTTCAAGAACCACGATGGCGTCATCGACCACCAGGCCGATGCACAATACCAATGCCAACAAGGTCAGCAGATTGATGGAATAGCCGAATAACCAAAGTGCGATGAAGGCCGCCATCAGGCAAACCGGAACCGTCACCGCCGGAATCAGTGCTGCCCGCACGCTTCCAAGGAACAGCCAGATCACCAGCAGCACCAAGACAATGGCTTCAAACAGGGTGCTATAGACCTTCTTGACCGCGGCATCGATGAACACGGTGGTATCGAAATTGATGCCCATGGTCATGCCTTCCGGAAGCCCCGGATTGATCCGGTCGATTTCGGCGCGGACATCCCGCGAAACCTGCAAGGCATTGGCGGTGGATGTTTTGATGATGCCCAACGCTAGCTGCGGCTCGCCATTGCCGCGGAACCATGCACGGCGGTCGGCCGACTCGCGGGCAACGCGCGCGACATCGGACAGGACGATGCTCTGGCCATCGGACATGGTCTTCAGCACCAGCTTCTCAAAGGCGGCCGGTGAATCGAAGCTGCGGTTGACGCGCAGCAGGAAATCGCGGTCCTGCGACTCCAGCCGGCCGGCCGGCAATTCGAGATTTTCACGGCGCAATGCGCTTTCGACATCCGACACAGTGAGGCCCCGGGCTGCCAAGGCGTCATCGTTCAGCCAGACCCGCATCGCATAACGCTGGCCACCGGAAAGCCGGACCTGGGCCACGCCGGGAATGCTGGAAAAACGGTCCGCAAGATAGCGGTCGGCATAGTCGGTCAAGGCCAGCGCATCGGCTCCCTTTTGCACGACACGGATCCAGATGATGACATCGGCATCGGCTTCCACCTTGGCGATTTCCGGAGCATTCGCCTCCTCGGGAAGTCGGTCGGCCACACGGCTCACGGCGTCGCGCACATCGTTGGCGGCGGACTCGATGTCGCGTTCGAGGGTGAATTCGAGATTGACCGAAGCACGGCCGTTGCGGGACGAACTGGTGACCAGATCGACGCCTTCGATGCCAGCGACCGCATCCTCAAGCACTTGCGTTACGCGCGTCTCCACGACACCAGCCGCGGCTCCGGGGTAAGCGACATCGATGGAAACCACCGGCGGATCGATATTCGGCAATTCGCGCAGGGGCAGACGGGTGAAAGCAATGAGACCGACGGTTACCAGCATCAGGCTGATGACGGCGGCGAATACCGGGCGTTTGATCGAAATATCGGAGAGGATCATGGAACGGCCGGAACCACTTTCAGCTTCTGGCCGTCGCGCAGTTTCGAGGTGCCCTCGAGCACCACCTTCTCGCCGGACTTCAGACCTTCAAGCACCTCGACCTTGCCGTCATGACGGCTGCCGATGCGGACATCACGGCTTTGGGCAGTGCCATCGGCGCCTGCCAAGTATACGAAGGTGCGGTTGCCGATCTGCTGCACGGCCAACTCGGGAATCACCAAAGCCTGCACGGCCTCCTGCTGCAGGGTAACCCGCATCAGCATGCCCGGGCGGACCAGACCGGCGGCATTATCGATGGCGCCGCGGACCATGATGGCGCGGGTCGCGACATCCACGCGGGAGTCGATGCCCGCGACACGGGCCGGCAGCACCTGTCCGGGAGCAGCATCAGCCTGCAGTTCCAGAACCATCCCGGTTTTCAGCTGCGGCAGCAGGCTTTCCGGAACCGGGAAATCCACCCACAGGTGATCGAGGTCATCCAGATTGACCATCACCGCACCGGCGGCGACGTATTGGCCCTGGCTGACTTGGCGCAGACCCAGAACACCGCTGAACGGCGCGCGGATGATGCGATCATTCAGACGCTCCTGTGCCGCCTGCATCCGCGCCTTTGCCGCGTTGCGGGCAGCAATCACGGTATCGAGCTGGCTCTTGGCGACCAGTTGCCGGCTCTGCAGATTCTGCAGACGCGCGACCTGCGCGCTGAGATCGTTCAGATTGGCTTGGGCTTCGGCCAGTTCGGCTTTGACCGTCCCGGCATCCAGTTCGACCAGCACCTGTCCTTTGGAGACCCGCTGGCCGCTTTCAAAACGGACGGCCGCGATGCGCTCGGACTGTTTGGCGGCAATGACCACCGAATCACGGGCCTTGGCCGTGCCGATGGCCTGGATGCGGTCACTCCAGGACTGCGGAACGACAGTGACCACGGTCACCGTAGCCGGCGGGCCGCCTTCTTTTCCCGGGCGGTTTTCACCGCTGCTGCAGGCCGTCGCCAGCAGTACCGCTGCCATCAGAGAAACACGCATGGGGAATTCCTTCAGGATCTTGCCTGAGATTATAAACGGCTTAGCCGCCGCCACCGTTAATGGCATGTAAAGAAAACGCCGGCGAGCCGGCGTTTCCGGGGGAATTACACGTTATGCCTTACTTCCACTCGCCCATGGCGGCCAGACCGTTGTCGCGGGCGCGGGCATGCACGGTTTCCTGGGCCTTGGCGACATTGTTGACGATGTCTTGGCCCCATATCTTCAGGGCAGCCGACTGCATGGCGCGGCCGTAGCTGAAGCTCAGCGGCCACGGCAGGTTTTCCATCTTGTTCATTTCGTTCAGATGCGCGGTGGCATCTTCGTCGGATTGACCGCCGGACAGGAACACGATGCCCGGCAATGCCGCAGGAACTGCGGACTTCAGGCACTGCACGGTGTAGTCGGCAACGACTTCAGCCGTGGCCTGATCCGGACAATCCTTGCCCGGAATGACCATGCTGGCTTTCAGGATGGTGCCTTCCAGCATCACATTGTGCTGGTATAGGGCATTGAACAGCGCGCGAAGCACCTTTTCAGTGACCACGAAGCAATCGTCGATGTCATGCTCGCCGTCCATGATCACTTCCGGTTCGACCATCGGCACGATACCGGCTTCCTGGCAGAGGGCGGCGTAGCGGGCCAGCGCGTGGGCATTGGCCTCGATGCAGGTATCGGACGGCATGCCGTCTTCGATGTTGATGTTGATGACCGCACGCCATTTGGCGAATTTGGCGCCGAGACCGGCATACTCATTCAGACGCTCGCGCAGACCGTCGAGACCGTCGGTGACCACCTCACCGGGGAAACCGGCCAGCGGCGTGGTGCCTTTGTCGACCTTGATGCCCGGCAGGATGCCGTTGTCCATCATGACCTTGGTGAATGGCACGCCGTCCTTAGTTTTCTGACGCAGGGTTTCATCGTACAGAATCGCGCCGGAAATATGCTCGGCCAGCCCGGGCGTGGTCAGCAGCATTTCACGGTAGGCGCGGCGGTTTTCTTCGGTATTTTCCACACCTACGCTATCGAAACGCTTCTTGATGGTGGCGTTGGATTCGTCGATGGCGATGATGCCTTTGCCGCGGGCAACCATGGCTTCGGCGATTTCGGGGAGTTGGTCGATGCTCATGAGGGCGATCCGGGGGTGGTTGGGGTGACCATATTATAACCTATGACCACAGACTGCCCAACGGCTAGACCAAGGCAAACAAGCCACATTCCAAAGCCAGCAGTCTTTCTTTGGCTCTCAAGCCGCCCGCGTAGCCCACTAGCTCACCCTTGCTGCCAATAATTCGATGACAGGGAACGATTATTGAAATGGCATTCGCACCATTGGCACTGGCCACCGCCCTGACCGCGCTCTTGTTGCCCACCTTCTCGGCAAGACCGAGGTAACTGCTGGTTTCACCATACGCTACGCCCAGTAATGCATTCCAAACGCGTTTCTGGAAATCGCTACCGACCAGCAACAAAGGCAGCTCGAAGCGTTTTCTTTCCGCTCGGAAATATTCGTCCAACTGCCGCTTGGTTTCAGAAAGTACAGCCGTCTCGCCCTCAATGAACTCGGCGTTTAAGCCACGCGCAATTCGTCCATCTACTGTGCTGCGCATTTTCCGGTAACGCCAATCGCACAGACAAAGTTTATCGTCAAAGGAACCCAGAACCAGCTCGCCGTAGGGCGTTTTTAAATATTGGATATAAATTGAAATTTACAAATCCCCCAGGCCCTCGGTTCTGCCGCCCTCGCCCACCGCCAGAAGGCGCAGGGTGTTGGTGGCACCGTGCTGCTCCATGTGGTCGCCGCTGGTAATCAGCACACGATCGCCAGCAGCCAAATAGCCCTGATCAAACAGCTGCTTGATGGCCTTGCGGGCAGCGACCCGCATGGACTGGCCTTCGGAATCGAAATTGACCGGCGCCACATCGCGCATCAAGGCCATGCGCCGGCGGGCGTAGCCGAAACGCGACAGTCCGAACAGCGGCACATTGGCACGGAAACGCGACAGATAGCGGGCAGTGCCGCCGGATTCGGTCAGAGCGATGATGCCGCGCAACTGGATATGCTCGGCGATGAACATGGCCGACATCGCAATGGCCTGGTCGACGCGCTCGAGATCGCGCGGCGCCGCTTCGAAGTCGGTGTCGTGCTTGAACTGGCGCTCGGCGCCGAGGCAGATCCGGTTCATCGCTTCCACGGCCTTGACCGGGTAGGCACCGGATGCGGTCTCGGCGGACAACATGACGGCATCAGTGCCGTCGATGACTGAATTGGCGACGTCCAGCACTTCGGCGCGAGTCGGTATCGGATTATCAACCATCGACTGCAGCATCTGGGTCGCGGTGATCACCACCTTGTTGCATTCCAGCGCAGTCTTGATGATCAGCTTCTGCAGGCCGGGCAGCTCGGCATCACCGATCTCCACGCCCAAATCGCCGCGGGCGACCATCACCACATCGCTGGCCTGGGTGATTTCCACCAAGCGTTCGATGGCTTCGGCACGTTCGATTTTGGCCACGATGTGGGCATAGGATCCGTGACTCAGCGCAATCGAGCGGGCCAATTCGATATCGGCCGCGCTGCGACAGAACGATACCGCAAGGAAATCGACATCAAGTTTGGCGGCGATGGCGATGTGTTCCTTGTCCTGTTCGGACAGGGCATCGAGCGAAAGTCCGCCGCCGAGACGGTTCAAGCCTTTGCGGTTGGACAGCGCGCCACCGGCCAACACTTCGGTGACGATGGTGTCGCCCTCGAGGGTCTTCACCATCAGCGCGACCAGTCCGTCGTCGAGCAGCAGGGTGTCGCCGGGCATGACATCCTTGACCAGACCGAGGTAACTGACACCGACCTGGGTTTCGTCGCCCAGCGGCGCATCCGCGCGGCAGACCAGCCGGAATTCGCTGCCGTTGACCAGATGGACCTTGTCGTTGGCGAATTTTTCAATACGGATCTTGGGACCCTGCAGATCAGCCAGAATGCCGACTTCACGCCCGAGACTGGCGGCAATCTCGCGCACGCGTGTCACCCGCTCGGCATGCTGCTCGGCGGTACCATGCGAGAAGTTCATGCGCACCACGTTGACGCCGGCTTCGATGATCTGCGCCAGAACGCCGGGCTGATCGGTCGCCGGGCCGAGCGTAGCGAGGATTTTGGTGCGGCGGAAATTGGTGGCGGTCATCGGGCTTGGTTCTCGTTTCGGGGTGGCGATGCGGATTCAGTGGCGGCGCGGTGGCAGGGCTTGAGGAAAGCCGTTCAAGCTTGACACAGTTTGACCCGGCACGCTTCGGGAAGGCATCTGCATACGTTTGCGCCGCGCGAGGGGACGAGCGCTCATGCGCCGCGTTCGAGCAATGCCGTGACTGCCGGAAGCGGTTTGCCTTCGCAGAACTCCAGAAAGGCGCCACCGCCGGTCGAGATGTAACCGACATCGGCCTCGATGCCGAACTTATCGACGGCTGCCAGCGTATCACCGCCGCCGGCGATCGAGAAAGCCTTGGAGCGTGCGATGGCCAGCGCCAGGGTTTCGGTGCCTTTGGCGAAGGCGTCGAATTCAAACACGCCGACCGGGCCATTCCAGATGACCGTACCGGCCTGCTCGATCAGGGCCGCATAACGTGCCGCCGTGTCCGGTCCGATGTCCAGAATCAGATCATCCGCCGCCACATCGGCAACGGTTTTCACTGCGGCTTCGGCATCGGCCACGAAAGTTTTGGCCACGACCACATCGGAGGGAATCGGGATATCGGCACCGCGGGACTTGGCGTCGGCCAGAATGGCCTTGGCCGTATCCAGCAAATCCGGTTCGTAAAGGGATTTACCAACCGGCAGACCGACCGCGGCCATGAAGGTATTGGCGATGCCGCCACCGACGATGAGTTGATCGACCTTGCCGACCAGATTCGCCAGCAGGGCCAACTTGGTCGAGACCTTGGAGCCGGCGACGATGGCCAGCAAGGGCCGCTGCGGCGCCTGCAGGGCTTTTGCCAGGGCATCCAGCTCCGCCATCAGTAGTGGGCCACCGCAGGCGATTTTCGCGGCACGGATGGCGCCATGCGTACTGGCCTGTGCGCGGTGCGCGGTGCCAAAGGCATCCATGACATACACATCGCACAGATCGGCCATCTTCTGGGACAAGACCGCATCATCGGCACCCTCACCGACATTCATCCGGCAGTTTTCCAACAACACCAATTGTCCCGGCTGGACAGCCACGCCATCCAGCCAGTCGCGCTTCAGCGGCACCGGCAGGCCGAGCAGTTCAGACAGACGTGCCGCCACCGGCGCCAATGAATCGGCTTCCGACCAGACACCCTCGGTCGGACGGCCCAGATGCGAAGTCACCATTACCGCCGCGCCTTTCTCCAAGGCCAAGCGCAGGGTCGGCAATGCGGCCTTGATCCGCTGCTCGGAAGTAATCCGACCCTCTTTCACCGGAACGTTGAGGTCTTCACGGATCAGCACGCGTTTGCCGCGCAAATCGAGGTCGGTCATCCGGAGCACGGACATGGCTTGGCTTCCTGTTGAAAATAAAGGCTATTGTCGCATTTTTCAGGACATTTCCCAATCCTTTGACTTGAATCAAAGCCAATTCCGGCGGAGGCGTTTAGGATTTCGGACATGAGCCAAGCCACCCTTTTCGACCGGGATTTAATCCGCTGCTATGAGGGTGTCGGGCCACGCTATGTATGCGAAAATAGTCCGAACCCCTGGGTCCTCCGCATGCCAGACAACCCGTCGTCACCAACGATTGCCGAAGCCGTCGATCTGCTCCAGTGCGGCGGCCTCTTAGCGATTCCGACCGAAACCGTTTATGGGCTGGCCGCCGATGCCCGCAATTTCGATGCCGTTGCGCGAATCTTTGCCCTGAAAGGCCGACCCGCGGACCACCCCCTGATCGTGCATATCGCAGACGCCGACCAGCTCGATGACTGGGCCACGGCCATTCCCGAAGCCGCGCGCAAACTGGCTGCCGCCTTCTGGCCCGGCCCGCTGACCTTAATCCTGAAAAAACGTGCGGATGTAACGGACACGGTGACCGGCGGGCAGGATACGGTCGGTGTGCGCAGTCCGGACCATCCGCTGACGCTTGCCCTGCTGCGGGCTTTCGGTGGTGGGCTGGCGGCACCCTCAGCCAATCGGTTCGGCCGCATCTCACCGACCAGCGCCGCGCATGTGCGTGATGAATTCGGCGATGCCGCACCGCCGATACTGGATGGCGGCCCCTGCACGGTCGGCATCGAAAGCACCATCCTCGATCTCAGCCAAAACCCGCCCCGTATTCTGCGCGAGGGACACATTCGTCGCGAGCAGCTTCTCCCTTTTCTACCCGACCTGCAAAGCGGTATCGGCACCGCCAGTCCGCGTGTTTCGGGAAGCCTTGACGCCCACTACGCGCCGCGCACGCCGATGCGCATGCTGGAGCGTGAGCATCTGATTGAAACCGCCACGGACGACCCGCGCTACGTGCTATTGGCGCTCGATGCGCTGCCGGCGGATACGCGGGGACTCAGTCTGCCGGCACAGCCCGAAGCTTATGCCCATGGTCTGTATGCCGCCCTGCGCGAACTCGATTCCGGCGATGCCGCATGCATCCTGATCGAACAGCCCCCGTCCGGACCGGACTGGCTGGCGGTGAACGACCGTATCAAACGCGCCCTGGCCGGCGCAGGTGTTTGAGGCGGGGCCATGCTGATATCCGAAAGCAAATCTTTCCTGTTCGTGCATGTGCAGAAAACCGCAGGCACCAGCCTTGCCGAGATTCTGAAACCGCATGCGCTGAATCCGGCAAATGGCCGCATGAATAAACTGGCCTCTGATCTGGGTCTGGTGCGTGACTGGCGGAAATTCCATTTCCGCAAGCATGCCAATCTGCGCAAGGCACAGTCCGTGATTCCCGCGCCGGTGTATGACGGCCTATTCAAGTTCGCTTTCGTGCGCAATCCCTGGGAACGTCTGGTGTCCTGGTATCAATACGTACAGAGAACACCCTTGCACGAGGATTGCCGGCCCGGCGAAACCTTTGCCGACTTCGCCGCTCGTTTTCTGGAAAAACCGAGGCGCGCGCAATGGTGGATGATTGAAGACCTCAACGGTGTCATGGGGCTGGATTACGTCGGCCGTTTCGAGAACCTCAATGACGACATCGCGTACCTCTGCCAGCGGATCGGAATCAAGGCGCAGACGCTTCCGCATAGGAATAAAATGGCCGACAAGGATTACCGCACTTTCTATGACGACAGACTGGCATTGGCCGTTAAGAACAACTGGACGCGTGAAATCGACGCCTTCGGATATACCTTCGAACCCTAAAAAAGCCCGCATTCGCGGGCTTTTTCATTCATTGATGTACTGCTCTTATTTGGCGTTCATCAGTGCCGCGGTCATGTCGAGCATGCGGTTGGAGAAGCCCCATTCGTTGTCGTACCAGGAGCAGACCTTGACCAGCGTGCCGCCCATGACCTGAGTCAGGGTGCTGTCGTAGACCGAGCTGTTGGGATTGTGGTTGAAATCGATCGACACCAGCGGCTTGCTGTTGTAGCCCAGCACGCCCTTGAGCGGACCTTCGGAAGCGGCCTTCAGTACCGCATCGATTTCTTCCTTGGTGGTTTCGCGGACGGCGACGAATGACAAATCGACCACCGACACATTGATGGTCGGAACGCGCATCGAGAAGCCGGTCAGCTTGCCGTTCAGTTCCGGCAACACCAGGCCGACTGCGGCGGCGGCACCGGTCTTGGTCGGAATCTGGCTCATGGTGGCGCTGCGGGCGCGGCGCAGGTCGCTGTGGTACACATCGGTCAACACCTGATCATTGGTATAGGCATGGATGGTGGTCATCAGGCCGTGCATGATGCCGATTTTCTCATGCAGCGCCATGGCCAAGGGCGCCAGGCAGTTGGTGGTGCAGGACGCGTTGGAGATGACGGTATGCTCGGCCTTCAGCAGGTGGTGGTTGACGCCGAACACGAAGGTGCCGTCGACGTCTTTGTCGCCCGGGGCGGAAATGATGACCTTCTTGGCGCCGCCGGCCAGATGCGCCGAGGCCTTGGCTTTGGAAGTGAACAGACCGGTGCATTCCAGAACAACGTCGACGTCATGAGCGCCCCACGGAATTTCGGCGGGGTTGCGCACGGCATAGACCTTGATGCGGTCGCCGTTGACGATCAGATCGCCGCCTTCGGCGGTGACCGTGCCTGGGAACTTGCCGTGCGCGGTATCGTACTGGGTCAGATGGGCGTTGGTTTCGGCATCGCCCAGATCGTTGATGGCGACCACCTGGATTTCATTGGTGCGGCCGGATTCATAGAGGGCACGCATTACATTGCGACCGATGCGGCCATAGCCGTTGATGGCGACTTTGATGGTCATTACAGACTCCCGGTAGGCGGTGAAACCACTATTTTAGCAAAGTTTGCACGGGCACTGGGCAGCGCGTACGGGGGATGCTCTATCATGGACTCTGGCTAGAACCTGCGGTTTTCCATGGATCTCGATATGATTGCCTTGGCCGGCCTGTTTTTTCTGGTGGCCGCGCTGTACTCCTCGGTTGGGCATGCCGGTGCCAGCGGTTATCTGGCGGCCATGGCCCTTCTCGGCTTCGCCCCGGAGCAGATGCGCCCGACCGCGCTGGCACTGAATATTTTAGTCGGTGGTATCGGTCTTTGGCGTTTCTACCGGGCCGGTCTGGTGCCCTGGCGCAAAGTGCTGCCCTTCGTGCTGGCCTCGATTCCGATGGCCTTTCTGGCGGCGCAATGGAAAATTCCTCAGGAAACCTACAGCTTTCTGCTGGGCGCCCTACTCCTCACCGCCGCCATCGGCGCTTGGCGCAGCGGCCATCTCATGGCGCAAAGCGGCGAAACCCTGTACTCGAAGCCGGTGCCGTGGCCTGCCGCACTCGCCGCCGGCGGCGCGATCGGCTGTCTGTCAGGAATTACCGGCACCGGCGGTGCGATTTTCCTGACGCCGCTGATCCTGGCCATGGGCTGGGCACATACGCGCGAAGCGTCCGGCCTGTCGGTGGCTTTCGTCTGGCTTAACTCGCTGGCGGCCATACTCGGGCTATTACGCAGCAATCAGAGCTTTCCGGAAGCCCTGCCGGTCTGGTTGCTGGCGGTCGCCCTGGGCGCCGTGCTGGGCACGCAGCTGGGCATCCAGCGATGGCCGGTGCACCGTCTGCGCAAAAGTCTGGCCGTGGTGTTGGCGATTGCGGCCGGGAAACTGCTGCTCAGCTAGTTGCAGACGAACGCAATCTGCGCATCACTTCAGATTATCAACAGCCGAAACCACCGCATCCACGGTAATGCCGAAGTGCACATACAACTGGTCGGCCGGAGCCGAGGCACCGAAGGAATCCATGCCAATGACGGCGCCGTCCAGACCCACGTATTTGTACCAGAAGTCTCGGGTACCGGCTTCCACGGCAATGCGTCGACGGCAGGCGGCAGGAAGCACCGATTCGCGGTAAGCGGCGTCCTGACGCTCGAACACAGTCGTGCTCAGCATCGATACCACACGCACGGCCACGCCTTTCTCAGCCAGCTGCTTCGCGGCCTGCACGGCCAACTCCACTTCCGAGCCGGTGCCGATCAGGATCAGCTCGCAGGCGCCGGGTTGGCTTTCGAACAGGACATAGCCGCCGCGGGCGATATCGGCGACCTGCTGTGCACTACGTGGCTGGTGCGCCAGATTCTGCCGGCTGAAAACCAGACAGCTCGGCCCGCCACGGCGTTTGATCGCTTCCGCCCAGGCGGTTGCTGACTCGACCGCATCGCATGGACGCCAGACATCATTGTTGGGAATGTATCGCAGCGAAGCCATGTGCTCGACCGGCTGATGGGTCGGGCCATCTTCGCCGAGACCGATGGAATCGTGGGTGAACACATGGATGACATTGGCCGGAATCAGCGCCGACATGCGCAGCGCATTGCGCGAATAGTCGGAGAATACCAGGAAGGTGGCATCGTAGGGCAGGAATCCGCCGTGCAATGCCAAGCCGTTGGCGATGGCGCTCATGCCGAATTCGCGCACGCCGTAGTAAACGTAGTTGGCATCGGCATCGGAGCCCGCTACCGACTTCGAGCCCTTCCACAGCGTCAGATTCGAATGCGCCAGATCGGCGGAGCCGCCGATCAGTTCCGGCAGCAAGGGCGCGAAGGTTTCAATCGCCATCTGCGAAGCCTTGCGTGAAGCCACCACCGGACCTTCAGCCTGCAGTTTCGCGATGTATGCGGCGGCCTGCTCAGCGAAGCCCTCCGGCAGCGCGTCAGACAAACGGCGCTGCAGCTCGGCGGCCGCCTCCGGGTGCGCGGCGGCATAAGCACTGAACAGATCGTTCCATGCGGCATTGCGCTTGGTGCCGGCATCCCGCGCACGCCAACCGTCGTAAACAGCGTCAGGAATTTCGAATGGCGCATGCGGCCATTTCAGCGCGGCTCGGGTCAATGCGATTTCATCCTTGCCCAGCGGCGCACCGTGCGCGCTTTCCTTGCCCTGCTTGTTCGGCGATCCGAAACCGATCGCGGTCCGACAGCAGATTAGGGTTGGCTTTCCGGTTTCGGCCTGCGCGGTACGGATGGCCTGATCAATCTCAACCGGATCGTGGCCGTTGACATGGCGGATGACCTGCCAGCCGTAAGCTTCGAAACGGGCGGGGGTATCATCGGTGAACCAACCATCGGTGTTGCCGTCAATCGAGATGCGGTTGTCGTCCCAGAAGCAGATCAGCTTGCCCAGACCCCAGGTGCCAGCCAAAGAAGCGGCTTCATGCGACACGCCTTCCATCAGACAGCCGTCCCCGAGGAACACCCAGGTTGTGTGGTCGATGATGTCGAATCCAGGACGGTTGAAACGTTGCGCCAGCACTTTCTCGGCCAAGGCGAAACCAACGGCATTGGCCAGTCCCTGGCCGAGCGGGCCGGTGGTGGTTTCCACTCCGGGCGTTTCGGTCGCTTCCGGATGGCCGGCGGTACGCGAATGCAGCTGGCGAAAGCGCTTCAACTCGTCAATCGGCAGATCGTATCCGGACAAGTGCAGCAGCGCGTAATGCAGCATCGAGCCGTGGCCGTTGGACAGTACGAAGCGGTCGCGGTTGGGCCACTTCGGATTCACCGGATTATGCCGGTAGTAGCCGTTCCAGAGCACCTCGGCGATATCGGCCATGCCCATCGGCATACCCGGATGCCCGGACTTGGCCGCTTCCACGGCGTCGATGGCGAGAAAACGGACGGCATTGGCCAATTCGATACGGGATGCGCTCATGGGGCGGCTCGGGTGCGGTGATACGCTATTTTACCTGAAAGCCGATTTTTCCGGTTTGCCGAAATGGAAAATGGCCGCTTGCGCGGCCATTTCCGTATGCCGGGAGAGAAGCCCGATCAGTTGACGCGCGGTGCCGGCTTCAGGATGCGCGGGGTCACGAAAATAAGCAGCTCGGCCTTTTCCATGTCCTTGCTGGATTTCTTGAACAATGCGCCGAGGAACGGGATATCGCCGAGGAACGGAACCTTACTGACGTCATCGCGGTTCTTGAACTCGTAGACGCCGCCGATGACCACGGTCTGGCCGTCGTCAACTAGAACCGCCGTGCTGACTTCACGCTTCTGGATCTGCGGCACGTCGCCGGTCGGGGTCGACAGGAAATCCTTGATTTCATCTTTCTTGACGCCCAGGTCGAGGAACACGCGGCCATCCTGGGTGATGGTCGGGGTCACTTTCAGCTCCAACAGCACTTCCTTGAATTCCACGGTCGCCTGCGGGACGGTGGTGGTGCCGGAGGCCTGAGTGGTCACGTAACCGACCTCATCGCCCTGGCGGATGACCGCGGCTTTCTGGTTGGAGGTGATCACGCGCGGATTGGAAATGACTTCGCCGCGACCTTTGGTTTCCAGTGCCTGCAGCTCCATATCCAATGAAGTATTAGCGCCGAGGATACTGAAGTTCAGGATGCCGGCCGGATTGCTCAGCGGCAGGTTCACCTGGAAGCCCGAATCGCGGGTCACTCCCGGATTGGTGGCATCGATGCCGTAGCGGTCGCTGATACCGAACTTGGCGCCGAGTTCGCGCGCGAAGGAATCCTGCGCGACCACGATACGGGCCTCGATCATGACTTGATCGACGGCACGGTCGAGGGTCAGCAGCAGCTGTTTGACTTCAGCGACTTTCTTCGGGATGTCGATCAGCAGCAGGGTGTTTGTACGCGAATCGAAGCTGACGCTGCCGCGGGACGACAGGAAGCCACGCTGCTGCTGCTGCTGCTGGGCGCCACCTGCACTGACTCCACCAGAACCGGACTTGCTGTTTTCGGTCAGCAGCTTGGCGATTGCCTCGGCATTACCGTAGTTGATCTGGATGTATTCGCTGATGGTTTCTTCACGGGTTTCGATGGCGATACGCGCATCTTCCTTGGCCTGCTCGTAGGACGCGAGTTCCTGCTGCGGACCAATCCAGATGACATTGCCGTCTTTGCGCTTATCCAAGCCCTTGGCGCGCAGAATGATTTCCAGCGCTTGATCCCACGGCACATTGACCAGACGCAGGGTCACATTGCCGCCGACCGAATCGGCCGCGACGATGTTGAGGTTGGATTCATCGGCGATCAACTGCAGCACGGTACGCACCGGCACGTCCTGGAAGTTGAAGGTGACCGGACGGCCGGCATAGCCGCTGGTTTTCTTGCCGCTGGAAACGGCGCCGGTACGGGCCAGATCGGTTTTGGCGGCAACGGCAGCGGCTTTGGGCGTGACTTCAACGACATACTCGTTGCCGGTCTGGTAGGCCATCATATCGGCATTGCCCTTGGTATTCAGCACCAAGCGGGTTTTGCCACCCATGTCGCGCGCATCGATGTTCATCACCGGAGTGGCATAACCGGCCACATCCATCTGGCGGCGCAGATCGGCCGGCAACTTGGCATTGACGATGTCCACGACCAGCTCGGTACCCTGTTCTTTCATGACCGGTGCGGCATTGGTGCCGTCAAATCGGACGATCATGCGTCCGGATCCGTTATCGCCCCGTTTGAAATCGATGCCTGAAACCGCAACGGCATTATTGGTCGCGGATTTCGGATCGAGGGTCAGCACCAGGGTGTTACCCACGGCCTGCGTGCGGTACTGGGCGTTCTTAGCCAAGTCGACTACAACGCGGGTCCGGCCGCCGGATTCAACCGTATTCACCGATTTGGCGGCACCGGTGGTCAGCTGCAACCTGCGCTGGGCGAAAGCATTGCTGGTTTCCGGCAAATCGATGGCGATACGCGGCGGATTGTCGGTACTGAAGGCCTGGATATCACCGACTGGCTCAGCGAACTGCAGGGTAATGGCGGTTTTGCCATCGGCCTGCGTAGCGGCTTTGACGTCCTTGAGGACATTGTCGGCCCAGGCAGTCTGTGCGAACAGGAGACAGAGAGCGGCGCTGAGCACGCCGGACTTGAAGCCCGCAGTCCGCGATTTGCTGTTGAAAATAATCGTCATTTCTTTTCCCCACTATTTGATTCGTTCAACGCAATAACCGCCTGCCTTTCGAGCCAACCGCCATTGCCGTCAGGCACCAGTTCAACCAATTCAATGCGGTTGGCCGATACCGCGACCACACGGCCATCGCTTTGGCCGAGATAAACCCCGGGACGGACCCGGTAGGTCACTTTATCGGGTGCCAACACCAGCGCCGAAAGCCCAGGACCGGTACCTATACTGCCGACCATGCTCAACGTGTCGAGCGTATAAGCTTCAAGGGGCTGACGGCGGCGGTACAGATCGGGACTCGGACCGCCGGTATTGGACATACGGTTGAGCGGCGGTTTGCTGAACGGGTCGCGCAGACCTTCGGGTGAATACACCGCGACCGGCGGATTCTGGATTAGCGGCAGCGGATCCAATGGCGGTGCCGATTTGTTCTTGACCACATTGATCCATTCACGCAGATCGGAATCGCCTTTGGCGCAGGCAGTGGCCATCAGTACGGCAGATGCAAGCAACAGCCAATGGATGTTGCGCAGCGAAATCATCATGGCGCACCCCCTTCCACCGGAGCCGCGGCCTGTTCATCAGGATCCAGATAGCGGTAGGTTTTGATGGTGCCAGCCATTTCCAGAAGCTCGTTGTTGGCCCCGCGGGGCTTCAATGAAATGTCATGCATGGTCATGATGACCACGCGTGGCAGCGACGCCACGCCACTCATGAAGGCACCGAACTGGTGGTAGTTGCCGACCATGCGGATAGATATCGGTTTTTCCGCGTAGAACTCGCGCGGCGTTTCCGGACCCGGCTGGAACAGCTCGTTGGTTATGCCGCTCTGTAGGGCCTGCTGCGACACGTCAACGATCAGATCTGGCATTTCATTTTTGCTCGGCAGTTGGCGCAGCATCTGCTGGAGGATGAGCTCCATCTGTTCCAACTGCTGTTTGAGCGGCTCCAGATTGGAAGCGCGCACCTGCTTGTTCTCGAAATCGACGCGCAACGCGGCTTCTTCCAATTCCAGACGCAGCATTTCATCACGCTTGTCCTTGATCATGAAGAACCAAGCACCCAACAGAATCAGGAAAATCACGGAAATGCAGACGCTGTACTTCAGTTCCTTCGGCCAGGATCCCGAGGCCTTGAAATCGATGTCACTGAGATTGATGTTCTTCATTGCGCACCCAGCTGTTCCGGTGCGGCCCCGGTGTCCTGACCCGCTTCCGCAGCAGGCGCCTTCACCTTGGCATTGAGAATGAATTCATACGGCAATGCACGATCGCCGCCGCGCGCCTCGATCACGGTCAGATCGGGGTCGGATATGACCGGCGAAGCCATGATGTTGCGCATATAGCTACTGACGCGCGCATTGGACTGGGCGCGACCCTGGATCACCAGATCGGGACCGCTCTGGCGGATGGTAGTGATCTGGGCGCCATCGGCGCTGGTCTTTGCCAGTTCGGTGAACAGGCCGACCATTTCATAACGCTTGCCCTGCAGTTCCTCGATGACCCGCTTGCGGGCCAAAAGGCTTTCCTTGCGTTTGTCGAGCTCTTCGATTTCCTTGATTTTGACCTCGACCGCCGCGATTTCTTGGCGTAGCAGTTCATTGCGCTGGTTCTGTACGGTGACCTGTCCCGAGTAATAGAGGTAAACGAGGGCGCCCAGCACCAGGCCGGCCACGGCAGCCAGACCCAACATGCCGTTGAACTGGCGCTGCTCTGATTTGCGGCGCTCTTCGCGCCATGGCAATAGGTTGATTTTGGCCATTAGTCGAAACTCCTCAGGGCAAGTCCGCACGCAATCAGCAGGGCCGGCGCGTCGGCGGCCAAGGCATGTGCCTGGACCCGCGGGCTGACCATCATGCTGGCGATCGGATTCCCCGTCATCGTGCTGACGCCGAGGTGCTGTTCTAAGACCTGATTGAGGCCGGCAATCGATGAGGTGCCGCCGGCCAGCACGATCTGGTCGACGCGGGGGAAATCGTTGCCGGAATAGAAGAACTGCAGCAGACGCGAAATCTGCTGGGCAACCCCTTCTTTGAAGGGCTCGAGTACTTCGGATTCATAGCTTTTGGGCAGGCCGCCGTGTTTTTTGGCGACGCCGGCCTCACTGAAGCTCAGGCCGTAGCGGCGCATGATTTCCTCGGACAGCTGCTTGCCACCGAACACCTGTTCGCGGGAATAAATGCTGCGGCCTTCCTTGATCACGTTCAGTGAGGTCAGATGGGCGCCGATATCGACCACCGCGGTCAGGCCACCGGCGGGAATACCGAGTTGGTTGCATATGAGTTTGAAGGCATTTTCGAGCGCGAACACTTCAACATCAACCACTTTGGCTTCAAGACCGGCGATTTCGAGTTCGGCCTGGCGGGCTTCGACGTTTTCAGTACGGGCCGCGGCAATCATCACCTGCACGGATTCGGTATTGGGAATCGGTCCGAGCACTTCGAAATCCAGACTGACTTCCTCCATCTGGTAAGGGATATGATTGGAGGCTTCGTCGAAGACCTGCTCTTCCATGGCTTGGCCGTCGACGCCGCCGGTCACGGTAATGACCTTGGTGATCACCGATGACCCGGAAATGGCCACGGCGGCATATTTGGATTTGCTGCCGGACTTGGCAACGGCACGCTTGATGGCGGCACCGATGACTTCGGTCTGCACCGCAGACTTATGACCGGTCGGATTGACCGGAAGTGGTTCGACGGCGTAATGCTCGACACGGTAGCGACCCGCGCTTTTGCTCAGCTGCAGCACCTTGACGGCTTGGGAACTGATATCAATCCCAAGCAACGGCGCTGATTGTTCACCGAATAATTGCACTGTTTCCCCCAGTTAGGCACTTGAACGCCATTATTATGCCGTTACGGTACATTCTTATGTGGTTACATTAAATAACGATTTTCGGGGATTTAGCAAGTTTTTTACTAAAATCGTCCAAAACTCCGGACGCGTCAGAGCCGTCCGGCACGGCTTCAGCTGGACAGGCTACAATGAAGCTCCAATCGCGGTATTTTTGTGGCAAATGGCATGTTAAAAATAATCAAGTGGTTGATTGTATTCGCTGTTTTAGGCATTTCCGGTCTGGCACTGGGCCTGACCATCGCCTTTTTCAGCATCATGCCAAATTTGCCCGACGTCACAGAATTGAAGCGTGTCGACTGGCAAATGCCCCTGACGGTGTACAGCAGCGACGGCAAATTCATTGCCGAATTCGGCGAAAACCGACGCTACCCGACCCGCATCGAGGACATTCCCGCACAAACCAAGAACGCCGTCATTGCCATCGAGGATGCCCATTTCTACAAACACATCGGCTTGGACTGGCGTGGCATAGCCCGCGCAGTTTGGCTGACAGTGACCACCAGCGATGAACGCGTTCCGGGCGGCAGCACCATCACCCAGCAGGTGGCGCGGAATTTCTTCCTCAGCAATGAATACAGTTATTTCCGGAAGTTCAAGGAAATGTTGCTTGCCTTGAAGATGGAGCGCGAGTTGAGCAAGGACGAAATCCTCGGTCTGTATCTCAATAAGATCTTCTTCGGAAACCGCGCCTACGGCATCGCGGCGGCGGCCGATTTCTACTACGGGAAGAAACTCGACGAGCTGACGCTTGCCGAATCGGCGACGCTGGCCGGCATTCCGAAATTCCCCTCCTCCGGCAATCCGCTCAGCAATCCGGAACGCTCGATGATCCGGCGTAATTACATCCTGCAACGCATGGCCAAGGAAGGTTTCATCACCGAGGCCGAGATGCGCACGGCACAGGCCGAACCGAACACAGCCAAAGCACATGAACAGGTCACTGAACTAAACGCGCCCTACCTGGCGGAAATGGTGCGAATCGAAATGGTGCGCCGCTATGGCGACAAAGCCACCGATAGCGGTTTCAGAGTCGTCACCACCGTCAGCAGTAAAGACCAGCTGGCGGCACAAGGTGCTGTTCGCAACGGACTGATGCAGTATGACCGCCGACATGGCTGGCGCGGGGCCGAAGCGAGCATCGAACTGGCCGGAAAATCCGAGGCCGAGTTGCTGAAAGCCCTTCGCCAACGTCCGCGCATCGGCGGCCTCCCGGCGGCATTGATGCTTTCGATCAGCGGCAATTCGGCAAAAGCGCTGCTGGACGACGGACGCACCCTCGCGCTCGGTCCCTCAGCCGCTGACGGAACCGGAAAATCCCTGTCGGGTGCAGTCAAAGCCGGTGACGTGGTTCGGCTGCAGGAAATCAACAAGGCCATGCGCTTAGCGCAGATTCCGCGCGCCCAGGCCGCGCTGGTGTCACTGAATTCAGAAGACGGCGCTCTGCGCGCGGTGGTCGGTGGCTTCGCCTATTCGGCCTCCAACTTCAACCGCGCCACCACTGCCAAACGGCAGCCGGGTTCAAGCTTCAAACCGTTCGTGTACACCGCGTCCTTCGAGCGCGGCTATTCGCCCTCGAGCATCGTGTTGGACGCACCGGTGGTGTTCAAGGACCGCAAAGGCAATGTCTGGCGGCCGAAGAACGACCGCGGCGGTTTCATGGGCCCGATCCGTCTGCGCGAGGCTCTGGTGCAGTCGCGCAATCTGGTGTCGGTCCGCCTGCTGGATGGCATCGGGGTGAATTACGCCCGGGATTACATCACCCGCTTCGGTTTCAGCAAGGACAGCCTGCCGGCCAACCTGTCGATGTCACTGGGCACCGCCTCGCTGACGCCGATGTCGGTGGCGCGCGGCTACACCGTGTTCGCCAACGGGGGTTATCTGGTCGATCCCTATTTCATCCGCAGTATCACCGATACCGACGGCATTGTGATTGGCTATACGCATCCAAAACGCGCCTGCGCGCTGTGCCCGGAACGCCTGGCCGGGGATGTCAGCAAAGCCCTGGTTGTCGACGGTTTCGACCTCAGCGCGGATGGCCTGGGCAGGAACGATACCGCCCAGAATACCGGCATGTTCAATCCGGCTTTCGTCGGCCCGCCTGTGACGGCACTGGCGCCGCAGACCATCGACCCGCGCAACGCTTTCCTGATCAGCGATATGATGCTGGACGTGGTCCGTCGCGGCACCGCGGTGGAAGCCAAGGTGCTCAACCGACCGGACATCGGCGGCAAGACCGGCTCCACCAATGATCACCGCGATGCCTGGTTCTCCGGGTTCGGTGGCAATCTGGTGACCACGGTCTGGGTCGGCCGCGACGATTACAAACCGCTGGGTTATGGCGAATACGGCGGACGCGCCGCATTGCCGATCTGGATTGACTACATGCGCGTCGCGCTGGACGGTGTGCCGCCGAAGAACATGGAGCCGCCGGCCGGCATCATCAAGTCGGCGAACGGCGACTATTTCAAGGAAGAACAATACGACCTGGAAATGATGCAGGTGCCCTCGGATGAATCCTTTCAACAGCAAACCGAACAGGCCTACGATATATTCTGAGCCTGCTTTGCGCGACCCATGAAAAACGCCCCTTGCGGGGCGTTTTACGTTGATGCAGGCAATCAGCGCTTGGCCAGCAGCGTGTAATCGCGGTTGACCGCACCGGTGTAGATCTGGCGTGGACGGCCGATTTTGTTTTCCGGGTCGTTCTGCTGTTCGAGCCAATGCGAGACCCAGCCTGCGGTGCGCGCGATGGCGAACATCACGGTGAACATCTCGGTCGGAATGTTGAGCGCCTTGTAGATGATGCCCGAGTAGAAATCGACGTTCGGGTAAAGCTTGCGCTGGATGAAATAATCGTCTTTCAATGCCGCTTCTTCCAGACGCATCGCCACTTCCAGCAGCGGATCGTTGACGCCGAGTTCGTTCAGTACTTCATGGCACATTTCGCGGATGATCTTGGCACGCGGGTCGAAATTCTTGTAGACACGGTGACCGAAGCCCATCAAACGGAAGCCGGACTCCTTGTCCTTGGCTTTGGCAATGGCGCTGCCGACATCTTCCGGACGGCCGATTTGGTTGAGCATGGTCAGCACGGCTTCATTGGCGCCGCCGTGCGCAGGACCCCACAGCGCGGCGACGCCGGCGGCGACGCAGGCATAGGGATTGGCGCCGGTCGAACCGACCAGACGCACGGTCGAGGTCGAGGCGTTCTGCTCGTGGTCGGCATGCAGGATGAACAGCAGGTCGAGCGCCTTGGCCGCAATTGGTTTGAGCGCCAATGGCTCGCTCGGCACTTCGAACATCATGTGCAGGAAGCGGTCAACGTATTCAAGGTTGTTCTTCGGGTAGCGGATCGGCCAGCCGATGGAATAGCGGTAACAGGCGGCGGCGATGGTCGGCACCTTGGCCAGCAGACGGATGGCAGCCAGACGGCGCTCTTCCGGATCATCCAGATTCAAATCGCTGTGATAGAAGGCGGCCAGCGAACCGAGCATGCCGGTCAGCATCGCCATCGGGTGGGCGTCATGGCGGAAGCCGTAAAGGAAGGTACGGAAAGCCTCATGCATCATGGTGTGATGCGTGACTTCATGCTCGAATTTGGCCAGCTGGCCGGCATCCGGCAGCTCGCCGTTCATCAGCAGATAGCTGACTTCGGTGAAATTGGAGTGTTTGGCCAGCTGCTCGATCGGATAGCCGCGGTATTGCAGGATGCCGGCATCGCCGTCGATGTAGGTAATCGCGCTGCGGCAGCTGGCGGTCGACATGAAGCCCGGATCATAGGTGAAGCTGCCGGTTTCCTTGTAAAGCTTGCCGATATCGATGCAGTCCGCACCGGTACTGCCGGAAAGTACCGGAAGTTCGACGGTTTTGTCACCGGCCTGCAGAGTGAAGGATTTGTTGGACACGGCTCGCTCCTGTGACATTGGCCCGACGGGCGCACGTTGGCTTGGGTGCATTATTATCGCACAGCTGTGATTGCCGCGTCATCGCCCGCGCGGGCGAAAAAAAACCACCCGAAGGTGGTTTTTCCGGAATTACTTGGCGTAGCGTTTGCGGAACTTGTCGACGCGGCCGCTGGTATCGACCAGCTTCTGCTTGCCGGTATAGAAAGGATGCGAGGCCGACGAAATTTCAACTTTCAGCAGCGGGTATTCCTGGCCGTCTTCCCATTTGATGGTTTCCTTGCTCGACAGGGTCGAACGGGTCAGGAAGGCGAAATTGGAGGTCACGTCCTGGAACACGACGTCTTTGTATTGCGGATGGATATCGGCTTTCATGGGGAACCCACTGGATGTGCGTGAATAAAGACGGAAATTATAGCCCAAACCGGACCTTGCCGGCAAGTTGCATTGGCGTTTTGTTCAGCCGTGGGCGCCTAAGGCATCCCGGATCCGTTCCTCGAACCGGGCCTGATCCAACTGCAGCACGATCTCAGCCTGAGCCGGCCGGTCGGAACGCCCCAGCCAATCGACCACGGTTGACCCGCGGGATTGACTGCCGACGGTTTCCACACACAGATAATGTCTTTGTTTTTCAATAATATATTGCGGATACAAAGCGGCCATCATGGCCAGAGCATCGGCACTATGCCAGAAATCGCCGCGCTTGCCCTCAGCCCAGAGCCGGGTTTTCCGGGAAATCCGGTCGTAAAAACCGGCCCTTGGGTTGTCCGTGGCCAGCCAGGCCTCGAAGTGGCTGTGCAGAAAGCCATGCCGCAGGACCGCCTCCCAATCAACCAGCTCGATTGCCGGAAAACTTTCGAAAACAATGGCGGCGGCCTCGGGGTCGAACGCGATGTTGAATTCCGCGGCGATGCTGGTATTGCCCTTGCCGGTCACGGCACCGCCCATCACCACCAGACGGCCGATCCGGGACGGCAAACTCGGATCGAGTCGGACCGCAAGGGCCAAATTGGTAAGCGGCCCGAGCGTAACCAGCAGCAGCTGGCCGGAATGGGCATGTGATTCACGCAAAATGGCAAGCGCGGCATGCTCACTCTCGGGCCGTTGCTGCGACGGTTCATAGCCGATATCGCCGAAACCGTCCCGGCCATGCACGTATGAGGCATCTTCAGCGGCAAACACCAGCGGCCGGTCACAGCCCGGATACACCGGCACGGTCACACCGGCAACTTCACACAATTTCAGGGCATTGGCAGTCGTGTAATCCAGTCCGACATTACCGGCCGCGATGCACAGACCGAGCAGCCGATGGCGGGGACTGTTGAAGGCCATCAGCAACGCAAGTGCGTCGTCGACGCCGGGATCGGTATCAATCAGCAGTGGAATGGAATCTTTCATTGGCATTCTCAGGCGTGGGCGAAGCGGGTGGCGCCACCGATCCAGCGCGCGACCAACAGATCGGATTGCTCAGGATACCCGTGCATCAGACACTCCGCCAGAAGCAGCATCTCCGGCAGCAGGCCGGCATCGCGCGACAGGTCGGCGATTCGGTAACCGGTATCGCCGGTCTGCCGGGTACCCAGTAACTCGCCCGGACCGCGCAGCTCCAGATCCTTCTCGGCGATGAGGAAGCCGTTGTCGGTTTGCCGCATCACCTCGATGCGCTCGCGGGCCATGGCCGACAGCGGTGACTGGTACATCAACAGGCAGTGCGAGGCGGTACTGCCGCGCCCGACCCTGCCGCGTAGCTGGTGCAGCTGGGCAAGTCCGAGACGTTCGGCATTCTCGATCACCATCACACTGGCATTGGGTACATCCACACCGACTTCAATGACGGTGGTCGCCACCAGCACCTGGATGCGGTTGTCCTTGAACTCGCGCATGATGCGGCTTTTCTCGGCAGGCGGAACCTTGCTGTGCAGCAGCGCGACTTCGATGCCCGGAAGGGATGCTGCAATCAGTTCGAAAGCTGCCTGCGCCGACTGGGCCTGGATGTCTTCGGATTCATCGATGAGCGTGCAAACCCAATAGATTTGGTTGCCCTGCCCGCAATAATCGCGGATGCGGGCGATCACTTCGTCGCGGCGGCTGTTGGCCAAGGCCACGGTCTGCACCGGCGTGCGGCCGGGCGGCAGTTCATCGATGACCGACACATCCAGATCGGCATAGGCCGACATCGCCAAGGTGCGCGGTATCGGGGTGGCCGTGAGGATCAGCTGATGCGGCGAATGCGCCTCGGACTCGCCCTTGTCGCGCAGACTCAGGCGCTGGTCGACACCGAACCGGTGCTGTTCGTCGACCATGACCAGATCCAACTGGCGGTACTGCACATGATCCTGCATCAGCGCATGGGTACCGATGACCATGCCGGCGCCGTCTGCAATGCGCTGCAGGTTCTGCCGGCGGACCGCAGCCGTCTGCTTGCCGGCCAGAAAAACGGTATCGATGCCGAGCGGAGCGAACCAGTCCATGAAGGTGCGGGCATGCTGTTCGGCCAACAGCTCGGTCGGCGCCATCAGCGCGGCCTGTCCGCCGGCGCGGATGGTGGATAAGGCCGCCAGCGCGGCCACGACGGTCTTGCCGCTGCCGACATCGCCCTGCACCAGACGGAGCATCGGCTGGCCGCTGCGCAGGTCGCCGCGGATGTCGTCGATGACCCGCTGCTGTGCTGCCGTCAAGCGGTAGGGCAATCCGGCCAGAAACGGTTCGAGGCTGGATGCCGGCGGATCAATCCGGCGTGCCGCCTTGGCTTTCACTGCAAGCCGTTGCTTGCGCAGACTGAGATGATGCGCCAGCAGTTCTTCCAGCGCAAGGCGTTGCATTGCCGGATGCCGGCCCGTGCGCAGCTCGGCCAAGGTGATGCCGGGCAGAGGCTCGTGGATGGCCGTCAATGCGGCACCGAATCCGGGTAAACCGGAATCCTGCAAGAGTGCTTCGGGGATAAGTTCCAGATCGGCTTCCGGCGGCAGATGCCGCAGTGACTGCCGTACCAGCCTGCCGAGCGTCGCTGCACCGATGCCGTCGATATTGCTATAGACCGGGTCGAGCCGGTCCCGGCAAATGCCGGCTTGGTCTTCAGTGATGAAACGGTAACTTGGATGCACCATCTCGAAACTGTTCGCGCCCAAGCGTACCTGTCCATAGCAGCGCAGCAGACGTCCGACCAGAAACTGACTGGCCTGACTGGACGAGTAATGAAAGAAACGAAGACTGAGCTGGCGCAGCGATTCGTCCTGCACGGTCACTTTCAGCATCGGCCGGAAGCGGAAGCCCCGCTCGACCGCCGCAACACGTACCTCGACCTGCGCGGTCTGGCCGAGCTGAAGAGCATCCAGCGTGATGATCTGCGTGCGGTCTTCGAAGGCGATAGGCAACTGCAGCCAGAGATCCTGCAGGGTATCGATGCCGCGATCATGCAGTTTGCCTGCAATGGCCGGACCGACGCCGTGCAATACCGAAATCGGTTGCCGGGCCTGTGCGCCGAATTCAGGCTTCACCGCCGGGATTCAGCCCAGCACCATCACGGCATCGATCTCGATCCGGGCGCCGCGCGGCAGTGCCGACACCTGTACGGTGGATCGCGCCGGATACGGTACCTGCATATATTCCGCCATGACCGCATTCACCGCGGCGAAGTCATCCAGATCGGTCAGGAAGATGCCAAGCCGCACGATGTCGGCGAGCGAGCCGCCGGCCGCGGTGCAGACCGCGGTCAGGTTGCGGAACACCTGATGGGTCTGCGCTTCTATGCCGCTTTCGAGCAACACGCCCAAATCGGGAAGCAGCGGTATCTGTCCGGATAGATAGACGGTCTGGCCAACGCGAACGGCCTGGGAATAAGGGCCGATCGCGGCCGGAGCTTTATCGGTTTGGATGATGGTGCGTGACATGGATGTTTCCTGGAGGTTAGAGGCGTTCGACCGAATACACCACGTTCAGACGCCGGGTACGCCGGATGATTTCGGCCAGATGCTTGCGGTTCTTCACTTCGATGCAGAACACCATGACCGATATGCGGGCATCGCGTTCCTTGTAATTGACCGAATCGATGTTGGAGTTGCACTCCGCGACGGCGGCCGCGATCTTGGCCAGAGCGCCGGGCTTGTTTTCAGTTTCAAAGCGCAGTTCGACCCGGAAGTCGCCTTCCACCCGGCGGTCCCAGGCAATCGGGACCCAGCGCTCGGGATGTTTGCGGTAGTCGATGATATTCGGACAGTCGAGCCGGTGCACGACAACGCCTTTGCCGGCGGTAAGGTAACCCATGATGTCGTCGCCCGGAATCGGATAACAGCAGGTCGAGAACGTGAGTACGCCCCGCTCGCTGCCGTTGATCAGAATCTCTTCCTGGCGCGCGATCGGCGTATCCGTTCCGAGCAGCGTGGACTGGTTGGGCTGCAGCGCCCGCGCAATCTGATCGGGCATGCGGTTGCCAAGGGCAATATCCGCCAGCAGCACTTCCAGCCGAGGGTAGCGGTTGTCGCTAAGGAACTGCTGCAATTGCGCGGCGGAGACATTGTCGAGCGAGGTTTCCAGCAGTTCCAGGGCACGGTCGAGCATGCGGTGGCCAAGATTGACCGCGTCCTCGTGTTCGATGCGTTTCAGGTAATGACGGATGGAGGTACGGGCCTTGGAAGTGACTACGAACTCCAGCCAGTTCGGATTGGGATTGGCCGACGGTGCGGTGATGATCTCCACGGTCTGCCCGCTCAACAGTTTGGTGCGTATCGGCACCAGCCGGCGGTCGACGCGCGCGGCCACTGTGTGGTTACCGACATCGGTATGCACCGCATAGGCGAAATCGAGCGGCGTGGCGTTCTTCGGCAACGCCAGGATTTCGCCTTTCGGAGTGAATATGTAGACCTCATCCGGGAACAGGTCGATTTTGACGTTTTCCAGGAATTCAAGCGAAGGCAGTGCGAAATCGTCGCTGTTGATAAGGCCGTTGACCCAGCTCTGCGCACGGGCCTGGGCATTGCTGCTGGCGGCACCGCGGTTTTTATAAATCCAGTGGGCAGCGATGCCGCGCTCGGCCACGATGTCCATTTCCTCGGTGCGGATCTGCACCTCGACCGGCGATCCGAGGGGACTGAACAGCAAAGTATGCAGGCTCTGGTAACCGTTGGCCTTCGGAATGGCGATGAAGTCACGGAAGCGGCCATCCAGGGGTTTCATCAGCGTATGTACGGCGCCGAGCGCGTGGTAACACTGCATGACTTTCTTGACCACGATGCGGAAGCCGAACACATCCATGACTTCATTGAACTTCTTATGCTCGTCGCGCATCTTCGAATATACGCTCCACGGACCCTTGACCCGCGAGACCAGACGGAACGGGATGTTTTCCACCGCAATGCGCTGCGCCAGACGCGCCTCGATGGTCGCCATCGCCTCGCGCCGGAGCACCGGCTGATTGGCGAGTTGCTTGGCGATGACCTGATAGCGCAGTGGATACATCGCCTTGAATCCGAGATTCTGCAGTTCGGCCTTGACCACGTTGATGCCAAGCCGCTGCGCAATCGGCGCGTAGATTTCCAGGGTCTCGCGGGCTATACGCCGTCGCGACTCCACGCTTTTTGACTCTAGCGTGCGCATATTGTGCAGACGGTCGGCCAGCTTGATCAGGATGACGCGGATATCGCGCGACATCGCCAGCATCATTTTCCGGAAACTTTCGGCATCCGCTTCCTGGCGGTTGTTGAACTGGATCTTGTCGAGCTTGGTCACGCCCTCGACCATCTCCGCCACGCTCTCGCCGAAGGTATCGGCGATGAACGAACGCGGCAATGCGGTATCCTCGAGGGCATCATGCAGAATTGCGGCGCACAGGGCCTCACCGTCCATGCGCTGATCGGCCAGAATTTCAGCCACGGCCAGCGGGTGGGTAATGTAGGCCTCGCCGGAATTGCGGACCTGTCCCTGATGCGCCAGGGCGCCGAGCTGGTAAGCCCGGAAAATTTTATCCAGCATGTCCTGGGGCAAGTAGGTACCGGCTTTCTGCAACAGCTGCGCGGCCACTTCCGGACATGGGTCCGGGCACGGCATATCCAGATCGAGCGGCGGTGTAAGCGGGGAGTTCATGCTTCAATCCTACGCAAGAATGCCTTACTGAACAAGCATTTCCTGAATTTTCGCGCGAAAAAATGCCGGCACATGGCCGGCATTTTCGGAGATCGGCGAAAGGGACGATTATTCGTCGCCGGCCTTGGCCAGATCGTCATCCACCACTTCCGCGGCGGCCCATTCCAGGGCTTCACGTTCGCGCCGTTCGCGCTGGGCGCGGTCAACGGCATTGATCACGTCGTTATCGATGGAGCGGTCGGCGATTTCACGTAGCGCCAGCACTGTCGGTTTTTCGTGCTCGATGTGGGCATGCTCGATGGTGCTCGGCTCGCCTTTGGCGAGCTGACGGGCCCGCTTGGAGGCCATCAGCACCAGTTCGAAACGGTTATCGACCACTTCCAGACAATCTTCAACGGTAATGCGGGCCATACAGTCTCCGGCGCCGGTTCAAATCTTCCGGCAATCAATAAGTTAAATGAACTAATTATTATAGCCGAAACACCGGGCAAAGCCAAATCGCAGGGGCTCATCCGCTCAGCAGGTGTTCAATGAGGGCCGCATGCCGCTGGCGCTGCTGCCCGGTAGCCAGGCGCTGGGCGGTGAAAATCGCCGTAACTTCCTGAACGGCTTGGTCAAAGTGTTCGTTGACAACCAGGTAATCAAACTCGTGGTGATGGCTCATCTCCTCACGGGCCGCCGCCAGACGCAGGGCGATGACCGCCTCGCTGTCCTGACCGCGGCTGCGCATGCGGGTTTCCAGCGCCTGTTTTGAGGGCGGCAGGATGAAGATGCTGCGGGCTCCTGGAATCTGTTCGCGGACCTGGCGGGCACCCTGCCAGTCGATTTCGAGCAGCACATCCTGGCCTTTTTCGAGCTGTGGCAGCACCGATTGCCGGGCCGTACCTTTGTAATCCCCGTGGACCAAGGCGTACTCGAAGAACTCGCCGCCGGTGATCATGCGCTCGAATTCATCCTTGCCGATGAAATGGTAATGCTGGGCGTGCCGTTCGCCGGGACGCGGAGCGCGCGAGGTATAGGAAATCGACAGCGCGACATCGGGCACGCGCTTGAGCACCGCATTGACGATGCTGGATTTTCCGGCGCCGGACGGCGCAGCTACGATGTAGAGGGTGCCTAGCATCATTCGAGATTCTGGACCTGTTCGCGGATTTGTTCAATCAGCACTTTCAGCTCGACCGAAGCCTGGCTGGTTTTCGGATCGACCGACTTGGATCCGAGCGTGTTGGCCTCGCGGTTGAATTCCTGCAGCAGGAAATCGAGCCGACGGCCGACCGCTTCGGGCAAGGCCAGAATGCGGCGGGCTTCGGCGATGTGGCTGTCGAGGCGGTCCAGCTCTTCATCGACATCCATCTTCTGCAGATTGAGGACCAGCTCCTGCTCGAGCCTGCCGGGGTCGAGCGGCAAGGGCAGATCAGCCAACTTCGCCTGCAGCCTGGATTTCATCGCGGCTCGGATTTCCGGCAACCAGCCACGCAGCTGGGCCAGAATGGCGGCAATGGCGTCCAGCCGATCAACCAAGGTCTGCGCCAGTTTGCCACCCTCGCGCGCGCGCGCGGCGATGAATTCCTCCAAGGTGGCATCCAGCTGGGCCTTGGCCAGAGTAAACAGCGCTTCCCCGTCGGACTCCTGCTCGCGCAGCACACCGGGCAGACGCAGGATATCGGCGAACGAGTTGCCCATGCCGGGGAAGGCCGCATGCAGGCGGTGGCTGAGCGCGGCGTATTGCGCCAGCACGGCCTCATCAATCTGGATCTGTGCGGCAGCGGCGATGGCGGGTTTGAAACGGAAACTCAGATCGACCTTGCCGCGCGCCACTTTCTGGGCAACGCGTTCGCGCAGGGCCGATTCGAGCGGGCGCAGTTCCTCCGGCAGACGCAGGCCCAGTTCCAGATAACGGTGGTTGACCGAACGGATTTCGCAGCTGAGTACACCCTCAGGGCCCGAAGTTTCGGTATTCGCGTAAGCGGTCATGCTGCGGATCATGGGCGCCGTTTCAGCTGGGGAATGAAGGAGAATGGTAATCTATTTGCCCCATTGATGCGAATTGCAGATCCCCATGACACGACCCAGCGCACGCGCCGCCGACCAACTCCGCCCCGTCAGCATCCAGCGGAACTACACCAAGCATGCGGAAGGCTCGGTGCTGATCTGCTTCGGCGACACCAAGGTGCTGTGCACTGCCAGCGTCGAGAACCGCGTACCCGGATTTCTGCGCGGCAAGGGTGAAGGCTGGATCACCGCCGAGTACGGCATGCTGCCGCGCTCGACCAACGACCGCATGAACCGCGAAGCCAGCAGCGGCAAGCAGGGTGGGCGCACTCTGGAAATCCAGCGCCTGATCGGCCGCGCCCTGCGCAGCTGCGTCGATCGCAAGAAACTCGGTGAACGCACCATCACCCTCGACTGCGATGTCATCCAGGCCGACGGCGGCACCCGCACCGCCGCCATCACCGGGGCCTATGTGGCCCTGTGCGATGCCATCGCGCATTGTCAGCGCAAGGGCCTGATCACCGACAATCCGGTCACCGGCAGGGTTGCCGCGGTTTCGGTCGGCGTCTATCAGGGCTTGCCGGTACTGGATCTGGACTATGCTGAAGATTCGCAGTGCGACACCGACATGAATGTGGTGATGGACGGCAAGGGCGGATTCATCGAGCTGCAGGGCACCGCCGAAGGCGAAGCGTTTTCGCGTGAGCATCTGAATGCCCTGCTCGGCCTGGCCGGTAAAGGCATCGATGAACTGCTTACGCTTCAGCAGAGTGCGCTCGATGCATGAAATTGGTCATCGCTACGTCCAATAAAGGCAAGCTGGCCGAGATGCTGCCGATACTGGAAGCGGCCGGCATCGAGGGTATACCGCAGAGCCGTTACGGGTTTCCGGATGCCGAGGAGACCGGCCATACCTTTGTCGAGAACGCCCTGCTGAAAGCGCGCAACGCCTGCCGGCAGACAGGCCTGCCGGCGCTGGCCGACGACTCCGGCCTGATCATCGATGCGCTTGGCGGCGCGCCGGGATTGATTTCCGCGCACTACGCCGGCATGCATGGTGATGCCCAAAGCAACATCGCGAAAGTATTAACCGAAATGGCAGCACTGGATAATCCCTTGCGAACCGCGCGCTTTTACTGCTGCATCGTGCTGCTCGCGCATACCGAGGATCCGCAGCCGGTGATTGCCGAGGGTGTCTGGTACGGTGAAATCCTCGATGCCCCTTTGGGCGAAAACGGCTTCGGTTACGATCCGATCTTCTGGGATCCGCAGCTCAAGCAATCCGCCGCGCAGGTGCCGGCCGAACTCAAAAACCGCATCAGCCACCGCGGCCACGCACTGGCCGCGCTGCAGGCGCGCCTGGCTAAACATGCCTGAGCTGATGCCGCCGCTGCTGGCGCTGTACATCCATATTCCGTGGTGCGTGAAGAAATGCCCGTACTGCGATTTCAACTCGCACGGGCAGAAAGCCGAACTGCCGGTGGCCGACTACATCGCGGCGCTGACCCGCGATCTGGAGCAGGATCTGCCCTTGGTCTGGGGCCGCAGCATCAGCAGTGTGTTCTTCGGCGGCGGTACGCCCAGCCTGTTTTCCGGCGCGGCCATCGGTGAGATCCTGAGCATGGCTAACTCGCGTCTGCGCTTCGCGCCGAACTGCGAAATTACCCTGGAGTGCAACCCGGGCACCGTGGAATACGACCGCTTCGAAAGTTATCTGGCGGCCGGTGTGAACCGGCTCAGTTTCGGCGTGCAGAGTTTCGATGACGGCTGTCTTGAGCGACTGGGCCGCATCCACGATGCTGAGCGGGCGCGGGCGGCGGTGATCAGTGCGCAGGATGCCGGCTTTGCCAACATCAATCTGGATCTGATGTATGCCCTGCCCCAACAGAGCTTGGCCATGGCCCTCAATGATGTCGAGCAGGCCATCGCGCTGAATCCGCAGCATCTGTCGCATTATCAGCTGACGCTGGAACCGAACACCCTGTTCGCGGCCAAACCGCCGGCCGGCATTCCGGAAATGGATGATGCCTGGGACATGCAGGAAGCCTGCATCGCGCGCATGACCGAAGCAGGCTTCAGCCAATACGAAGTTTCTGCCTACGCCCGCGAAGGCCGGCGCTGTCAGCACAACCTGAATTACTGGACCTACGGCGATTATCTCGGCATCGGCGCCGGCGCGCACGGCAAGATCAGTAGCGGGCACGACGGGCGCATCCTGCGGCACTGGAAACCGAAGCACCCGGAAACCTACATCGCCAGCGCAGGTATACAGGCCGGCATTGGCGGCGGCGAATTCGTGTTGCCGGAAAACCGGCCGTTCGATTACATGCTCAATGCGCTGCGCTTGGTGGACGGCTTTTCACTGGTCGATTTCGAACTACGCACAGGGCTGGGCCGTGAATCAATCAACCCACAGTTAGATCAAGCCGTTCAACGCGGCTGGTTGGAAATTTCGGACGATTGGGCGAAGCCTACCGAATTGGGCATGCGTTTTGCCAATGATGTCATGGGTTTATTTCTACACTAAAAATTCCTATGCAAAACCTTCACGCCATTGTTATACTTTCCCCACTTCAAGTGTTCGGGAAGTTGGTGCGAATCCAACACTGCCCCCGCAACGGTAAGTCAGGTAAGTCATCCACAAAGCCACTGGGAAACTGGGAAGGCGGATGGCGGCGGTACTGACCAGTCCGGAGACCGGCTTGGAGACAGCGGCGGTGCCCATGCACCGTCTTTTGCACGTTGCGGAGGGCAGCGCGGCCGAATTATTGTCTACGGCTCTGCCGTGCAATGGTTTCGTCGGTTCCTCTTCAGCGTGTGGCGCGGGTGCGCACCACAACAGGAACCTTCATGACATCCCCGATCCGCTTCACCGTTCTCTCCTCCACCCTATTGTTTACCCTGCAGGCAACCGCAGACGATGCAGCCCGCAATCTCGACCGTGTGCAGGTCACCGGCAACCGCATCGCACAGGCAGCCGGCGATGCTGGCCACAGCATTACCGTACTTGAGCGCGCGGATATCGAAGCCAGCCGCTCGATCGATGTGATTGACCTGCTCGGTAAGCAGACCGGTATCGACGTGGTGCGCACCGGCGGCAGCGGCTCGCAGAACTCGATTTTCATCCGCGGCGGCAACTCCAATCATGCCCTGATCCTGATCGACGGTATGCGCGTCAACTCCGCGACGCAGGGGCTGTTCGATTTCGCCCATCTGCCCTTGGCGCTGATTGAGCGCATCGAAATCGTGCGCGGTCCTCGGGCTTCAGTCTGGGGATCGGATGCCCTGTCCGGCGTCATCCAGATCTTCACCCGGGCCCCGGACAGCGCGCATGCTGAAATGCGCCTGGGCAGCTACCGCCGCGCCGGCCTGGATGCGGGCACCGGCATTTCCGGCAAGCATGGCCGTGTCGCACTCAGCGCCGGTTTTGATAGCTTCGATGGCTTCTCCGCGACCACTCCGGACAACGTCTGGAGTTACGATCCGGACAATGACGGCTACCGCAACGAACACGCGGCACTGCAGGCCGAAACCAGGATTGGTTCGCAAAGCCTGGCCTTCACCGGCATCGCCACCCGCGGCGATGTTGAATTCGACCAGGGCCGCACGCAAGCCGACAATCACAGCTGGAATCTCGCACTCAGCGGCGCCGTTAACACGACGTGGCAGCACAGGCTCAGTCTCGGCGAGTCCTATGAAAAACTCGACACGCCCGCCTATGTCAGCGTATACGGCAGTCGCCGGAAAAGTCTGGATTGGTCCAATACGCTGACGCTGGACAAGGGCACGATGGCTTTCGGCGTGAATGCCTCCAAAGAATCGGGCTATTCGAACGGTTGGAGTGGGCCGGAGTTCAAGGAAACCCGCGACAACCATGGCGTATTCGGCGTCTGGAACGGCAGCTTCGGCCGCCAATCGCTCGAGCTGGCCTCGCGCTGGGATGACAACAGCCAGTTCGGCAACCGCCTAACCTCCAGCGCAGCATGGGTGTTGCAGGCATCCCCCGACAGCCGCTGGCGTGCCAGCTGGGGTCAGGGCTTCCGCGCGCCGAATTTCAACGAGCTTTACTACCCCGGTTTCTTCGGCAGCTTTGGCGGCAACCCGAATCTGGATCCGGAACGTTCGCAGAGTCTGGAAATCGGCTACAGCCATGCCTTTGCAGAAACATTTCGTGCTGACTTCTCCGCCTACCGCAGCCGCATCGATGATTTGATCGCCTTCGAAGGCGTCAACAATCAGGCCATTAACATCCAACAGGCGCGGATCAGCGGCGCCGAGGCGGAATTGAGCGGTACTGCCGGCGCCTGGCAATGGCGGACACAAGGCACATGGACCCAGGCGGTGAATGAAACGACCGGCAATGCCCTGCTGCGCCGTCCCAAGACCAAGGGTTTGATAGACGTGCGCTACCGCTTCAATGGTGGCACGGAACTGGGCCTGGAAGTCAGTGGCGCTGGCAAACGACCGGACTTCGGTGGCGTTCTGCCAGGTTATGGTCGCATCGACATGATTGCTAGCTGGCCGATGGCAGACCGTTGGCGGCTGGAAGGACGTCTCGAAAATCTGACCGACCGTGACTACCGCTTGGTGGACGGCTACGCGACGCCGGGACGAAGCCTGTTTCTACGCCTAAGCTACCTTCACGAGTGACCCACAGGCGCCTCCTTGAAACGCGGGGCGTCTGGGTTATGCTATACAGGCATCATCTGAAGGCACATCACATTGAATAGCTACAGGCAGCACCTCGATACCCTCACCACCCTGGCCACGGCGGCACTGGCCCGCTCGGGCCATGATCACCTGATCATCGCCTCCGGTATCGAAAAAATCCGCTTCCTCGATGACTCCCCGTATCCATTCAAGGCCAACCCACAGTTCAAATATTGGCTGCCGCTGTGCCAGCATCCCAACAGCTGGATTGCCTTCACCCCCGGCAAGAAGCCGGTGCTGGTGTATTTCCAGCCGGATGATTACTGGCATGTGCCGCCCAGCGCGCCGCAGGGCGAATGGACCGAGCATTTCGACATCCGAATCATCGGAGACGCCGCAGAAGCCGCCGCACACCTGCCCGATCCGGCCCGCAGTGCCATCATCGGCGAAGCCGATGCCGCGGTCGGTGCGGTTGTTCCGAACAATCCGGCCGGCCTGCTGGCTTATCTGCATTACCACCGTGCCTATAAAACGGCCTACGAAATGGAACAGATGCGCAAAGCACAGGCCAAAGCCGTGCGCGGCCACGTCGCCGCCGAGCAGGCTTTCCGCGCCGGCGCATCGGAAGCACAGATCAATGCCGCTTTCCTCGCCGCCGCCGGGCATACCGACAACGATGTGCCCTACAACAACATCGTGGCCTTGAATGAAAACGGTGCGACCCTGCATTATCAGTACAAGAGCTTCAACAAACCGGCGCATCACCGCTCCTTGCTGATCGATGCCGGCGCCGAATACAACGGCTATGCCGCCGACATCACCCGCACCCATGGCAACGGGTTTGAACTTTACGAACAGCTGATTGCCGCCGTCGACAGCGAGCAGCAGGCCCTGTGCGCACAGGTCCGTGCCGGCACCGATTACCGTGACCTGCATCTGCAGACGCACCTGCGTCTCGGTGGTGTGCTGCGCGATCTGGGCATCGTGGACATGGATCCGGGCAGCATGCTGGAGAAGGGCGTGAGCTCGGTGTTCTATCCGCACGGCCTGGGCCATCCGATCGGCCTGCAGGTGCATGATGTAGCCGGTTTCAGCGATGAAAACGGCACGCTGATTCCGCGCCCCGACGGCCATCCGTTCCTGCGCATGACTCGCACCCTGGAACCCGGCATGGTGGTCACCATCGAGCCCGGCCTGTATTTCATCCCGATGCTGCTGGCCGATCTGAAAAACCGTCCGGAAGCCAAGGCCGTGAACTGGGCCAAGGTCGAACAACTGATACCCTACGGCGGCGTGCGCATCGAGGATGAAGTGCACTGCACCGAAGACGAACCGGAAAACATCAGCCGCGATGCCTTCGCGGCGCTTTGATCAGGAACTGCAGCTGAGCATCGAACAACCGGCCCGGTGCATGGATTCCGGCGGGCACTTCCTGACCCAGCGCGCATCATCGGGGGAATCCGCATACGGCGTTTTCAGACGCATGAAAATATCCTGAAGCGGCTGAAGGTCCCCGGCATGCGCCGCATCGATGACATCCTGCACCAGATGATTGCGCAGAATGAATACCGGATTGACGGCACGCATCGAAGACCCGCGGTCGGCAAGCGCCGATTCCGCCAGCAGATTCCGGTAAAGCTGCAGCCACGCGTGCAAGGGCGCGGCATCCGGGGTTTCCGCGTAGCTGCACCCCAGCAAGGCCTGCATGGATTCGGGTTCGCTGCAGTCCGTGTCCCGGACGGCAATGCGGCTCAGTGCATCGAAGAACAGGTTGAAGTCCATGTCCAGCGCGCTGAGCACATGCACCAGTTGCTGGTAGCATAGCGGATTGGCCTGCAGCACCTCGGCGCTCAGACCGAGTTTGGCCGCGAGCAGACGGTTCCATCCAGCATGGAATTCCTGATTGAACGCCGTGAGGCTGTTCTGCAAGGGTTCGACATCTTCAATCAGGGGATACAGCGCGTTGCCCAAGCGTGAAAGATTCCATTGCGCAATGGCAGGCTGATTGGCATAGCAGTAACGGCGACCCTCGGCATCGGTAGTGTTCGGCGTCCACTGCAGATCGTATTTTTCCAGCCAGCCGTAGGGTCCGTAATCAATGGTTTCCGAAAGCATCGACATGTTGTCGGTATTCATCACGCCGTGCACGAATCCGACCGCCATCCAACGGGCGATCAATGCGGCCGTGTCCCGACAGATCCGGTCGAACAAACCGGCGACGGCCTCCGGTGTTGCGGCATCGACATCCGGATCGGACAGATCCAGCGTGTAAGCAGCCAGACGCCGGAGCAGATCCAACTCGCCGCGCTGGGCCAAGAGTTCGAAGTGGCCGAAGCGCAGAAAACTTTTCGACACCCGGCACACCAGCGCGCAGGGCTCGTTTTCAGGGTGACCGTCATAGAACATGTCACGCACCGCGGTGCTGTCCGTGCCGATCAGCGACAGCGCACGCGTGGTCGGAATGCCGAGATGGTGCATGGCTTCGCTGCACAGGAATTCGCGGATGCTCGAGCGTAGCACCGCACGTCCGTCGGCATGGCGTGAGAACGGGGTGCGGCCAGCGCCTTTCAGTTGCAGGGTGTAGTCACCGATTTCGCCAAGGTTGATGGCGCGGCCGTCACCGAGTTGCCCGGCCCAATGCCCGAATTGGTGTCCGCCATATACGGTGGCATACGGCACACTGCCGTCGACCATGGCATTGCCAGCCAGCACATTGCGCACCGTCTCGGACGTCTGCGCATCCACTTTCAAACCCAGAAGTGCCGCCACTTCATCAGACCAGAGCAATAACTTCGGATTGCTGACCGGCTCGGGCTCCACCCGGGCATACAGGGCATTCTGCACTGTGCGCGGTTCCCGACCCGTGGCGCTATCGGCGGGAAAATGACGGGTGAAGCGGTCTTCGAAAGCGAACATCGCGTGCGGCGCCTGGCGGCAAATGGAAGCCTGAAGCGTAGCAGTCACCCCGTGAAGGCTCAATAGCGGCTTGATTTTACTGGCGCCGGTCATCCGCGGCTTTCGGAAAAGCCGCGGATTTGCTAGTCTAAAGCTCTCATTCTTTACTAAAAACAAGCATTTGGTTGCTACCCGTCATGGATAAAAGTTTCGACCCCGGCCAGTTCGAAGGCAAATGGTACGCCCACTGGGAAAACACCGGTTGCTTCACGCCCTCCGGTCAGGGTCCGGCATACACCATCATGCTGCCGCCGCCGAATGTGACCGGCACGCTGCACATGGGTCATGCCTTCCAACACACCCTGCAAGATGCATTGATCCGCTACCACCGCATGAACGGCTTCGACACGCATTGGCAGATGGGCACCGACCATGCCGGCATCGCCACCGAAATGGTGGTCAACCGCAATCTGACGCAGGCCGGTGCGGGCGAAAGCCGCGATTCACTCGGCCGCGAAAAATTCATTGAAAAAGTCTGGGAATGGAAACAGCAGTCGGGCGACACCATTACCCGACAGATGCGTCGTCTCGGCACGTCCGGCGACTGGAGCCGCGAGCGCTTCACCATGGACGAGGGCCTGTCCGACGCGGTGATCGAAACCTTCGTGCGCCTGCATGCCGAAGGCCTGATCTATCGCGGGCAGCGTTTGGTGAATTGGGACCCGGTGCTGAAGACGGCCATCTCCGATCTGGAAGTGGTCAGCGAAGAAGAAAACGGCTTCCTGTGGTCCATCGCCTACCCGCTGGCCGATGGCAGCGGAACCCTGACCGTGGCCACCACGCGGCCGGAAACCCTGCTCGGCGACACCGCGGTCATGGTGCACCCGGAAGACGAACGCTACGCGCATCTGATCGGCAAGACCGTAAAGCTGCCGTTGACCGATCGCCACATTCCGATCATCGCCGACGACTACGTAGACCGCGAATTCGGTACCGGTGTGGTCAAAGTCACGCCGGCGCATGACTTCAACGACTATGCAGTCGGCCAGCGCCACGGCCTGCCGATGATCAACATTCTGACCCCCGACGCGCATCTGAACGATGCCGTGCCGGAAAAATACCGTGGGCTGGATGTGAAGACCGCGCGCAAAGCGGTACTGGCCGACCTGACCGAAGCTGAATTGCTGGTAGAGGAAAAACCGCACAAACTGCAGGTGCCGCGCGGTGACCGTACCGGACAGATCATCGAGCCCTATCTCACCAACCAATGGTTCGTGAAAATGGACACGCTGGGCAAGCGCGGCCTTGAGCTGGTTGAGAACGGCACGGTGAAATTCGTGCCGGAGAACTGGATCAACACCTACCGGCACTGGATGGAAAACATCCAGGACTGGTGCATTTCGCGCCAACTCTGGTGGGGTCACCGCATTCCGGCCTGGTACGATGCCGAGGGCAATATCTTTGTCGGCCATAATGAAGCGGAAGTACGCAACAAGCACGGCATTGCCGATGCCACCGTACTGACCCGTGACAACGACGTTCTGGAAACCTGGTTCAGTTCGGCGCTGTGGTCGCACTCCACGCTCGGCTGGCCGGACGAAAAAGCCATGGCCGCGCTGGAATACGACAAACGCCTGCCGACCTCGGTACTGGTCACCGGTTTCGACATCATCTTCTTCTGGGTCGCCCGGATGATCATGATGACCGATCACTTCACCGACCGCGTGCCGTTCAAGCATGTGTACATCACCGGCCTGGTGCGTGACAAAGACGGCCAGAAGATGTCGAAGTCAAAAGGCAACATTCTCGACCCGATCGACATCATCGACGGCATCACGCTGGAAGCCCTGGTGGAAAAACGCACCCAGGGCCTGATGCAGCCGCAGATGGCCGAGAAAATCCGCAAAGCCACCCAGAAAGAATTCGCCGACGGCATTCCGGCCTTCGGTACCGATGCCCTGCGCTTCACCTTCGCCTCGCTGGCCACGCATGGCCGCGACATCAAGTTCGACCTCAACCGGGCCGAAGGCTACAAGAACTTCTGCAACAAATTGTGGAATGCGGCGCGCTTCGTGCTGATGCATTGTGAGGATTTTTCGACGCATGGCGCACCGCCGGCAAACTCGCAGGCCGAACGCTGGCTGCTGGCGCAATTGGCCCAAACCAGCCGCGAGGTGGAAACCCATTTCGCCGAATACCGTTTCGATCTGGCCAGCACCGCACTCTATGAATTCACCTGGAACACCTACTGCGACTGGTTCCTGGAATTCGCCAAACCGGCACTGGCCGGCGATGACAAAGCCGCCGCCGACAGCATGCGCCATACCCTGCTGTTCGCACTGGAAGCCACACTGCGTCTGCTGCATCCGGTGATTCCGTTCATCACCGAGGAAATCTGGCACGCCATTGCGCCGAAACTCGGTATCAACAGCGATAGCATCAGTACCTGCAGTTACCCGAAATCCGCGGATTTCGGCAACACCGATACCGGCGCCGTTGCCGACATCGAATGGCTGAAGGCCGTGGTCGGCAACATTCGCCGCATCCGCAGCGAAATGAACATCGCCCCGGGCAAAACCATCCCCTTGCTGTGGCAATCCCCTCAGAACGACGACCGCAAGCGCATGGCCAACGCCGATGCCGCCTTGAAATTCCTCGCCCGCCTGGAGTCCATTGATGAAATGTCCGGCGAAGCACCGGCCGCAGCGACGGCCTTGGTTGGTGAGCTTCAGGTATTCATCCCCTTGGCGGGTCTGATCGACCTGGATGCCGAGAAATCTCGTCTGGCCAAAGAGCTCAAGCGCATCGAAGGCGAAATCGGAAAATGCCGTGGCAAGCTGTCCAGCGACACCTTCGTGGCCAATGCGCCGCCCGCGGTGGTGGAGCAGGAACGCCAGCGGCTGATGGATTGGCAGGCACAGCAAAGCGCACTGGCCGCGCAATTGCAAAAATTGGGATGATCATGCAGGGGCGCCGCTTGCCGCGCCCCTAGGCCGTGAAATCGAACTCCTGCAGCTCGATGGCCATCACGAGACCGTCTTCGCGGCCCTTGGCCGCCGGATAATAATTCGGCCGTTTGCCGATTTCATTGAAGCCTTCGCTTTCATACAAGGCAATGGCCTGCGGATTGCTCGGCCTGACCTCGAGGAACAGCCGCTGCAGACGGTGCCAACGCGCCACTTCGAACACTTGCCGCAGCAGACGCCGGCCCTGGCCATGGCCCTGATGCTCGGGCGCCACGCACAGATTGAGCAGATGGCCCTCGCCGGCCGCGCAACTCATCACGAAATAGCCTATGATTCCGGGCTGTCCTTCCAGCAGCCAGCACTCGTGGCCGGCATAGAGGCAGTCCCGGAAGATGCCGGCTGTCCACGGAAAGGGATAAGCGCGGTTTTCAATCGCCATCACCGCATCGATATCCATCTGTTTGATCAGACGCAGCTGCGGGTCACTGGCTTTCTGTGCGCTCATCGGCCGTTGCGCAGCGTCCGGATCATGCGCCAGACCGTTTTCTTGCCCTCGGCTCCTGCCACCACGTCCGGCAAGGCCGCAGTATCGATGCCTTCGGCATAAGGGCGAATGTTCTGGCCGAGACGGGTCTGCCAGAATCCGGTTTCATTGCTAGCGGCCGTTGTTGTCGAGGATGACGGGGAAGCGGATACCACCGACTGATACACGGTCAATCCCATGGCCTGCAGACGCTCGCGCTCCAGACGACTGAACATGTTCAGGCGGAAGCGGATTTCGGTTTGAGTTTCAACCACAACCAGTACAGCGGGCCGGAAGCCGCATAGGTGCCCGCCATCAGCAGCAATACCCGCGGCGGATCGATGAACAGGGCGACCAGTACCGCAACCATCACCAGTGCCATACCGAACGGAATGCGGTCTTCGCGCTCTTTCGGCTGCCCGGAACCTTTGAAACTGGCGTAGCGGAAGCGTGAGACCATCAGTAATCCACAGGCCACGGTCAGTGCCAACGCGATGTAACGCAGTTCCTGTCCTGTCCAGCCGAATTCATTCATCGCCCACACGAAAGACATCATCATGCCGGCCGAGGACGGGCTGTTCAGGCCGATGAACCAGCGTTTGTCGACCGAGCCAACCTGGGTGTTGAAACGGGCCAGGCGCAGTGCCGCACAGGCGGCGTACAGGAAGGCAGCGGCCCAACCGACCTTGCCGAGCAGGGTGCCATCCAGCTTCATGCTGCTGAGCGCCCAATGGTACATCACCAAGGAGGGCGCCATGCCGAAGCTGACCAGATCGGCCAGGGAATCGTACTGCACGCCGAACTCGCTGCTGGTGCCGGTCAGGCGAGCGACCCGGCCGTCGATGCCATCGAACACCGCCGCGATGAAAATGGCCACGGCCGCGGCTTCGAAACGGCCGCTGGCGGCAGCGAGAATGGCGTAAAAACCGGCGAACATGCCGCAGGTGGTCAGCAGGTTAGGCAACAGGTAAATGTGCTTGTTGCGGGGGCTTTGCGGGGCTGGATTCGGTTCCATGGACCCAGTTTACCCAGTTTCGGCGGCCACTGTCCAAAAATGGCTTGGGCAATCCGGCGTTAGCCCTTACAATAAACGCTTGAAAACATGTGATTTACGCCATGCGCCTGTCCCGCTTCCACCTGCACACCTCGAAAGAAAGCCCGGCCGATGCCGAAATCGTCAGCCATCAACTGATGCTGCGCGCGGGCCTGATCCGCCGTCTGGGTTCCGGTTTATACACTTGGACCCCGCTCGGGCTGCGGGTGTTGCGTCGGGTTGAAACCGTCGTGCGCGAGGAGATGGATCGTGCCGGTGCACTCGAGCTGCTGATGCCATCGATTCAACCGCGTGAACTCTGGGAAGAAACCGGACGCTGGCAGAAATTCGGCGGCCAGCTGCTGAAGATCAAGGACCGCAAGCAGGCCGATTATGTGTACGGTCCGACCCACGAGGAAGTCATCACCGACTTCGCCCGTCAGGAACTGCGCAGCTACAAACAACTACCGGTGAATTTCTACCAGATTCAGACCAAGTTCCGCGATGAAATCCGTCCCCGCTTCGGGGTGATGCGGGCCCGCGAATTCCTGATGAAGGATGCCTATTCGTTCCACCTGAGCCCGGACTGTCTGGCGCAAACCTATCAAGCCATGTATGCGGCCTACAGCCGCATCTTCACCCGCCTTGGTCTGCGCTTCCGCGCGGTCAATGCCGACACCGGTGCCATTGGCGGCAGCGCCTCGCATGAATTCCATGTGCTGGCCGATTCCGGTGAAGATGCCATCGCCTTTTCCGATGGCTCCGATTACGCTGCCAACATCGAAATGGCGGAAGCCCTTGCCCCGGGTGAAGCGCGCGCAACGGCTACCGAAGCCCTGCGTGATGCCGACACCCCAACCCAGACCACCTGCGAAGCGGTGGCCGATCTGCTGGGCGTGGCACTCACGCAAACGGTCAAAAGCCTCGCACTGATTTCCGAACACGGCTTCACGCTGGCCCTGGTGCGCGGCGATCATGCCGTCAATGAAATCAAGCTGGCGAAACTGCCGGGGTTGGCCGACTACCGCATGGCCAACGAGGCTGAAATCGCCGAGCATCTTGGCGCGCAGCCAGGCTTCCTCGGCCCGGTCAAACCGCTGAAACCGGTTCATATCATCGCCGACCGCACGGTGGCGCACATGGCTGACTTCATCGTCGGCGCCAACCGCAACGGATTCCACCTGCAGGGCGTGAACTGGGGCCGCGATCTGGCGGAGGCCGATGTTATCGCTGACATCCGCAACGTGGTCGAAGGCGATCCGTCGCCGGATGGTAAAGGCGTATTGTCCATCGCGCGCGGCATTGAAGTCGGTCACGTGTTCCAGCTCGGCCAGAAATACGCCGAAGCCATGAACGCCACCGTGCTCGACGCCAATGGCAAAGCACAGGTCATGTACATGGGCTGCTACGGCATCGGTGTCAGCCGCATCGTCGCCGCTGCCATCGAACAGAATTTCGATGCCAACGGCATCCGCTGGCCGGAGGCAATGGCACCCTGGCAGGTCGCCGTGTGCGTGATCAATCCGAAAAACGATAGCAAGGTAAGCGCTTACGCCGAGAAGCTTTACGCCGATCTGCAAGCCAAAGGTTTGAGCGTTTGCCTCGATGACCGCGGTCTGCGCCCTGGCGCGATGTTCGGCGATATCGAACTGATCGGCATTCCGCACCGCGTGGTGGTTTCCGATCGTGGCCTGCAGGCCGGTACGCTGGAATACCGCCACCGCAGCGCCGAGGCTTCGGAAAACCTCAGTGAAAGTGAATTGATGACACGTCTGGCCGGCTGATCTGCCGGCTTACAGGTAACGCCGCGACGACACCAGAAGATTGCCGAACAGAATGCCGGCGACCAGTGCGATTAGGGCCGCGAACAGCGAAAACGCCAGATCCAGACTGCTGGCAAGATCCTGGGCGAAGGCGATATTGAGCGTACGGTAGCCCAGACTGCCGGGCACCAGCAGGATGATGCCGGGAACACGAATCAGGGCACCGGGGCGATTGAAAATGCGCGCATACAGATTCGACACGGCGGTTACGGTGAATGCGGCGAGAAATGCGCTAACCGGAATATCTCCGGTGGTCAAGGCCGGCACCAGCGCACAGACTTTCATCACGCCATAGCCGAGCAGCACCGCCGCCATCGCGATCGGAATATCGCGCGGATGGGTTTTGAATAGCACAGCCAGCGCGAACGAACCCGGCAGCAACATCACCCAGGGCATCCACACGGGCAATACCGAGGATCCGGCATTGCTCAGCAGCTGCCAGCCGGAGATCTGGACCAGTTGAGCTGCCAGAATGGTTCCGAAAGTCAGCTTCATCAGCACGGTCATCGCCCCGGCGAAACGTGCGCTGCCGGAAACCAGCTGCTGGTTGGCGAGCTCATTGATGGCCGAAGTCAGCATCATGCCCGGCATCATGATGATCAGGGCAGAAATGACCACGGGCTGGATGCTCAAGGGCGCCAGGAAACAACCGATCAGTGACGCCGCCAAGGTGACCAGAAACGCCGCGACCGCCTCCACCGCATCATGTAACTGCGGTTTGCGTTCACCGGACTGGGCCAGCAGGCCGATCATCATGCCCAACAGCGCGGCGATGCCGAAATCATTCCAGCCGGTGCGTGGAAACAGGCTGACCACCATCGCCGAAGCGATACCGAAACAGAGCACCGTGGCAATGCGGAAAAGTCGCGTCGGTTCGCGGTCCATGGCCTTGAGTCGGGACAGTCCGCTGGTGATATCCAGCATTCCGGCCATGACTTGCTCGGCGATGGCATCGGCATCGGACAAGCGTCCGAGATGGGTGTCTCCCGGTTTCAGGCGCATGACCCGGGTGACCGTATGCGGCGGCCCGAGCACCGGGTCCTGGAAACTGATGATGAATCCGGTAGGGTTCGACCAGATGCTGACCTGCAGACCGAGTTTGTTCGACACGCGCTCAACCGCACCTTCCAGCCGGTTGACCGAGGTCCCGGATGTATGCAGATGCCGGGCCAGTTCCAGCACGAAATCGACGCGCTCGCGGAAACGGTCGTGCGTGATGCTGCCGGTCATGCGTATGCGGATATCCGAATCATGGGGCATTGTATGACAACTGCTATTGTTTGCCCATCTGCGATAAACTGAATGCATCCCACAGGATGTCCGTGACGCCGATGGCCACATGGCTCGACACTACCGAACCCGGATTGCAACCGGATCCGCAACAGCCCGACCGGCTGCTGGTTTCCGGTGACTGGACCTTCCGTCAGGCCGAGCGTCTGCTGGTCCTGATCGCCGGTGCCGGTAGGGGAATCCAGACCATTGATGCACGCGCCCTCACCCGCCTCGACGCGAGCGGATCGAAGTTGCTGCTGACCCTGATGGATCGGCTCGGCTTGCCGTTACCAGCCTTGGCGTCCAAGCCGGAACATGCCGCCCTGATTGAAGCCGTAAGGAATTCCGGCGCCGCCCTGCCGGCACCGCCTTCGGCCGGAAAACCGTTCCACCGGATGCTGGAAGCCATCGGTCGATGGGTCGCCAATGCTTATGGGAACATTCTCATCTTTCTGGATTTTCTTGGCCGCACCCTGCTCAGCCTGATGGAAAGCCTGCTCAATCCGCGGCACTGGCGGGTCACCTCCATCGTCTTCCACATGCAGGCCGTCGGTCTGAATGCCGTGCCGCTGGTGATGCTGCTCAGTTTCATGGTCGGTGCCGTGGTCGCCTTTCTGGGCGCGACGGTGCTCAGTGAATTCGGCGCCCAGCTTTGGGTGGTGGAGCTGGTCGGTGTCGCGTTTTTCCGTGAATTCGGCGTACTGTTGACCGCTATCCTTCTTGCCGGCCGAACCGCCAGTGCATTCACGGCCCAGATCGGCTCGATGAAAAGCGGTGAAGAGCTCGACGCCATCCGCACTATGGGTCTGGATCCGATCGAACTGCTGGTGCTGCCGCGACTCAAGGCGCTGCTGTTGACCCTGCCGCTGTTGACCTTTCTGGCCACTATGGCCGGTCTGCTCGGCGGCATGGCGGTCTGCGTCTGGCATCTCGACATTTCTCCGGAAATATTCATTGGCCGTCTGCAGAATGAATTGTCGCCGCGGCACTTCTGGGTCGGCATGAGCAAAGCGCCGATTTTCGCCATGGTGATCGGCCTGATTGGCTGCCTTGAAGGTTTCAAAGTCAAGAACAACGCCCAGTCGGTCGGTGAACACACCACCTCCAGCGTGGTGCAAACCATCTCATTGGTGATCCTGCTCGACGCCCTTGCCGCCATGTTCTTCATGGAGCTCGATCTGTGAGCACCGATACCATCATCGAAGTCAGCGGACTCAGCAACCGTTTTGGCAACGCTATGGTGCATGACAAGCTCGACCTGCAGGTCCGGCCCGGCGAGATCATCGGCGTGGTCGGCGGTTCGGGTTCCGGCAAGTCGGTTTTGATGCGCAGTATCCTCGCACTGCATCGCCCGCAGGCCGGTCGCATCCGTGTACTTGGCCGGGATGCGCTTTCGGTCGATGCCGCCAGCCGGGAGTTCATCGAGGGCAATACCGGCGTGCTGTTCCAGAATGCCGCACTGTTCTCCTCGCTGACCGTACTGGAAAACGTGATGGTGCCGTTGAAGGAACACAGCACGCTGCCGGAATCGGTTATGCGTGATCTTGCCATGGTTAAAATCCAGCTGGCCGGTTTGAGCGCCGATGCCGCCTTGAAGCTGCCGGCCGAGCTGTCCGGCGGCATGCGTAAGCGGGCCGGCATCGCCCGCGCACTGGCGCTCGATCCTGCCCTGTTGTTCCTCGATGAACCGACCGCCGGTCTCGATCCCATCGGCGCGGCCGCCTTCGACCAACTGATTCTCTCCATCCAGCGCGCGCTCGGGCTGACCGTGTTCCTGATTACGCACGATTTGGATACCTTGTACACTATCTGTGACCGCGTCGCGGTGCTGGCCGACCGCCGGGTTCTGGTCAACGCACCGATTGACGAGGTCGCTGCCTTCGAGCACCCGTGGATTCAGGAATACTTCCACGGACCGCGTGGACGGGCCGCCGAAAAAGCCCAGGAGAAGCTGTAATGGAAACTCGCGCCAATCATGTCCTGATCGGATTGTTCACGCTGGTAGTGCTGACCTTGTTGGTCGGCTTCGCACTGTGGGCCGCCAAATTCGCATCGGACAGCAGCTGGAACGAATACGATGTGGTGTTCTCCGAAGCGGTGACCGGCCTTGGCATCGGCGGCACCGTGCAGTTCAACGGCATCTCGGTCGGCGAAGTCCGCAATCTGGAAATCGACCCGACCGACCCGAATAAAGTGCTGGTCCGTGTGCGCATCAAATCCGGCACACCGATCAAGGTCGATACCGAAGCCAAGCTAGCCTTCGTCGGTTTGACCGGTATCACCCAGATCCAGCTAAAATCCTACAACGCCAAAAGCCCGGCACTGCTGCCTTCGGAAAGTACCCCGGTTCCGCGCATTTACGCCAAGGAATCGGCGCTGTCGAAACTGTTCAGTTCGACCGATGACATCACCACCACCGCCACCAATGTGATGCTGCGCCTGAACCAGGCCTTCAGTGACGAAAACATCAAGAGCATCAGCAAGACCTTGGACAATCTCGAGAAGATTTCCAGCTCGGTCGCTGCCGAACGCCAGGATATAGGCGCCATCATCCGCGATACGCGCGCGGCCATCGCCAAACTCGACAGCACCCTGGCCAGCACCGACAGCATCGCCAAGAAACTCGACAGCGGCGTGGCCGATCAGTTGCCGGATCTGATCGCCAAACTCGAAAAGACCCTTGTTCAATACGAAGCACTGGGGCGCAACGCCAACCGCCTGCTGGAAACCAATGGCGATGCCATCGATAACTTCTCACAGCAGGGCCTGGCCCAGGTCGGGCCGGCCATTGCCGAACTGCGTACCCTGCTGAAACAGCTGCGCCGCGTTGCCGCCGAAATCGAAGAGCGGCCGAACGCACTGGTGACCGGCAAGAGCACCACCGAGGAATTCAAACCATGAACAAGTATCCCTTGCGCTTCCTGCTGGCCTTGGTCGTGGCACTGCCACTGGCCGGCTGTATTTCACTGATCAAAGAACCCGATCCAATTGCGGTTTATGCCCTGCGGCCGGAGGCGGTGGATGCAGCCAACCTGCCCGCAGTGAGCTGGTCGCTTACGGTCATTCGCCCGAACAGCCTTGCCTTTCTGGATTCCAACCGCATTGCGGTCCGTCCGGAGCCCAACGTACTGCAGGTCTACAAGGGGGCCAACTGGTCGGAATCCTTGCCGGATCTGGTGCAGGCCAATCTGGTACAGGCCCTGGAAAACTCCGGCCGGATCAAATCCGTTTCGCGCCAGAACAGCGGCGTACCCGCGGAAGTTGCGATGCTGGTCGATATCCGCCAGTTCGAGTCGGTGTATGCGCCGGGCGCAAAAATTCCCGATGCCGTCATCCAGATGCATGTGAAGGTTCTGGAGTATCCGAGTAACCGCGTCATCGCGGTGCAAACCTTCAACGCAAGCGTTCCGTCGGCCAGCAAAGACATTCCCGACGTGGTGCTTGCGTTGGAGCGCGGCTTGAATACGATTACTGCCGAGATTGTTGCGTATACTCTGGCCAACGGCCGCAGCAAAGCCAAATAACTCAAGCCAAATCGGCAAACCTCCGGATATTTCGGAAAGTCAGATTGATGCGGCCGTCCACTGCCTTGGCGGTACGCGGCAGGCTGTGCCGGTAATTTTTCTGGGTGTCACCGCGCATCAGCAGCAGACTGCCGTGTGCCAGTTCGATACCCGATGATTTTCCGCCGGATGCCGGACGCAACAGAAAACGCCGCACCCCACCCAGGCTAACCGACGCAATCACCGGCTGCGGACCAAGCTCGGGTTCATCGTCACTGTGCCAGCCCATGGCATCACGGCCGTCGCGGTAATAATTCAACAGTACGCTGTTGAAGGCGGTGCCGGCCATCGCTTCGACCGCCGATTTCAACCCAAGCACCGGCGCCGTCCAAGGCTCGGGCAAAAAACGGGTGTTGGAATAGCGGTATGCCGCGTCCGGATTCCCCATCCAGCAACACAAACGCGGCGTCGGAACCTGCCGGCCGTGGATGTAAAGTTGCGGCTGCTGCCACGGCACGCCGTACACGAGAGCGAAAAACAGGGCATCGGCCTGCGCTGCCGGCAGAAAGGCGGCGGCATAGGCGATATCGGCCTGCGCAAGCGGCAGAGCCTGCAGGTCGGAAAGTGTGGATTCCTCGAACATCCCGTAATTATTGCCCAAAGCGTGTGAAACCGCGACAATAGAGCGATATTTCCGAGGTGATGCCATGTCCGAACGCGATGTAATGGAATACGACGTCTTGACCGTAGGTGCCGGCCCGGCCGGGCTGGCTTTCGCACTGCGTTTGAAACAGAAGAATCCGGCCCTGAGCGTCTGCGTCATCGAGAAGGCCTCCAGCGTCGGCGCGCATGCGCTCTCGGGCGCCGTCATCGAAACCGAAGCGCTGGACGAACTGATTCCCAAATGGCGCAGCAATCCGCCGCCGATCTGCGTGCCGGCGAAGAACGACGAGTTCTGGTTTCTGAGCAAAACCGGAGGATTCAAAGCACCGATCAATCCGCCACAGATGAACAACCACGGCAACAGCATTGTCTCGCTCGGCGCTCTTTGCGCCTGGTTGGCCGGTCACTGCGAGACTGCCGGGGTGGAGATCTATCCGGGTTTTGCCGCCTCCGAAATCCTGTACGACGCGGCTGGAGCCGTCTGCGGCGTACGCATCGGTGACATGGGCGTGGCCAAGGACGGTTCGCACAAACCGACCTACACCCAGGGCATCGACATCCGCGCCAAAACCACCGTGCTTGGCGAAGGCGCGCGCGGTCATCTCAGCAAACAGCTGATCGCCCGCTTCAAGTTGGATGCCGACTGCGATCCGCAAAGCTACTCGATCGGCATCAAGGAACTCTGGCAGGTGCGCGAAGGTGTTTCTGAACCCGGAAAGATCGTGCACAGCATGGGCTGGCCGGCCGACAGCGCCACCTACGGCGGCAGCTTCCTGTATCACCTGGACGGCAACCGCATCGCGCTCGGCTATGTTTCGGGTCTGGACTACAGCGATCCGAATTACCAGCCGTACGAAGCCTTCCAGCAATGGAAGAACCATCCGAGCGTGAAACCGCTGCTCGAGGGCGGCAGCATTCTCTCGGCCGGCGCACGCGCCATCGTCACCGGTGGCTACCAGAGCCTGCCGAAGGTCGAGATGCCCGGCGCGCTGCTGATCGGTTGCGCTGCCGGTCTGGTGAACGTGCCGAAAATCAAAGGCGTGCACCAGGCTCTGCGCTCGGGCATGCTGGCCGCCGAACACATCGCGGCCACTAATGATTCAACCGGCTGGAACGCCAAGCTGCGCGCATCAAAGGTGGTCGCCGAACTGAAGAAGGTGCGCAATTTCAAACCGGCGTTCAAGAAAGGTCGTCTGTTCGGTCTGATCAACGCCGGCTGGGAAACGCTGACCGGCGGGCTGTCGCCGTGGACACTGAAGGTGAAAGCGGATTGGTCCAGCCTGAAAAAATTAAGCGAAGCCGAATCACCACAGCGCGATTATGGGGAACGTACGCTGGCTCCGCGCGATCGCCTGGCCGGCGTTTATTTCGCCGCCACCGAGCACGACGAAGACCAACCGGTACATCTGCAGGTGGCCAACACCGACATCTGCATCACCCAATGCGCCGAGGAATACGGCAATCCGTGCACGCGTTTCTGTCCGGCAGGGGTTTATGAAATCGCACAGGACGATGCCGGCAAGCGCCTGCAGATCAACGCCGCCAACTGCGTGCATTGCAAAACCTGCGACATCAAGGATCCTTACCAAATCATCAACTGGGTCACGCCGGAAGGCGGAGCCGGGCCGAATTACCAGAACCTGTAAAGGACCGCCATGCTCGCCCTCGTCTCCGTCGCCGCCGCCCATACCCTGGATGAAGATCTGGCTCCGCTGTCGGCCGCACTGGACGAGGCAGGCATCGCACACCGCGTGGTGTATTGGGATGAATCCTTCGTGGACTGGTCGCATTACCATGCTGTCATCATCCGCTCGCCCTGGGACTACATCGACAAGCTGCCGGAATTCCTGGCCTGGGCCGCGCATGTTTCCGAACAGAGCACGCTGCTGAACCCGCTCGCAGTCATCACCAGCAACACCGACAAGCATTATCTCGAGGTGCTGGCTGCCCAAGGCATCCACACCGTGCCGAGCCGCTTCATCGAACCCGAACAGCATGCCGAAGACGGTCTGCATGCGTTCCTCGATGCGTTCGAGCATACCGAATTCGTGGTCAAACCGGCCGTGGGCGCCGGCTCGAAGGACGCCCAGCGTTATGGCCGTGAGGATATCGATGCGGCACTGATGCATATCAAACGCCTGCAGCTGAAAAACCGCAGCACCCTGCTGCAGCCTTACTTAAGCAAAGTAGATGACGCGGGCGAAACCGCACTGCTGTACTTCAACGGCGTGTATTCGCATGCCATCCGCAAAGGCCCCTTGCTCAAACGCGACGAAGGGCCGACCGAAAAACTGTTCGCACCCGAAGAAATCATGGCGCGTGTGCCGGGCGAGGATGAAATGGCCTTGGCCCAGCAGGTCATCGCAACCCTACCCGCGCTGTTCAGGCTGGACGGCCCGCTAGCCTATGCCCGCATCGATCTGCTGCGCGACGAGGATGGCCGGCCTTGCCTGTTGGAGCTGGAGCTGACCGAACCCTCGCTGTTCTTCAATTACGCCGATGGCGCCGCCCAGCGTTTTGTATCTGCTCTCAAAAGCCGTTTAAGCCTTTGATTTCACCCTTCCTTCAGCCCAAACGGCTGTTTGAAAAAGCGGATTTGGGCTAGAATAAGGGGCTGTTTTTTCCCGAAACACTCCCCTTTGAGGCCGAGCAATGAAGATTCTGGTTGGTTACAAGCGCGTGGTCGATTACAACGTGCGTATTCAAGTCAAACCCGACGGATCCGGTGTCATCACCGATGGCGTGAAACTGTCCGCCAATCCGTTCGACGACATCGCCCTGGAAGAAGCCCTGCGCATCCGCGATAAGGGTCTGGCCACGGAAGTGGTGGTGGTCACCATGGGTCCGGCCGATTGCCAGGCACACATCCGCAATGGCTTGGCCATGGGCGCCAACCGCGCCATCCATGTCGTTACCGATGCCGCCATCCAGCCGCTGACCGCCGCCCGCGCCTTCCTGAAATTGATTGAAAAAGAACAACCCGGACTGGTACTGATGGGCAAACAGGCCATCGACGACGACGCCAACCAGACCGGCCAGATGCTGGCCACGCTCTGGGGCCGTCCGCAGGCCACCTTTGCTGGCGCCATCGCCATCGATGGCGGCAAAGCCCAGGTCACCCGTGAAGTCGATGCCGGTCTGGAAATCCTCGACATCGATCTGCCGGCCGTGGTCACCGTCGATCTTCGCTTGAACGAACCGCGTTTCATCAAGCTGCCCGACATCATGAAAGCCAAGAGCAAGCCGCTGGAAACCCTCGCCTTCGCCGACCTGGGTGTGGAATCCGCCGACTTCCTGGAAACCACGCACTACGCGCCACCCGCCAAACGCAGCAAAGGTGTGATGGTCAAAGACGTCGCCGAACTGGTCGCCGCCCTGAAAAACAAAGGACTTGTCTAATGAGCCGCGTACTGATCATCGCCGAACACCTCAACGGCCAACTCAACGGCGCCACCGCACGCTGCGTGTCCTGCGCCTCCGCCCTGCACGCCGACGCCATTGATGTACTGGTGCTGTCAGATGCCGGCCAAGCCGTGGCGGCGCAAGCCGCGAAAATTTCCGGTGTCAGCAAAGTGCTGGTGTCCGATAATGCCGCCAATGCCCATGCCATCGCGCAGGTGCTGGCTCCGCAGATCGCACAGGCCGCCGTCGGCTACAGCCATGTGTTCGGCCCGTCGACCACCTTCGGTAAAGACCTGATGCCGTGTGTGGCCGCCCTGCTCGGCGTCGGTCAGATTTCCGATGTAATGAGCGTGGAGTCCAGTCACAGCTTCAAGCGCCCGATCTATGCCGGCAACGCCATCATTACCGTCAATGCCCCGGCCGACAAGCCGGTGGTCGCCACCGTGCGCACCGCGTCCTGGCCGGTGGCCGGCAATGACGGCAGCGCACCGGTCGAAGCTCTTGCCCTTTCAGCCCCACTACCCACCCACAGCCGCTTTGTTTCCCTGCAGCAGGGCAAATCCGATCGCCCGGATTTACAGAGTGCGACCAAGGTGGTTTCCGGAGGTCGCGCCTTGGGCTCGGCCGAAAACTTTGCCATCATATATTCTCTGGCCGATAAAATCGGTGCCGCCGTGGGTGCCTCGCGTGCCGCGGTCGACGCCGGCTATGTGCCGAATGAACTGCAGGTTGGCCAGACCGGCAAGATCATTTCGCCCGAGCTGTACATCGCCATTGGCATTTCCGGCGCCATCCAGCACCTGACCGGCATCAAAGACGCCGGTACCATCGTCGCTATCAACAAAGATGCTGAAGCGCCGATTTTCGAAGTGGCTGATTTCGGACTGGCGGGTGATCTGTTTCAGATTCTGCCAGAGCTGGAAAAAGCGTTGTAACCGGACGATGGATTTATACGAAAAACCCCGCTGTCGCGGGGTTTTTTCTTCAGCGTGCTGCGAATTACTGCAGCACGGGAACGCCGGTCTTGCTTTTGATTTCCTCGAGAGACACTTCCGGCGCCGACTCGACTAGCTTCAGCCCCACTTCGGTTACGTCAAACACACCCAACTCTGTGATGATGCGGTTGACTACGCCAAGGCCGGTCAGCGGCAAGGTGCATTCGGGCAGGATTTTCGGCGAGCCATCTTTGGCGGCGTGCTCCATCAGCACCACCACGCGCTTGACGCCGGCCACCAGATCCATCGCGCCGCCCATGCCCTTGACCATCTTGCCGGGCACCATCCAGTTGGCCAGATCGCCCTTGTCGGTGACCTGCATGGCGCCGAGGATGGCGAGATCGATGTGACCTCCGCGGATCATCGCGAAGGAATCGTGGCTGCCGAAGTAACTGGCGCCGGCACGCGCGGTTACCGTCTGCTTGCCGGCATTGATCAGATCGGCATCCACCTCGTCTTCGGTCGGAAACGGACCGATGCCGAGCAGGCCGTTCTCGCTCTGCAGCCAAACATCCATGCCCTCGGGAATGTGGTTGGCCACCAAGGTCGGCAGGCCGATACCAAGGTTCACATAGGCACCGTCGCTCAGTTCGGCGGCGGCGCGTTTGGCCATGTCATCACGGGCCCAAGCCATGTCATTCTCCTTATGTCGTACGCACGGTGCGTTGTTCGATGCGTTTTTCCGGATTTGCGTTGACTACGATGCGGTCAACGTAAATGCCCGGTGTGTGGATTGTGTCCGGATCGAGCGCGCCGACTTCCACCAGCTCCTCGACTTCCACAACACAGATCTTTCCGGCCATCGCCACCGCCGGATTGAAATTTCGAGCGGTTTTGCGGTACACCAGATTGCCGGAAGCATCGGCCTTCCAGGCCTTCACAAGCGATATATCGGCGTGCAGCGCGGTTTCCAGCACATAATGCTTGCCGTCGAATTCACGGGTTTCCTTGCCCTCGGCCACGATGGTGCCGTAACCGGTGCGGGTGAAAAAGGCCGGGATGCCGGCACCGCCGGCACGCAGGCGCTCCGCCAAGGTTCCCTGCGGATTGAATTCAAGCTCCAGTTCGCCGGCCAGATACTGCCGCTCGAATTCCTTGTTCTCGCCCACGTATGAGGACACCATCTTGCGGATCTGGCGGCTGGCTAGCAGCATGCCGAGTCCGAAGCCATCAACGCCGGCATTATTGGAGATGGCGGTCAGTCCGGTTTTTCCGGAATCGCGCAGCGCGGCGATTAAGGCCTCGGGAATGCCGCACAGGCCGAAACCGCCGACCGCCACGGTCTGGCCGTCCTGCACGATGCCACGCAGGGCATCATCGGCGCTGGCGTAGAGTTTGTTGTTCATGAAGAAATCCTCGCTATGACGCCAGTATCAAGCCGAAAGCGCCTGCTGGATATCGGACCAAAGGTCCATGGCATCCTCGACGCCGACGCTGAGCCGGACCAGATTACCGGTGACGCCCAGGGCATTGCGACGATCTTCCGGAATCGAGGCATGGGTCATCACTGCCGGGTGATTGGCCAGGCTTTCCACACCACCGAGCGATTCGGCGCAGGTGAACAGTTCCAGCCGTTCCATGAAACGCTTGGCTTCCGGGAAGCCACCCTTCAGCCAGACACTGACCATGCCGCCGAAGCCGTACATCTGCGTTTTGGCCAAGGCATGCTGCGGGTGCGAGGCCAAGCCCGGATAGGCGACTTTTTCCACCGCCGGATGCGCTTCCAGTTTTTCGGCGATGAATTGCGCGTTTTCGCAGTGGGCTTTCATGCGCAGGTGCAGGGTTTTCAGCCCACGCAGCGCCAGAAAGCTGTCGAACGGTCCCTGCACGCCGCCGATGGCGTTCTGCAGAAAAGTCATCTGCTCAGCCAGTGCGGCATCCTTCACCACCACCATGCCGCCGACGATGTCGGAATGCCCGTTCAGGTATTTGGTGGCCGAATGCATGACGATGTCGGCACCGAGCTCCAGCGGTCGCTGCAGCACCGGCGAACTGAAGGTGTTATCGACCGCCAGCAGAAGGCCGTTGGCCTTGGCGAATTCAGCCAGACGGCGGATATCGACCAGTTTCAGCAAGGGGTTGGTCGGAGTTTCGCACCATATCATTTTGGTATTCGGCTGCAGTGCGGCTTTCACCGCGTCCAGATCATTCAGATCGACGAAACTGAACTCCAGCCCGGCGCTGCGACGACGCACGCGTTCGAACAGACGGTAGGTGCCGCCATACACGTCGTCCATGCAGATCACGTGCGCGCCCGAATCAAGCAGTTCCAGCACGGTCGAGGTCGCGGCAAGACCGGAGGCGAAGGCATAGCCGTGGGTCCCGGATTCGAGCTCGGCCACGCAGCGCTCGTAGGCGAAGCGGGTCGGATTATGGCTGCGCGAGTATTCATAACCCTGATGATCGCCCGGGCTGGCCTGGGCGTAGGTTGATGTCGCATAAATCGGCACCATCACCGCACCCGTGGACGGGTCGGGGCTCTGGCCGGCATGGATGGCTTTGGTGCCGATGCCGTGGGTTTTCTTGCTGCTCATGGGATTCCTTTATTGCACGCGGCGGCGCAGGTAATTCAACAGATCGATGCGGGTAATCAGGCCGAGGAAGCGGGTACCATCCATCACGATGGCGACCTTACCGGCATCGAACACCGGCATCAGTTCCGCCATCGGCGCATCGACCTCGAGCACTTCCAGCTCGCGCACCATCGCGGTCGACACCAGATCCTTGAAGCGCTCCTGGTCGGTGTGCACATGCATCAGCACATCCGATTCGTCAACGATGCCGACGATCTTCTCGTCATTCATCACCGGCAGCTGGGAAACGTCGTACATCTTCATGCGCTGGTAAGCGACGGTCAGGCTGTCGTTCGGGCCGACCACCACCGTATCGCGCTTGGCGTAGGGTCGCAGGATCAGATCGGACAGATCGCCTTTGGCTTTGCGTTCGAGGAAGCCGTTGTCGAGCATCCAGTAATCGTTGTACATCTTCGACAGGTATTTGTTGCCGGTATCGCACACGAACACCACAACCTTTTTGGGCACGGTCTGCTCGCGGCAGTATTTCAGCGCGGCCGCCAGCAAGGTGCCGGAAGATGAGCCACCGAGCACGCCCTCCTTCATCAGTAGTTCGCGGCCGGCCATGAAGCTTTCCTTATCGGAAATCGCATAGGCTTTCTTGACCCGGTGAAAATCGGAAATGAGTGGCAGGAAATCTTCGCCGATGCCTTCCACCAGCCAGCTGCCCGACTTGGTACTGAGCACGCCTTCATTGATGTACTGGGTAAGAATGGAACCGACCGGATCGGCCAGTACCAGTTCGACATGGGGCGCGGCGGTTTCGAAGAAGCGCGACAGACCGGTCATGGTGCCGGAACTGCCGCAACCGAACACGATGGCATCCATGTCTTGATTCATCTGCTCCCAGATTTCCGGGCCGGTGCCGGTTTCATGTGCCAGCGGGTTATCGGGATTGCCGAATTGATTGATGAAATACGCGCCGGGCGTTTCACGCGCGATGCGCTCGGCCATGTCCTGGTAGTACTCAGGGTGGCCTTTGGCGACATCGGAGCGGGTCAGCACCACTTCCGCGCCCATGGCACGCAGGTTGAAGATCTTCTCACGGCTCATTTTGTCGGGCACTACCAGCAGCAGCTTATAGCCTTTCTGCTGGGCGACCAGCGCCAGTCCGATACCGGTATTGCCGGCAGTACCCTCGACCAGGGTGTCGCCCGGCCGAATTTTCCCGGCACGCTCGGCCGCTTCGATCATCGACACGCCGATGCGGTCCTTGATCGAGCCGCCCGGATTCATGCATTCGAGTTTGAGGTAGAGCTCGCACAGGCCAGCGTCGAGATGTTGGGCTTTGACCATGGGGGTCTGCCCGATCAGTTCCAGAACACTGTGATGGATGGTCATGGGATTGGCAGAAAATGGCGACAGCACATTCTACCAGTTTCACCCCCTGCGAAGGCCGGGTGACGGCGGTCCGACGAGGAGGACCGGATCGCCACCCTGGCCTGTTTCAGTCCCCGCTCAACGACTGCCGTCGCCGAGCATGCGGGTTAGACGGTCCTTGGCCAGCAACTTTTCCCGCTTCATGCGGGTCAGCGTCCGGTCGTCGATCGGCAATACGCCGAGCTCGGCATCGTTGACTTTTTTGTCCAGCTTCTGATGGTGGAAATACAGCCGGCGGAAATCACTGTCCGCCTGCATGCGTGAATCGACCGACTGTTTTGATTGACCTTCAAACACAGGAACCCCCTTGGCAAAAATAAAACCCCGGCAAGGCCGGGGTTTCATGGGTTGTGCGCGCGTTCATGACGTCGAATCCGCGGCCCGCTTCCGGCCGGAATTCCTGTGCTGCATCGGGACGAGGTGATGTGGCGTCGTGCATGATCGTGGCTCGCTTTCGCCATGCAACGGAAAATAGCCTGCATGGGATATAAAACCTACGCCGGTCTTTTTCGGGCCGCAAGCCCTTTTTTATGTCGTTGATTTCGCGATATTTTCAAAATGGCCTCGGACCGGAATCGTAAAATCGAAGTTTTATTATTATTTTTCATGGACTTATAGGTTTATGACGCGTGGCTAAAAATCACAAGCTGCTGATTTTCCGCTTATTTCTGGATGATCTCGACACGCCGATTCTGCGCACGCCCTGATTTTCCAGTGTTTGTAGCCAAAGGCTTGGCAGAACCCCAGCCTTTGGCGCTGAGTTTGCCGGCAGGCACACCGGCGGCCCGAAGCACCGCCATTACCGCCTCGGCGCGTTGGCGTGACAGGGCCAGATTGGACTCGTCGCTACCCAGATTATCGCTGAAGCCCTCCACGGACCAAGCTTTGCCAGAGGCCTTCAGGCGCTTGCCCAGCTGGCTGAGGCTTTGCCGGGCTTCCGGCTGCAGGGTGGCTTTGCCGGCCAGGAACGCGGTACCCGCGACACGGTAACGGCCCTTGCCCGACCCGCCCAGACTGACCAAATCGTCGCCACGGGCATTGGCCAAGGCCGCCAGTTCCTCTTCCAAACGCGCCAGTTCGCCATCTTTGGCGGCCAAAGCGGCACCGGCCGAGGCCGATTCTTCAGCCACCAGGGCGGCGTCCACATTCAACAAGGCCTCTTCTTCTTCGCGGGCCAGCGCCTGCAGACGCAGGCGCTCGGCTTCCTTGCGCGCCAATTCGGCATCGCGTCGGCTGGCTTCGAGCACGATTGCGTCGCGCTCTCGGTCGAGTTCGAGCGATTGCTGGCGCAGTTGCGCCACCTTCAATGCGGTTTCAGCCGTACTGACCCGGAGTGCGGCAATGCCGGTGGCGAAGGCCCGGTCACGGGAGCGCAGCTCCGGCAAGGCCTGCAAAGCCTGACGGGCCTGCAGACGCTCCAGCGCCGCGGCATCGCCCTCACCGGCGGCGGCATCCACAATGGCCAGACGCTCCTGCAGAAGCGGCCATTGCTGCTGCGGATCTGCAGAGGGTGTCTGTGCCGGCGCGGGCGTGCAGGCCAGCAGAAGCAACAGTAACGGCAGACGAGGGCTCATGGCGGGTCGCCGCTTTTGCCCAGCAGCAAATTCCGCCGCAGGGCATTGTTTTCGGAAATCTTGCGTTCGATCTGCTCAGTCAGCTTGCGCTGCCGGGCCTGCGCGGTGGCCAGGGCCGCTTGTGCTTCCGCAGTCTGTGCGGCGCGGTCGGCATCGATCTTCTTGCGTTTGAGCTGCAGGACCTGCGCCTGGGCATAGGCATCGCGCGCGGCCTGGTAAGTCTCTGCTGCCCATTGTGTGGCCTGTTCGCGCTCGGCCTCGAGCAATGCACGTTCGGCCGCGGCAAACGCCGGCGTGGCTGCCGAGGTCTGGGCAAAGACAGGCGTCATCGCCAGAAAAAAAGCGATGGCCGACAAGTACACAAACAGCTTGGACACTCTATAATCCATTGAAAGAGGGTATCTGGAACCGCGTTCCAGTGTACACAATAACGGCTCCAGCAAAAACCGGACAAGGGGACTTATGGATATCGGCTATTTCCTGAAACTGATGCGCGAGAAAAACGCGTCTGACCTTTTCCTGAGTACCGGGGCCCCCGTCTACATCAAGGTCGAGGGCAAACTTTACCCGCTTGGCGACAACGATCTGCCGACCGGTATGGTCAAGAAGATTGCCTATTCGCTGATGGATGAAAACCAGATCGAGGTGTTCGAGCACCAGTTGGAATACAACATGGCCATCTCCATCCACGAAGTCGGCCGCTTCCGGGTCAACTGCTTTAAGCAGCGCGGTGAGATCGCCATGGTCATCCGTGCCATCAAGAGCGAAATCCCCACCATCGAAGAACTGAAGCTGCCAGAGATCCTCAAGCGCATCATCAACGAGCCGCGCGGTCTGGTGCTGGTGGTCGGCTCCACCGGTTCAGGCAAATCCACGGCGTTGGCGGCGATGATCGATCACCGCAACGAAACCCAGGCAGGTCACATCCTGACCATAGAAGACCCGATCGAATTCCTGCACCGGCATAAGAAATCGCTGGTCAACCAGCGCGAAGTCGGCTTCGACACCCACGCCTTCCACAACGCACTGAAGAATGCTATGCGCGAGGCGCCGGACGTCATCCTGATCGGCGAAATCCTGGACGCCTCTACCATGGAAGCGGCCATCACCTTCGCCGAGACCGGTCATCTGTGTCTGGCTACTCTGCACTCCAACAATGCCGACCAGACCCTCGAACGCATCTTGAACTTCTTCCCGGAAGCCACGCACAAGAACATCCTGATGAATCTTGCGCTGAATCTGCGTGCGGTGATTTCGCTGCGTCTGGTGGTCGGTGTCGATGGCCGCCGCATGCCGGCTACGGAAGTGCTGATCAACACCCCGATGATCCGCGACCTGATCCGGCGCGGACAAATCCACCAACTCAAGGAAGCGATGGATACCAGTCTGGATGAAGACATCCACACTTTCGACCAGTCCCTGTTCCGCATGTACAAGGACGGCAAGATTACCCTCGACGAAGCCCTGCTCAAAGCCGACTCACGCGATGGACTGGCGCTCAAAATCCGCTTGTCGGAGGGTGGTAGCACCGAACACGACCCCTACGGCGATCTGTACAACAACCAGTAACAACAAAGACCGCGCAAGCGGGCTTTTTCCGGCATCAATTGACGCGGAATTCCGCGGGCGTATCCGGTTGCCGCCCGGGATGCGCACGGGCGAAGGCTGGCAAGGGTTGACATTGGCCGACGATGCGCATCACGTTTGGATACGGCGTCATGTCGAGATTGAAGCGCGCAGCCGCGAACACATGCGGTACCAAGCAGCATTCGGCTAAGCCGGGCGTATCACCGGCAGTGAACGCACCGGCATGCGGATTGGCCGCCAATTGCTGTTCAATATTGCCGAAATTGACCGCCAGCCAATGCCGGACCCAGGCGTTGCGGGCGTCTTCGTCCAGGCCGTGGGTGTGCTGCAGGTGCTGCAACACGCGCAGATTCATCAGCGGCTGGCCTTCCGAGGCGATGTACAGTGCCAGGCCGCGCACAAAGGCGCGCGCCAGCGGTTCGGCTGGCAGCAGGCCTGGGCCGGGAAACACCTCGTCGAGGTATTCGATGATGGCTAGCGATTGGCCGATGGCATGACCACCGTGCATCAGAGTCGGTACCAATTGCTGGGGATTGAGCACCCGGTAGGCCTCGTGATGCTGCTGGCCGCCGTCTTCCAGCAGATGCACTGGCACGATGCGGTAATCCAGTCCTTTCAGATTCAGCGCGATGCGGGCACGGTAACTGGCGCTGGAGCGCCAGTAGTGATAAAGCACCAGATTGGGTTCGGCCATGGTTCAGGCTCCGGCGGCGGTGATTTTCTGTTCGATGGCGCCGAACACACTGGCGCCGCTGCGGTCATTCATCTCGATGCGCACGACATCGCCGAATTTCATGAACGGCGTGCTCGGTTTGCCGTCGCGCAGGGTTTCCACGGTGCGGCGTTCGGCGAAACAGGACGCGCCGAGCGCGGTGTCTTCATTGGCCACGGTGCCTGAACCGATGATGGTGCCGGCTGACAGCGGCCGGGTCTTGGCGGCATGCGCGATCAGCTGGGCGAAGTTGAACTGCATATCAACGCCCGCTTCCGGCGCGCCGAACCATTCGCCGTTGATGTGGGTCAGCAGGGCCAGATGCACTTTGCTGTCCTGCCAGGCGTCGGCCAGTTCGTCGGGGGTGACGAACACCGGGCTGAGCGCCGAGCGCGGTTTCGACTGCAGGAAGCCGAAGCCTTTTGCCAGCTCGTCGGGAATCAGGTTGCGCAGTGACACGTCGTTGATCAAACCGATCAGCTGGATGTGGCTGGCGGCCTGTTCGGGCGTGACCGCCATCGGAACATCGTCAGTGACCACCACCACTTCCGCTTCCAGATCGATGCCGAAGGCTTCGCTGGGCACCAGCACCGGATCGCGCGGGCCGTAAAAACCGGCCGACACCGCCTGGTACATCAGCGGATCGGTGTAGAAACTTTCCGGCACTTCCGCGCCGCGGGCCTTGCGTACGCGCGCCACGTGCGGCAGATAGGCACTGCCATCAACGAACTCATAGGCGCGCGGCAGGGGCGCGGCCAAGGCGGCCATGTCGAGCGTAATCACGTCTTCAGCGTCAATCGTCTGCACATTGCCGTGGTTTAGCGCTTCATACATGCGGTTTAGACGCGGCGCGGCGTTCTGCCAGTCTTCCAGCGCGCGTTGCAGGGTCGGCGCAATGGCCGGCACCGGCACGGCGCGTTGCAGGTCTTTGGAGACCACCACCAGCGTGCCGTCGCGGCCGCCTTGTTTCAGGGAAGCGAGTTTCATGCGTTGTCCGGTTTGAAGTTTTTGCGCAGGCCTTGCCAGCAGGATTGGTAGTCGCGCTGGCGGCTGGCACATTGTAGCGCCTGCTGCGTGGGCGCGAACATATGGCGGGATTCGAACATAAAGGCCATGGTGCCGGTAATGACATCCGGCTTGCTCAGATCGGCCGCGGAAGCCTTGTCGAAGGTGGCGGCATCCGGGCCGTGCGCGCTCATCGCGTTGTGCAGCGAGGCGCCGCCCGGGACGAAGCCATCGGCCTTGGCGTCGTACACGCCGTGGATCAGACCCATGAATTCGCTGGCAATGTTGCGGTGGAACCATGGCGGACGGAAGGTGTCCTGCGCCACCAGCCAGCGTGGCGGGAAAATGACGAAATCCAGATTGCTGGTGCCGGCGGTATCGCTCGGCGAATACAGCGCCAGGAAGATGCTCGGATCCGGATGGTCATAGCTGATCGAGCCGATGGTGTTGAAGCGGCGCAGGTCGTATTTGTAAGGCGCGTAGTTACCGTGCCAGCCGACCACATCCAGCGGCGAATGCCCGATCGGGGCGCGCCAGAGCCGGCCCTGGAATTTGTTGAGCAGTTCGAAATCACCCTCGCGGTCTTCGTAAGCGGCAACGGGATACAGGAAGTCACGCGGATTGGCCAGACCGTTGGAACCAATCGGACCCAGATCCGGCAGACGCAGCAGTGCGCCGTAGTTTTCGGCCACGTAACCGGCGGCGCTGCCGTCCGGCAGATCGACCGAGAAGCGGATGCCGCGCGGAATCACCGCGATCTCCTGCGGTTCAATTTCCAGCACGCCCATTTCGGTACGCAGACGCAGACGGCCGGCCTGCGGCACGATCAGCATCTCGGCATCGGTGTTGCTGAAGAAGCGGCCCCGCATGTCGGCATTGGCGGCATAGCGGTGCACGCCGACGCCGGCATTGCCGCACATGGCGAACAGGCCATCGATGAAATCCGTGCCCGGCGTGGCGGCCGGCAGCGGCGACCAACGCAGTTGGTTTGGATCAGCCGGCAGTTCCGCAAAGCGGTTGTGGAACCCGGTTTCCGGCAGTAGTTCAAACGCACCGTGTAGCGCGGCCGGACGGATACGGTAGAACCAGGTGCGGCGGTTGCTGTGCCGCGGCGCGGTGAATGCAGTGCCGCTCAGCTGTTCGGCATACAGGCCGTGCGTCACGCGTTGCGGCGAATTGCGGCCCTGCGGCAAGGTGCCCGGCAGCGCTTCGGTGGCGAATTCATTGCCGAATCCGGATTGGTAGGCGAGCGTCATGGCGACTCCTTACAGCACGCCGCGGCGCATCTGGTCGCGCTCGATGGACTCGAACAGGGCCTGGAAGTTGCCTTCGCCGAAACCCTCGTTGCCCTTGCGCTGGATGATCTCGAAGAAAATCGGACCGACCGCGTTCTGGGTGAAGATCTGCAGCAGCTTTCGCTGTTTGGTTTCCGGATCGGCATCGATCAGGATCTTGTTGCGGCGCAGTCGTTCCAGATCTTCACCGTGGTTCGGAATGCGCGTATCGACAGCTTCGAAATAGGTGTCGGGTGTGTCCAGGAATTTCACGCCGGCGGCGATCATCTTCTCGACCGTGGCGTAGATATCGTCAGTGAAGCAGGCGATGTGCTGGATGCCCTCGCCGTTGTAGGTTTCCAGATATTCATTGATCTGCGATTTGGGATCCGAGGACTCGTTCAACGGAATACGCACCATTCCGTCAGGGGCGGTCATCGCCTTCGACAGCAGTCCGGTCTTGGCGCCCTTGATGTCGAAGTAGCGGATTTCGCGGAAGTTGAACAGCTTCTCGTAGTATTCCGACCACTTGGCCATGTTGCCGACGAACAGGTTATGGGTCAGGTGGTCGATGAAGGTCAGCCCGAAACCCTTCGGCATCATTTCCGCGCCGGGAATCCATTCGTAATCCGGATCGTGGATGGTGCCTTTCTCGTCATAGCGGTCGACGATATAAAGCATGCAGCCGCCGATGCCTTCGATGACCGGTGCGGCCACGGCCTTGGTCAATTCCTTGTGGGTGACCGGGGTGGCGCCGTTCTTCAGCGCCTGCACGCGGGCCCATTCGGCCAGCTTATTGACGCGGATGGCGAAACCGCAGGCGCTGGGACCATGCTCGGCGGCGAAATCGGCGGCGAACGAGTCCGGGTCTTCATTGATCAGGAAAGTGCAGTCGCCCTGGCGGTAGGTGGTGATGGCGCGGGTCTTGTGGCGGGCCACCGGCACGAAGCCGAGCATGCGGAAATAGTCGTGCAGCTGCTGGGCCTGTCCGGCCGGGGCAGCGAACTCAACGAACTCGAAACCGTCGATGCCCATCGGGTTTTCGAAGGTGACGCGGGAATTTTCGACTTGGGCGTTCATGCAGGGTCCTTTACAGCGGTGACGGATGCGTTAATATAGTTTCAATTGAAACCAATTGCAAGCCACCATGCCCAGCCCCAAACCCCATGCCGAACTCCGGCTTGAACGCTTCCTGCCCTACCGCCTGTCGGTGCTGTCGAACCGGGTCAGCCAGGACATCGCCCGGCTGTATTCGGCGCGCTTCAACCTGTCCATCACCGAATGGCGGGTGATGGCGGTGCTGGGCCACGAACGCGGCCTGAGCGCCAACACCGTGGCCGAGCGCACGGCCATGGATAAAGTGGCGGTGAGCCGGGCGGTTTCGGCGCTGATGGGCAAGAAGTTCCTGAACCGGCAGACCGACCCCACCGATGCCCGGCGTTCCAGCCTGGCGCTCAGCGCGAAGGGTTATGCGGTGTTCGACCAGATCGTGCCGCTGGCGCTGGCCTATGAACGGAAGATTCTGGCGCATCTGGCGCCGGAGGCGCAGAACACCCTGTTGGCGATACTCAATACGCTGGAAGCGGCGGAGTTGGCCGAGAAGCCGGGCGCGGAATAATTCGGGTTGACGGGGGATTTTGGGCGCCGTTTAATGTCTTATCACGGCGATGTTGCCGTCTAATAGTAGTTAGGCGTTGGAGACCCATGGAGCCTATCCTGATTCTTGCAAACATTGGTGCGGTTGTGACGACTCTTCTCGGCTTGCTCGGCCTCTTTCTTCCCGACAAGGCCGCCGCCTTCGTGAGCATCTCTCCAGTCGGCTTGAATGGACGATCAGAGATACGCGCAACCTACGGTGGCTTATTCGTTGCGCTTGGTGTCGCATGCATCGTCGCACAGGCAGAGATGGCGTTCATGGTCGCGGGAGCTGCCTGGCTAGGTGCATCCGTTGGGCGTGTCTACTCGGCACTTGTTGACCGCAATAGTGACATCAAGAACATCGGTGGCATTATGCTTGAAGCTGGCATGGGTACTCTTTTGGTTTTTCCAAAATGGTTCGCCTAACTATTCATTCAAGCGGACAGCCGGCCCGAAAATTTTTTAAACTAAACTTACCCATGGCGGCTGCCTCTTAATTCAATTGTTAGGCACCTTTAACACAGGGATTTGTCATGCAAATATCCAACATCCCATTCGGCATCACCGATTGGTCAACGGTCGAACGTACTGAGCACAAAGGTGAAATTGGACTGGCTTATTGGCGCACTCAGAATTTCGGAAATGTCCGTGTTCGTTTCGTTGAGTACACACCCGGCTATCTCGCAGATCATTGGTGCGTGAAAGGCCACATACTTTTGTGCACCGAAGGCGAACTCCATACAGAGTTAGAGGACGGTCGCAAATTCGTTCTCACAGCAGGCATGAGTTACCAAGTTGCCGATAATACTGAACCGCACCGGTCCTCTACGGCGGTTGGGGCAAAGCTTTTCATCGTCGATTAGGGAAACGGCGCCTAACCCATCATTCCAAGGGACGCGCCGCGATGAAGCTGCGTCGCGCTCCTGAATTCAAACATTAGGCCCACAAGGAATGCTCATGCGATACTTGGTAACAGCGATGCTTGTTGTCGTAGCCATCATTCACCTGCTACCGCTTTCGGGGGTGCTTGGCGGCGAACGGCTTGCTGCGCTCTATGGCTTGCCCTTCAACGACCCCAACCTTGCCATCCTCATGCGCCATCGCGCCGTACTCTTCGGTCTTCTTGGCCTGTTCCTTCTCTTCGCCGCCTATCGCCCCCAATACCAGGCAATCGCGTTCATCGCCGGCTTTGTTAGCGTTGTGTCTTTTCTGTGGCTGGCGTGGTCTGTGGGCGGCTACAATACCCAGGTGGCACGCGTTTTCATGGCGGACATCGTTGCACTTGCCTGCCTCATCATTGGTTTCCTGGCATATCTGTACGTACAACAACACAAGAGCTAATTATTTGTTGCAGTTCACTGTCATCTGCCTTAGCTGAAAGGCTCTTAAAGCATTCAACTAAAATCGATAACAGTCTGATGGGTTTAGCAGTCCATGCAATCTGGAGCGGGTGATGGGAATCGAACCCACGTCTTGAGCTTGGGAAGCTCAGGTCCTGCCATTGAACGACACCCGCATGATTTGATTCTAAAACAAAAAAGCGGCCCGAAGGCCGCTTTACGTTTGACCCTGAAAAAGGCGCTTACTTCACGCCATGCATCAGTTTGTTGATCAGCGGTGCCGCCAGGAAGAACAGCACGGCAATCACGATGCCCAGGATGAACAACTGGTTGAACGTGCTGGCGTACTGCAGCAGCGAGCTGGCGCTCTCGCCCTCGGCGTTGCCGCCCGAGGCGATCGCGGCGATGCGGCCGGCGACGAAGTTGGCCATCGCGATGGACAGGAACCAGCCGCCCATGGCCAGGCCCGTTTCCTTGGGCATCGCCAGCTTGGTCACCATGGCCAGGCCGATCGGCGACAGGCACAGCTCGCCCATGGTGTGGATCAGGTAGGTCAGGGCCAGCCAGACCCAGCTGATCTTGCCGCCGGCGTCCACGAAGTTCTGGATGGCGAACACCAGCACGTAGAAGCCCAGCGCCGCGCCAGCCATGCCGTAGGCGAACTTGCGCGGAATCGACGGATTCCATTCGGCTTTGTCGAGCTTGATCCACAGCGTGGCGAACACCGGCGCCAGCAGGATGATGAACACCGGATTGACCGATTGGAACACTTCGAAGGTCGGGGTCCAGCCGAGGATGGACACGTCCGGCATCTTCACGAAGTCCTGCGCCAGGAAGGTCAGCGAAGAACCGGCCTGCTCGAACAGCGCCCAGAACAGGATGTTGGCCACGAACAGGATCAGCATGGCGATGTAGCGGTGCAGCTGCACCTTGTCGCCGCTGCGCACGCCGCTGTAGACGAAATAGGCCACCAGCGCCAGCATCATGCCGATTAGCAGCACGCCCAGGATGTCGCTCTTGCTGAGCAGGTAGTACACCGGGATGACCATCACGGCCGCGGCCAGCAGCACCTGGATGACGGGCGCGAAACCCTTCTTGCCTTCCGGCGCGGTGCCCACGTGGCCGAGCCACCCTTTCAGCAGTTGGAATACCATCAGGCCGAGAATCATGCCGATGCCGGCCGAGAAGAAGCCCCAGCGGTAGCCGTAGGTCTGGCCGATCCACGAGGCGCAGATGAACGGCGCGAAGAACGCGCCGGCGTTGATGCCCATGTAGAAAATGGTGAAGCCCGAGTCGCGGCGCACGTCGCCCGGCGCGTACAGCTTGCCCACCATGGTGGAGATGTTGGGCTTGAACAGTCCGTTGCCCACCACGATCACGGCCAGGCCGATGACGAAGGTGGTGAGGTCGGGCGCCATCAGCATGAAACTGCCGACCGCCATCAAGGCGCCGCCGAGCATGATCGAGCGTTGATAGCCGAGGATACGATCGGCCACGAAGCCGCCGGCGATGCCGGTCATGTACACCAGGGAGGTGAAGCCGCCGTAGGTCAGGCTGGCTTCGGCGCGGGCACCGTCGCCCAGATGCGCGAAAAACGCGGCCGCGATATGCACCGCCAGCATGGCGCGCATGCCGTAGTACATGAAGCGTTCCCAGAATTCGCTGGCGAACAGATTCCATAAGGCTTTCGGATGGCCGAGGAACTCGCCGGCCGGTGGCGGCATGAAGCCGTCTCTATTCTCAACTGCTCCGCTCATGCGGACTCTCCCTTAGGTTTATTTTGATGGTGGAATGGTGGCTTCATGATAATTAAAACGCTGTCGATTGACAGCTTTTTTCCGAAAAAAGACGCAATTTCCTGAAAATTCGGCTGTTTTCAGCCGATACGGGTGCGGACTTCGAACAGTTCCGGGAAGAAACTCAGGTCCAGTGCTTTCTTCAGGAAGGCCACGCCGGAGGAACCGCCGGTGCCCGGCTTGTAACCGATGATGCGTTCGACCGTTTTCAGGTGGCGGAAGCGCCAGTGCTGGAAATTGACCTCGATGTCGACCAGCTGTTCGCAGAAGTGGTAGGCCTCCCAGTGCGCTTCGTTGTTTTCATAGATGCGCTCGAAGGCGGCGATGACTTCCTCCCGGCGCTCATAGGGCTGCGACCAATCGCGGTTCAGGCATTCGGCCGGAATGGCATGGCCGCGCCGCGCCAGATGGCGCAGGAATTCGTCGTACAGACTGGGCGCGTTCAGGGTGTCGGTCAGGTGGCGGTGGATGTCCGGGTCGTAATCGAACACCTTCACGTAATGCGCGTTTTTATTACCGAGCAGGAACTCGATTTCCCGGTACTGGTGCGACTGGAACCCCGAGGATGAACCGAGCACGCTGCGGAACTGCATGTAATCGCTCGGGGTCAGGGTTTCCAGCACCGACCACTGCTCGGTCAGCTGTTTCTGGATGTGCTTGATGCGTGCCAGCATCTTCTGACAGGGGCCGAGGTCATCTTCGCGCAGCTGGACCAAGGCTGCCCGCAGTTCGTGGATGACCAGCTTCATCCACAGCTCGGAGGTCTGGTGCTGGATGATGAACAGGGTTTCGTCGTGCACCGGCGGATCCGAGAGCGGATGCTGTGCACTCAGGATCCGATCCAGACGCAGATAGCCGCCGTAGCTCATGCGGTCGGTGAAGTCGGTGGTAATGCCGTCTTCGAGCGGGCGTTGGTTACTGGGTTCGGTCATGGCTGGCTCACGGTTTCTTAACCTCGCCAGTTTAACTTATCGGCTACACTATTACCGTTCCCGGCGGGATGCCCTGCCACTGCTTCCAGGAGCCCTTAATGGAATCGGCCGTACATTTCGAAATCGACTATCTGCAGTACATGGATGCCGACGGCGGCATCGTCAATCCCGATCTTCCTGATTTCGCCCGCGACCGCACGCAGCTGGTCGATCTTTACAAGGAAATGCTGAAGGTCCGCTGCTTCGATGCCAAGGCGGTGGCCCTGCAGCGCACCGGCAAACTCGGCACCTATGCCAGCTGCCTCGGTCATGAAGCGGCCCACATCGGCATCGGCACTAGTCTGCAGATCGACGATGTGTTCGCACCCAGCTACCGCGAATACGGCGCCCAGTTCGCCCGCGGCGTGAAACCGCGCGAAGTACTGATGTACTGGGGCGGTGATGAACGCGGCAATGATTTCTCCGGCCCGGCACATGATTTCGCCTGGTGCGTGCCAATCGCCACTCAATGTCTGCATGCGGCCGGCTCGGCGCTGGCCTTCAAGCTGCGCGGCGAAGCACGCGTGGCTTTGGCCTGTGTCGGCGACGGCGGTTCCTCGAAAACCGACACCTACGCCGCCATCAACTCGGCTGGCGCCTACGGCCTGCCCTTCGTGCTGTGCATCATCAACAATCAATGGGCCATCTCCGTGCCGCGCACGGCCCAGACCGGCGCCAAAACCCTGGCCCAGAAAGGGCTGGCCGGTGGTCTGGAATGCCTGCAGGTGGACGGCAACGACATCATCGCGGTGAAAGCGGCGGTGGCGCATGCGGTCAAACGCGCACGCCACGGCCACGGCGGCACCGTGCTTGAGCTGATCACCTATCGCCTGTCCGACCACACCACCGCCGACGACGCCCGCCGCTACCGCGACGACGAACAGGTCAAGGCGGCCTGGCAGCGTGAGCCGGTCAAGCGCCTGAAAACCTATCTGTTGGCGCAGGGCTGGTGGAACGAAGACGAGGAAACCGCCTGGATCGCTGAATCCAACGCGTGGGCCGATGCCGAGGTGGACGCCTATCTGGCCACCACCGTTCAACCGGTGGAAGCGATGTTCGACTACCTTTACGCCGAACTGCCGCATGATGTCGCCGAACAGCGCGAACAGGCGCTGGGCTGGGAGAAACGCTGATGGCCGCCATTACCCTCATTGAAGCCCTGACCCAGGCCATGGCCTATGAAATGCGCCGCGATCCGAGCGTACTGGTGCTCGGTGAAGACGTCGGCATCAACGGCGGCGTATTCCGCGCCACCTCCGGCCTGATCCAGGAATTCGGTCCCGAGCGCATCCTCGATACGCCGCTGGACGAAACCACCATCGCGGGCCTGACCGTCGGCTTGGCCGCACAGGGCATGAAGCCGATTGCCGAGGCGCAGTTCGACGGCTTCATGTATCCGATGGTCGATCACATCATCTGCCACGCCGCGCGCCTGCGTTACCGCACCCGCGGCCGGATGAGCTGTCCGATGGTGCTGCGCGTGCCCTGGGGCGGCGGCATCCGTGCGCCCGAACACCACAGCGAAGCCAACGAAGCCATCTTCACCAATGTGCCCGGTCTGCGCGTGGTGATGCCGAGCTCGCCGCAACGCGCCTACGGCCTGCTGCTGGCCGCCATCCGCGATCCCGATCCGGTGATTTTCTTCGAACCCAAACGCATCTACCGACAGTACAAGGAAGAGGTGCCGGACGACGGCGAGGCGTTGCCCTTGGATGTCTGCTTCGTGCTGCGCGATGGCAGCGACGTGACCCTGGTCACCTGGGGCTCGCAGGTCAAGGAAACGCTGGAAGCCGCCGATGCCCTGGCCAAAGACGGCATCAGCGCGGAAGTGATCGATCTGGCCACGGTCAAACCGCTCGACTTCGACACCATCCACGAGTCGGTGAAAAAGACCGGGCGCTGCGTGATTGTGCATGAAGCGCCGCGTACCGCCGGTTTCGGCGCCGAAATCGCTGCGCAGCTGGCTGAGAAGGCGATGTATGATCTGGTCGCGCCGGTGGAACGCGTGACCGGCTACGACACCCACATTCCGCTGTTCCGTCTGGAAATGAAATACCTGCCGAGCGTCGAGAAAATCGTCGCCGCCGCCAAACGCACCCTTGCCGCGAGCTGATTATGAGCACAGTAAAACCCTTCCATCTGCCGGATCTGGGCGAAGGCCTGCCGGACGCCGAAATCGTCGAATGGCATGTCAAGATCGGCGATGTGGTCCGTCTGGACGCACCGCTGGTGTCGATGGAAACCGCCAAGGCCGTGGTCGATGTGCCCTCGCCGTTCTCCGGCAAAGTGCTGGCGCTGGCCGGCCAGCCCGGCGATGTCATCCTGACCGGCGCGGTGCTGGTCGAAATCGAACTCGATCCGAACTTGCCGCAACGCGCCGACGCCCAGGACACCGGGCATCACCACGGTGCACCGGCGGCACAGGCAGCACCGGCCTCCACTCCAGAACCCGCGGCGGCCGAAGATGACGGCGATGCCGGCACCGTGGTCGGTGCCATGGAAAGTTCGAACGCCGTGCGCAGCGAACAGGCTATCGCCATCGGCGGCGTGAAAGCCATGCCGGCCGTGCGCGCCCTGGCGAAAAAAATGAAGGTCGATCTTGCGCGTGTGCGTGCCACCGGTGCTGACGGTGTGATTACCCTGGCCGATGTAAAAGCGGCAGCCGCGAATCCGTCAACGCAGTCCGCATCACCAGCGCCATCGGCGCCCGTCGTGGCCAGCGAGCGCCCAGCGGCTGCGACACCGGCCTTCATGCCGCCCCCGGCCGGCGATGACAAAGACGAACCGATCCGCGGCGTGCGCCGCAACATGCTGCGCTCGATGAGCGCCGCCCATGCCGAGGTGGTGCCGACCACGCTGATGGATGATGCCGATCTCAGCACCTGGGCGGCGGGCGAAGACATCACCGTGCGCACCCTGCGTGCGCTTGCGATGGCCGCCAAGACCGAGCCGGCGATGAATGCCTGGCTCAACGCCAAAGAAGGCACCCTGCGTCGTCATAGCGCAGTACACATCGGTGTCGCCATCGATTCCGCCGACGGTCTGTTCGTGGCCTCGCTGAAACACTGCGACTCGCGGGACGGCAAAACCCTGCGTGCCGAACTCAACCGCCTGCGTGATGGTGTGCGTGACCGCAGCTTGCCGCCGGAAGACCTTTCCGGCTACACGCTGATGTTCTCCAATTTCGGCGTGTTCGCCGGAAAATACGCAACGCCGGTCGTTGTGCCGCCGTGCGTGTGCATCGTCGGTGCCGGTCGGCTTTATCATGCCGTGGTACCGGTGCTGGGTGGCATGGAAACGCACCGCATGATGCCGATCTCACTGACTTTCGATCACCGCGCCGCCACCGGTGGCGAAGCCGCCCGCTTCCTGAAAGCGATGATTGACGATCTGCAGCGGTCGCGCTAAACAGGGTGTTCAGGCGGCGTGGCGGAAGCGAGTGCCGCGCCAGGCCCAGCCGGCCATGATGACCACCAGGAAAGCCTTGTAGACCAACAGACTGGCCAATACCTGCCGCCAGATCGAACCCGCTTCGATGCCGCGGTCGGCAATGGCGAATCCCCAACGGCCCGCAATAAAGGCCGCGAGGAAAGCGAGCAGCAGCAGCGCGAGGTCGAATCGCCGGCGCGCGGGCGTTTTTTCCAGCGAGCGCGGGTAGAACCAGTACAGCGCAGCAATAATCAGGAACCAGGGCAGAAACAGCAGCAAAGCGAGGTCGGCGATATCGGCCATCAGACACCCTCCTCCGCAAAGGCCGCCAGGGCATTGATGACCTGCTCGAGCGCCGCATCCGCGGCAAGCCTGCCCACCAGTATCTCGCCCAGATGCAGGCCGGCACCTGCGATATGGTGCAGTGAAGCCCCGCCTTCCTGCTTGAGGCGTGCAACTATCTGGCCCGCCTCGTGCGGAGACGCATGCCCAATCGACACCAGCAGCTCGCGGCCATCAGCTGCGACCAGCTTGAAATGGAAGCACCCATCCTTCTCCCGGTATTGCTTGAACACCGGAAGTGCCGCCTTTTCGACAGCAGCATCCATCTGCGTCGGCGAGACGCTGCCCAGATTGCGCAGGCCGACGGCCTGGCGCAATTCCCGCAGCAGCGGCGTGGCGATGGCACGGGCCTTGACGGCACCGGCCTGAAGGATGGATTCAATGCGTGCGGGATCGGCCATCAGCGCGTTGTAGCGTTCGCGCATCGGTGCGATTTCAGCATCGATTACCGCGAACAGTTGCTGTTTGGCGTCGCCCCAGGCGATGCCTTCGGCGAATGCGCTGCGCATGGCGGCAGTCTGCGCCGGCGTAGCGAAAGCCTGGTACAGCTGGAACAGAGCCGAGCCTTCGGTGTCCTTCGGCTCGCCCGGTGCTTTCGAATCGGTCAACAGACCCATGATCTGTTTCTTCAGCGTGGCGGCATCGGCGAACAGCGCGATGGTATTGTCGTAGCTTTTGCTCATCTTCCGGCCATCCAGGCCCGGCAAAGTGGCTACCGATTCCTCGATGGCCGCTTCCGGCAGGGTGAAATACGCCTGGCCGTAAAGATGGTTGAAACGCGCGCCGAAATCGCGCGCCATTTCGATGTGCTGGACCTGATCGCGGCCGACCGGCACCTTGTGCGCGCCGAACAGCAGAATGTCGGCGGCCATCAGCACCGGATACATGAACAGTCCGGCCGTGATGCCGGCATCGGCATCATTGCCTTCGGCGGTGTTTTTATCGACTGCGGCCTTGTAGGCATGCGCGCGGTTGAGCAGCCCCTTGCCGGTCACGCAGGTCAGCAGCCAGGTCAGTTCCGGAATTTCGGGGATATCGGATTGCCGGTAAAACCAGACCTTATCCGGATCCAGTCCGCAGGCCAGCCAGGACGCGGCGATTTCCAGTGTGGAGTGCTGGACGCGCGCCGGATCCTGCACTTTGATCAGCGCATGGTAATCGGCAAGGAAATAGAAACTTTCCACCCCGGTCTGCCGGCTGGCGGCAATGGCCGGGCGGATGGCACCGGCGTAATTGCCCAGATGCGGCGTACCGGAGGTGGTGATGCCGGTCAGGACACGCTGGTTGGCCATGGGGAATTAGTTTTTCGCGGCGTCTTCGACTTTTTCGCCGGCTTTCTGGACGTCTTTGCCGACGCCTTCAATGGTATTGCAGGCCGACAGGGCAAGCACGAAGGACAGGGTCAGCAGAACGGTTACGAGCTTTTTCATAAATACTCCTCAGGGTTAATCAATGCGCATCAAGGTCGATTTGCCGAACAGGCTTTCGACCAGATCCACGGCGAGCGCACCGGTCTTGTTATGTTCATCGAAAGCCGGGTTTAATTCAACTATGTCCAGCGAGCCGAGCTGGCCGGTATCGGCGATCATTTCCATCACCAGCTGCGCTTCGCGGTAGTTCGGGCCGCCCGGCACCGTGGTGCCCACGCCTGGGGCGATGGACGGGTCGAGGAAGTCGACATCGAAACTGACGTGCAGATGGGTGTTCTCATCGACGCCTTCCAGGGCTTCCTCCAGCGAACGCTTCATGCCTACTTCATCGATATAGCGCATGTCGTAGATGTCGAGACCGTAGCGGTGCACCAGACGCTTCTCGCCGATGTCGACCGAGCGGATGCCGATCTGGCGGATTTCCTCGGGCTGGATGGCCGGCTTGGTTCCGCCGAGCAGGGTCAGTTCATCCGGACCCAGACCGCACAGGCACGCGACCGGCATGCCGTGGATGTTGCCCGAGGGCGTGACCTGGCTGGTATTGAAATCGGCATGGGCATCCAACCAGAGGATGCGCAGCTTTTTGCCGGTGTCCCGACAGTGCTTGGCCACTGCGGTGATCGATCCGATCCCGAGGCAGTGGTCGCCGCCCAGAACGATCGGCAGTTCGCCGCGACCCAGGCTTGCGGAAACGGCCTCCATGGTCAGACGGTTCCATTCCGCCACTTCCGGCAAATGCCGGTAACCCTCGCTTGGCGGTTGCCACGGATTGACCGGCCCCTGCAGGTTGCCGTAATCGAGTACGTCCAGCCCATGGGAGCGCAGGGCATCGGCAATACCGGCCACCCGCAGGGCTTCCGGCCCCATCGAGGCACCGCGGTGCCCGGCACCGATGTCGGTCGGAACGCCGATGAGGGCGATGGTGGGGATATCAACGGTCATAATGGTACGCCTGGTTGGTGCCGGCACCCGGATTCGAACTGGGGACCTACCGCTTACAAGGCGGTTGCTCTACCAACTGAGCTATGCCGGCATGGGATGTCCATTGTACGCGAGCCTCATGGCTTTGCGTAGCCGTCAACGGCAGGTCTGCACCGGAATTTTCGGGTTCTGTTCGGCCTGCCATTGCGTGAAACCGTTCTGATTGCGAATGCTGGCATCAATCCACCACTGTTTCCATGTTTGCTGCTCGCTGCGCAACATGGCCTCCAGGCCGAGCTGCTGCACGACGCGCTGCCGCGCCTGGACATCTGCCAGCGAGGCGTATTGGCCGAGTGCGATGCTGTGGTCGAACTGGATTTCCGGAGCGCCGATCCCGGCACTGAGTAGGCTCTCCACCAGCAACTCCGCATCCGCACGACTGGCACTGGCTGGGATATCCAGACGATAGCGCGTGCCGGTGACGCCGTCGGCCGTCCGCATCTGCATATCCAGGGTGATGTACTCCAGGGATTGCCAGGCGCGCCGCATCGCGGTCTCCTCAGCAAAGGGACCAATCCGCCAGCAACTGCCGGCAGGCAGGCGCTGGCGTTCCTGCTGCAATTGCAGGTACTCCTGATGCAGGATCAGCCCCGGCGTGCCGGCTTCGGTCATCGGCAACACATGACCCTGCATTTCGGGTCGCCACATATTCCACATCAGGGCACCGGCATTGGCAAACAGCAGCAACAGGCACAATCGGCGAAGCCAGATCATAAGCCGCTCAGTTCGATGTAACGCAGCATGCCGTTGAAGATCAGATCGGGCGCGGCTTCGGCCAGAAGATCGAGCGCCAGATCGACCGCATGCGGATCATCGTAATCCAGAGCGGGTAAAGGGTGCCAGCCGGCGGCCTCGCGGTGCGCCATTTTGATCCGGCTATTTCCGCTATCGATCAGACAATCAGCCATGAGACACCCTCACGCTGACTTCGCCGCTATGCAAGAGGTGACGGCCCTCGGCATCTTCGAACAACAGGGCGCCATCGGCGGTAATACCGCAGGCACGCCCATCGCGCTGCTTTGCGCCGTCCTGCACCCTTACCGCCCTGCCCTGCAGACCATCCAGGGATCGCCAGTCCGCGATAAATGCTGGAAGGCCATCGCTTTCGAAACGCTCGAAACCCCGGGTCAATTCGGACAGCAGGCCTGCCAGCAGCCGGTTACGGTCCAAGACGGCATCGGTATGCTCCGCCAGTGCCGCCCAATCCTGATCGATGCCGGCACCGGCCTGGCGCGACAGATGCACATTGATGCCGAATCCCAAGGTGACATCGCAGGGGCCATCGGCTTCACCGCGCAGCTGGATCAGCAGGCCGCCGCACTTGCGGCCATGCAGCCACAGATCATTGGGCCATTTCAGCGCAAGACCGGTGATGCCCTGCTTCTGCAGCGATTGCACGATCATGACGGCACAGGCCAGACTGAATCCCGACATGGCGGCAACCGGCAGATTGAAACGGCGGTTGATACTGCAATGGATATTGGCCAGTGGCGGCGAACACCAACGTTTTCCGCGGCGACCCTGACCGGCCGTCTGCATTTCCGCCAGCCAGACCGCGATGCCTTGCGACGGTGCAGGTTCGGCCATGGCCCGCAGTTGTGTCGAATCGGTTTCGAAATCGATCTGCAGGCTGTACAGGTTCTGCCTGCTGGCGGCATCCATCGCCGCGAGGATCACCGACTTCTCAAGCAACGGAGTCGGCCGCGCCAGTCGATAACCCTGACGCGCATCGGTATCGATCGCCACGCCACGCTCCCGCAGCAGCTCAATGCGTTTCCAGACCGCCGCACGCGATACCCCGAATTCGGCGGCCAGACGGACACCCGATTTCGGACCCTCCATCAGTGCGTTGATCAGCGCCGGATTATCCACGGCGTGCGGACAACAGGCGCCCGAGCAGACGGGCTTTTTCAAACCGGTTTTCGGTTCCCGCGCGTAGACGCTGCAGATTGCTGCGGTGGCTGTAGGTCAACAGCAGGGCGCTGGCGGCGGCAAAGCACCACATGCCGGCATCGGCTCCGGACCAGGCCGCACTCAGCAGCAGACTGATTGCCGCCAACACCGTGGACAGGCCGACATAGCCGGTCAGCAGCAGACACAGGATCCAGACCGCGAACAACAGCAGCAGCGCCTGCGGCCAGACCAGAATCAAACCGCCGACCAAGGTTGCCGCGCCTTTGCCGCCGCGGAATCCGTGCCATAGCGGCCAGATGTGGCCGATGACGGCGGCGAACACGCAGGCGAAGGCGGCCTCATGATGGGCGGGCAGGAAATGCTGCGCCAGCCAAGCCGCCAGCAGGCCTTTGCCGACATCGATCAGCACCACACCGAGCGCGAAAGCCACGCCCTGCGTACGCAACGCATTGGTGCCCCCGGCGTTGCCGCTACCGAAGTTCCGGATATCGACGCCGCGCAGTTTGCCCAGACACAGACTGCCGGACACCGAGCCGATCAGATAGGCGGCGGCAATCAGCAGCCAAAGCATCAGACGGACTCCGGAATGACCGGCTGATAGGAAATGACCAAGGCCCCGGGGCCGGCGTGGGCGCCGATGGCCGGACCGGATTCCACGCACCAGGCCTGCACGCAGGGCACCAGTGCGGTGAAGGCCTGCAGGAGCGCCTGCCCGGCCTCCGGATCACCGCAGTGGCCGATGATGACGCGGTATTGCTGCGTGCGGTCGATACGCTTGGCGACATGACGCGCGTAGCGTTCAATGATATTGCGTTTTCCGAACAGACCGCTGTTCAGCCCCAGCTTGCCCGCCGGGGAAACCTTGGCGATGGCGGTCAGCCCCAAAGCGTTAGCAATCGGGCCGGCCCAACGCGGAATACGGCCGCCACGCACGGCGTGGCTGATATCGGCCGTGCAGGCCCAGGTTTCGGTCACCGGCCGCAGGCGCTCCAGCAAGGTCATGATCTGCTCAGGTGTCTGCCCGGCCTGTGCTGCCTCGGCGGCGGCGATGACCAGCAGGCCCTGGCCGCCGGCGGCATTGGCGGTGTCGAAAATATGGATGCGGTCGGTGTGCCCGCGTTTGGCGGCGGTCTCGGCCGATTGCAGGGTGCCCGAAACCGCACGCGAAAGACCGACATACACCAGATGCGGATGGTGCGACAGCAGGAACTCGAATTGCCGACGGAAATCCCCCGGTGACGGCTGGCTGGTTTTCGGCAGCACCAGCTCGGTGCGCAGCTTGTGATAAAACTCGCCGGTACTCAGACCGACCTTGTCGAGATAATCGCTTTCGCCGAAGCTCAGACGCAGCGGCACCCAGTGCAGATTCAGTGTTTCCGACAGTACTTCCGGTACATCGGCCGAGGTATCGGTGATGACCACCACCGCATCGGTGCCGGCTGCGGTCCGGGCCTGGGCATGCATATCGTCGGCTTTGGTACCCTCGATCCGTCCGAAACGGGCCGCCAGATCGAACAACTGTTTCGGATTGCCGACATGCGCGTGTAGACGCATGCGTGAGTGGGATCCGGCAATCACCACGCAGGACGCGCCCAGATCGCCGACGGCGGCGCGCAGACCGCTGCGGTCGAGCCCCTCACCGAGAATCAGACATTCGCTGCACCAGCGGTGCTCCGGATCGGCATCGGCCAGCTCCACATGCGCCTGCGACACTTCGATGTCGGCGCAGTCGTTCTCGATTTCATCATTGAGATCGATGTCGCCCTCGAGGATGAACTGGTAAACGCCTTCAAGCATATCGACGAAACCCTGCGCGCCGGCATCGACCACACCGGCTTTCTGCAGCACCGGAAGCTGGTTCGGCGTGTTGGCCAGGGCCTTGCGGGCATCGACCAGCGCCTCGCCGAACCAGTGCTTGAAATGAAAGCCGCGCTCCCGGCGATGCAGGGATTCGGCAAAGACGCTGATGACACTGAGAATGGTGCCTTCCTTGGGTTCCGACAGGGCCTCGCGGGCGGTATCGGCACCGTGCTGGATGGCCTGGGCCATCTGTTCAAGGCTGGCGACCTGGGAATGCCCGATGCGCTCGGAGATGCCGGTGAAGAACTGGGCCAGAATGGCGCCGGAATTGCCGCGGGCACCGTCAATGGCATACTCGCTGACCCGGCGCAGCAGCTCGCCGGTGCTCTGGGCGCGTCGGCTGAGCGCACCGGTCAGCACATTGCCGAGGGTGAACGCCATGTTGCTGCCGGTATCACCGTCGGGAACCGGAAACACATTGATTTTGTTCAGCAGGTCGCGTTGCGCGATGACCCGCCGCGCACCGGATATCAGAGCCCGCCGGAGCATCGGGGCGCGGATGACCGGGGTGTCATGTTGCAGCGGAATTGTGTTCATTCTTTGTTATGGACTTCTGAGCCGGGATGATACCGCCGACGGTCTGTCATTTTTAATGCACCGGCCCGATTCTTGCAACCTTTTTCGGGGCACCCGCATCTATCCAGAGTACGCACCAAAGAGCCGCAAACCCATGAAAAGCTTACTGATCATCGCCGTCCTCTGCCTCAGCCTGATTCTGATGTCCGGCATCACGCCCGCAAGCCGAACATCGGTGTTCCGGCCGGGGACGCTGGCAACGCCCGCGGCCAGCCCTGCAGCACCGACCTCCGCCGCATCGCGCAAAGGTGTCAGCGGCGGCCAGGCACGTTGGCTGCGGGTGGTTCCGGGATTATTCCGCTAGCTCAGACAGGGCAGCCGGATGCTGAAGCGGGCACCGCCCAACTCCTGGGAACGATCGACCGACAGTTCACCGTTGTAGGACCGGATGATGTCCTGCACGATGGCCATGCCGATGCCGTGGCCATGCACGCGCTCATCGCCGCGCACCCCGCGCTGAAGGATTTTCGGGATGTCTTCCGGCGCAATGCCCTTACCGTCATCCTCGATGCACAGATACAGACCCGGCCGGCGCGCCGCCGGTTCGTAAATCGGTTTCACCGTCAGCAGCACCCGGTGCTCGGCCCATTTGAAGGCATTTTCCAGAAAATTGCCGAGTAGCTCCTGCAGATCGCCCGGCTCGCCGGAAAACTGCGCCTTGTCGTCCACATCGAATTCGCACAGCACCCCGCGCATCTGGTAGATCTTTTCAAGACTCTGCACGATATTTTCGGCATGCGGCAGCACATCGACGGGTGCCGAATAAAGCGCGTGTCCGGAACGCGACGCGCGCGCGAGCTGATAGGAAACGATGTCGTTCATGCGATGAACCTGTGTATAGACTTCGCCTTTGAAGGACGCGGGATCGTCGGCATTCTCGATTTCCGACTGCAGCACCGCCAAAGGCGTTTTCAGACTGTGCGCAAGGTCGGCCAAGGTATTCCTGCTGAGCTCGAGATTGCTGCGCTCACTGTTGATCAGGGCATTGATGCTGCCCGAAATCGGGCGTAGTTCGTTAGGATAGATGCGGTCGAGCCGCTGCTGCCGGCCGTCCTGCAGCGCCTTCATGTCAGTTTCCAGCATGCGTAGCGGCTGCAGGCTCCAGCGCAGGATGGCGATCTGCACCAGAACCAGCAGGATGCCGGCAATGCCCAGGTAGCCCCACAGCGATTTCCGGTACTCGGCGATCTGCTTGAAGATTTCCTCTTCGCTTTCATAGATGCGCAGGGTGATCGCCGGCGAATCGTCGAGCTGTTTGACGGCGGTATAGCGGTAGGCCTTGATGCTGGCATCCTCGCCGATCGGCAATATGATCGGCCCGGTGAATTCCGACGTGCCGATGCGCAGTTCCGGCGGTTTCGGCAGACTGAACAGTTTCACCGACTCCGACTGCCAGCCGCCTCCGGCACTGTCGAGCTGGGCATACAGGCCGCTGCGGAAATTGTTGAAGCGGGCATCCGGAAGGTTGTCGATGTTTGCCGTCTGCAGCCGGCCGTTCCTGTCGAAATTCACTTCATCCCAGATGGCCAACGCATAGCGTTCCATGCGCGCTTCCATGTTGTTGACCAGAGAGCTTTGGAATGCTTTGTCGAGCGCGATGCCGGTCAGCCCAAGAAAAGCGACCAGCCCCAGACTGGCCGCAATCAACTGCCGCGCATGCAGGGACAGGGCGCGTCGCGCGGGATTCATGGCGGGTGGCGGATTATTCGTTGCGCGGAATGGCGAAGCGATAACCGCGGCCGCGTACGGTCTCGATCGGTTTCAGCGTGCCGTCCGGATCGAGCTTCTTGCGCAAGCGGCCGACGAACACTTCCAGCACATTCGAATCACGGTCGAAATCCTGCTGGTAGATGTGTTCGGTGAGGTCGGCCTTGGACACCAGTTCGCCTGCATGGAGCATCAGGTATTCCAGTACCTTGTATTCATAGCTGGTGAGATCGGCGGCAACATCGTTGATGGTGACCTTCTGTGCGGCAAGATCGAGTTTGACCGGTCCGCACTCCAGGCTCGGCTTGCTCCAGCCGGCGGCACGCCGCAGCAGGGCATTGATGCGTGCCAGCAGCTCTTCGACATGGAAGGGTTTGACCAGATAGTCGTCGGCGCCGTACTTGAGTCCTTCGACCTTGTCCTGCCAACTGGAACGCGCGGTCAGGATCAGGATCGGGAATTTCTGGCCGGCATCGCGCAGACCACGCACCACATCCATGCCAGAAATCTTCGGCAATCCCAGATCCACCACGGCCAGATCGAACGGGATTTCCCGACCGTGGAACAGGGCTTCTTCGCCGTCACTGGCGGTATCGACTGCGAAACCTTCGCGCTTCAGGCGTGCGGCAAGTGTCTCCCTCAACGGTGCTTCGTCTTCCACAAGCAGGATGCGCATGACTCGTCCTTTCCGGGATGGGTTTAATGGTCGGCGGAACGGTTCCGTTGTCCGGGGTCTTCGTCCACATTCTGGACAGTTTCCACCGAACGGCCATTTTCGTCAAATAACTGCTGATGGATGATGATCCGTCCGTTCGGCATCTGCACTTTGATTTGGTTGAGTTGGCGGCCCTGCACGCTGACCGGTTTGGCACCGATGACCTTGCCGCCGGTCTGGCGCTCGACCTGACGCACCGTGACCGTTCTCGGCTGCGAAGGTAGCGTGGTCTTGGTGTTGGGCAAACTGCTGCGCGGTCCGATATCGCGCTGTTCGGCTTTGGCTTCCGGCTGCGTCTGTACGGATTGCGCCAATACCCCCGGGGTACTAGTGGCAAGCATGACGATGGCGAGCAGTCGGATTTTCATATGCGTATGGTAGTACAAACCGGCCGTTTGTTAAATAAAATCTAGTTTTGCACGGCTTAGGTGAATTGGCTCTGAACCTGCTTCAGTAGATTTCACCGACGCAACAACGCAGGGAGCCGCCGGCCAGCTCCAGCGTCGGCATCGGCACGCCATGCAGTCGGAAACCCCGATCGGCCAGATGCGCCTTCTGGATTGCGTCCAGGCTGGCGACGGCACGGGCGCTGAGAAAAATATCCTGAGGACTCAGGGCGATGCAGTTTCCGGCAAAGTCGGCTTTCTGCGCGGGACTGATGCGGACCACACAATCGCCATAGAATCCGGCGATGGCCTCGGCCACGGCAGCATCGCGGAAGCCGCTGGGCGCGATGACCGCCGCTCGGCCCGCCAGAATACTGAGCACGACATTGGTGTGATACTCGCTTTCGGCCAGATCGAACATCAAGGTGGCGCGCAGGCCGAAGGCGGCATGCATCGCACGCGCCCCGGCCTCATCGCAGCGTTCGCTCAGCCCGCAATAACCCAGCCCGCGGGCACGGTCGATGATCAGCGAGCCGGTCAGCTCGCAGATGCCCGGTTGGGTGCCAAGGTCAATCGGTGTCCTTCCGAGGGTGTCTATGAAGAAGCGCCGGATGTCCTCGCGTGCGGCTTCGCGCTGGCGGACCGGATGACGCATATGGCCGATCAGCACATGCGCCGGCGTCACGGCGAACACATTGTTGGGAAACACCGCATCCGGGGTTTCGGCATCGCCGGGAAAGCAGATGACCGGCAGGCAGCCGCGGATGGCCGTCTGCAGCGCCCGGTGCTCGGCATATGCGGCGGCGGCGTCGACCGACGCCGACATGTGCATGTAGCGGTTGTCGGTAGCGGATTGTTCGGCCAGGCGAAAACCTTCCGGACTGACCATGAATACCGCTTGGGCACAGGCCGGAGACTCGGCGGCACAGCTGGCCGCGAAAGCGAAGAATTCCTGGGTGTCGCGAGTGATCATGACGCTTCCCGAAAACGGGTGGCGTCCAGAGCTTTGGCAATCACCGGCCAGCCGGCCCCCGGCAAGGGCGCTTCCTGACTCAACACCTGCCGGAACAGCCGTCCGCCGGGCTGTCCGTGGAAAAGGCCAAGCAGACATTTACTGATGTGCTTGAGCGCGACACCCTTTGCACATTGCGCCGTCACGTAGTCCTGCATGGCCAGCAGCAGTTGTTCGCGTTCCAGCTCCGTGCTGCCAAAAATGGCGGCATGCATGCGGTGCAGGCGGTAGGGATCCTGATACGCGGCGCGGCCGATCATGACGCCATCCACGCGAGGCAGCGCCTCCAGACAGGCATCGACCTCGGCCAGACCGCCATTGAGTACGATGTGCAGATTTGGCCGCTCCTGCTTGAGACGGAACACCCAGTCGTAACGCAGCGGCGGTATCTCGCGGTTTTCCTTCGGACTCAAACCGCTCAGCCAGGCCTTGCGCGCGTGCACCACAAACTCCTCGCATCCCGACGCAGACACGGTATCGATGAACTGCAGAAACGCGTCATAGTCTTCTTGCTCATCGACGCCCAACCGGCATTTCACCGTCACCGGAACCTGCACCGCGCGGCGCATGGCATCGATGCAGGCGGCGACCACCGGTGGCTCCTTCATCAGACAGGCACCGAAGCGGCCGGCCTGCACGCGATCGGAAGGACAACCGACATTGAGATTGATTTCGGCATAGCCGTATTGCTCGGCGATACGGCTGGCCTCGGCCAGATGCGCGGGATCGCTGCCACCCAGCTGCAATGCCAGCGGCTGTTCGCGGGCATCATAACCTAGCAGGCGCTCACGGTCGCCGAACAGCACGGCCTGCGCATGTACCATTTCGGTATACAGGCGCGCCTTCGGCGCCAGCAAGCGGTGGAACACACGGCAGTGGCGGTCGGTCCAGTCCATCATGGGCGCGACGGAGAGTCGGATGCTGTCGGCGTAGGCACTCATTCGGATATCATTTCCGCCAATTCAATGCCGCCGAGCTCTGTTCACGCAGTTCGGATTGTTCGGATTCGATGGAAATGTCGAGGCCGGCCCTGAGCAGATACTTGAGGGTGATGACCTGGCCGATGCCCAGCAGCGAAACCCCGTAGCTGACGAACAGGCGTGGTGAAATCTGCTTGCCGATGGTCAGCGTGGAATCGCCGAGTGCGCGCGACTCGCTGATTGAGGCTTGGTCCAACCCGACCTTGCGGCCAAGCGTTCCGACCAGGAACGAGCCGCCGGCGTTCAATGCCATCGATTTGGCATTGATGGAATCGGCCTGTCCGGCACTGACCGAGTTCAAAGGCCGGCCGAACAGCAGCCAGGACAGCGCATCGGAATCGGACATGGCCGGATTCGAGACGACCGTGGTTTTCGGTTTGGCCGCGGACCCGGTGATCTGCAGACCGACCGTGATGTTCTCTTCCTCGATCACCCGTTCGGTCAGGATGTCGAGGCGCGGTTCGTACACCAGATTGTTGCTGTACTGCAGGTTGCCGCGTTTGATCGCCAGTTCCTTGCCGTAGGCGGCGTATTCGCCGCTGAGGCTGAGCGTACCGGTGAGCTTGGTGGGACTGTCATACGGACTATCGACCATGACACGGCCGGTAACCGCCCCATCCAGACCATAACCGGTGACTTTGACCTGATCGCTGATACCGACTTTCAGTTTCAGGCCCAGCCGCAGCAGATCGCGCTGGGCTTTTTCGGGAACGGGATCGACTACCACCACATCGCTGGAAATCGCGACGCTGGTGCTGAGCGTTTCCAGGTTGACCTTGCCTCCGAGCAGATTGATGTCGCCGTCGAGACTGTAGATACCTTTGGCATAGCCGAGCAGCAGGTCGGTATCGGCGGTCAACTGCATGTTGGGGGTATCGGTGAGGGTCACGTTCTTGCCGATCAGGCGCAGATCGATCGGCTGCGGCAGCTGATCGGCTGGATCCCAGACGCCGATGACCGACAGCCGTCCGTCACCGGACTTGATCGATCCCTTCACCAGCATCGCCAGATTGTCATTGCTTTTCGCGGTAATCTGGCCGTCGGCCAGCTTCAGGCCGAGTGCGGGAATCTGCACGTTGAAATCCTGCAGTCGATAGGCGCCGTTGATGCTGGGCGCATCGCGGCGGCCACTTATCTCGATTTCACCATTGATGCGTCCCGACGGCTGCGCCAGATCCAGGGAAAACAGTTCAAGCCAGGACAGCTCATTGATCTGCAGCTTCAGGTTGCCGTTCAGAGGCGCATTCGCCGAGAAACCGGTATCCAGGGCACCCTCGATCAAACCGCCCTCGGGCAGGCGCGCCTGTACCTCGCCGGCCAGGCGATTGGCCAGCCACTTCAACTGCAGCCGGAAATCCTCGATGCGCATCACTTCGTTGGCCTCATTGGGTTTTACACCCACCTTCAGCAAAGGCACATCCAGATCGATGAATCCGGAACCACTGAGCGCGAAGTCCTTGGGCAGTTCGGCGCGCAGAACGGCCGTGCCCGAATAGGTGAATTCCTTGCCGGCGTTATTGACCCAAGGCTCGAGCAGTGACAGCGGAAAATCATCGCCCTGGACGGCAATCAGATTGCCGTCGTCTTCCGCGCAGAGGCGTGCGCCGTGATCGGTACTGGACAGACAGGCTGGCGTGAAACGGTAACCGGAACCGTCCAGCGTCACGGAGGTGGGCTGCTGCAGCTGCCATAGGCCGAGTACCCCGCCATCGCCGCGCAGGGACTCCGGATCAAGCCGGGTGACACCATCCTGCCATTGCAGATCACCGGAGGAATCCAAGGCGTATTCGCCGGACTGCACGGAAATGCGGTAGGCGGCATCGCGCAATGGGCCATCAAGATCCAAGGCAATGCGCTCAACCGCCCACCCATCGATCATCACATCGTCGGCATCCAACTGCGTTCTTCGATCACCCAGCGTTCCGCCTTGCAGTCGTATTCGGCCGACCCGGTAATCGGGAATCTGCAGATCGTTGCCCTGGACATCGACCCGGTAATCGGGACTTTGGCGATCGCCCTGCAATATCAGCGTGCCACGGAGCAAACCGGACCAGGCCGGACTGAGGTCATTCAGATTCAGTGGCAGCAAGGCCGCGGCCACATCCAGTTTGCCGTTATCCCCGCCCTTGAGCGTGACATGCGATCCACCGGCATGGAGATCTGCATCACCGGCCACGGCAATACCCTCGAAACGAAGATTGGCATTACCGGCAAGACGGCGACCGCGCAATTGGCCACCGAGATCCTGCACTTTCAAGGTTCCCCGCCAATCCTTGCCGACCGGCTGCTGCACCGCGATGCGCAAATCGGCATTGACCATCCCAGGATACTCGGCGAAGAAATAGCCCGGATCGAATTTCGCCAATTTGCCGTCGAACGCGATGTCCATCGCCGGTTGCCAACGCAGGCGCAGCCGGCCATCCATACCGCCCTGCGCCATGCTCACTTTCATTTTCGGCAGATCCAGCGCACTGTCCGTACCGCTACCGGCCACATCAAAACCGGCACGTTCCTTTCCGCGCACCAGGGTGCCCGTGGCTTTGAGCTGCCATATGCTGAGTTTGCCGCTGGCCTCGATACGCGTACTGAGCACGACCGGCACCGACTTGACCGTGTTCCTGGCGGCATCATTTTCCGGCAAGGGCAGAACGAAATCGGCAATCTGCAGCACCAATGCATCACTGCTGAGCTCGCCTTCGGTATTCAGGCTGCCCTGTGCCGACAGGCGCGCACCGCCGTATTGCAGATGCACGTCTTCCAGCAGTACCTGGCTGCCATCCAAGGCAAAACGCGAGGGTTCGATGATCACGGTCTTACCATCCCGGCTGAATTCACCGGCAATCTGGCTTCGCCGGTCATCGCCGGATGCGCCCAATTGCACGCGGTAGGCATGCTCGTCGATCAACCCCAGCATGGCGGGCTCGAAGCGTTCGCTGCTCGCCCCCAACACCCAGAACGGCCGGTCATCACGGGTGCTCAATTCCCAACGGACGCGGACCGGTTCGGGCAGGGCTCCCTCAATATCGAGCAGAAAGCGTTCGGCATCGCCTTCGGCATGCAGACGCAGGGCCGGTGGTACGCCGGCGGCTTCGGTCTTGAGCCGGACCGTGCCGTCCAGGCGCGTGGCATAGGCACGGTTCGGCCGGTAATCGCCATTCAGACTGATCCGGCCATGGACGGACTCAGCCTGCAGGCTATTCAAGGTCAGCGCTCCCGGTGCCAGCTCGAAACCGCCGCGGAGTTCGGTGACTGCATACAGAGGCCGTTCCTGCTCGAATAACTGCAGATCGGAAATCTGGATATCATCGGCACGGATCCGCAGTGGCACATCGAGCGCCGGCAGGCTTTCCGGCCAGCGCGGGAACTCGAAGGGCTTGTCATCTTTTTTCAGATGCAGACGCACGCGCTGGGCGCGCAGATGTGCGATGTTCAGATGCCGGAACAACAGCGGCAGGATGTCGGTTTCGATCTCCAGAACACCTGCTTCATAGCGCTGCTCGGCATCGGCGTAGGACAGTTTCTGGAACTGCAATCCTTCAGCCAGCACGCCATCGACTTTCTGCCATTGCAGACGCGCGCCCTGCGGCAATTGCCCCTGTGCCTGCGCCAGCACGAAATCACGGCCGGCCGAGCTGTGCAGCAGCCAGGCGCCGAAAGCGACCGCCCCGGCAATGAGCGCCAGAAGCAGCAGCGCAAGTATCGATTTCTTCGACAGGCTCACAGATCGGACCCGATGGTGAAGTGGATGCCAAAGCCCGGATCCGGGCCGTTGAAACCGTAGGCGACATCGAAACGTACCGGCCCGATCGGCGAGCGCCAGCGCGCACCGGTACCGACACCGAAATTGGCATTCGGTTCGCGGTCGAAGGCATCGCCGACATCCACGAAACCGGCCACCGCCCACTCCGGATTCAGACGGTATTCGTATTCGACGCTGCCGACCGCCATGTAACGGCCCCCGAAATTGTAGTTGCCGTAATATTCACCGATTTCCTTGTAGCCGTAACCGCGAACACTCTGATCGCCGCCGGCGTAGAAACGCAGGGAGGGCGGAAAATACGGATAGTTGCCGGACCAGGTCGCGCCGAGTTCGGCACGCATCAGCAGGCGGCTGCGGTCATTCAGGCCGAAAATCCGCTTGTTTTTGACCGTGGCCTGCATGAATGGCGCCTGCGAGGCTTCGAATTCGTAACCAGAACGCAGCTGGTAATGCCAGGCCGAACCGCTGGTCGGGTAAAGCGGATCATCGCTTCTGCGCCAGACCGCATTGAACTCGGGGTAGGCCACCGCGGTGTAAAGGATATTGTCGAGCGACTGGTCAATGTCGGGAATGGCTTCATCGAATCGTTCGCGGCGCACATTCAGGCTGGCCAGCAGATCCCAGTTACGCAATTCACCGCTGCGGCTGAAGCTGCCCTCGACATAGCGGCTGCTGGTACTGGTGTATTCCTCGTTGCGTGCGACCAAGCCGATGCCGTACCAGCCATCCAGCCACTGGAAGGCCGGTATGCGGTACAAGGTGGTGAAGCTCTGCTCGTTCTGCGCCAAACCGATGTTGAAATCAAGCTTATGGCCGCGGCTGTTGATCCAGCGCTGCTCCACACCATATTCGACACCGAGCCCGGTCTTGGTGCCATAGCGGAAACTGGCGAACTGGCTGCTGTGCTTGCCCTGGGTCAGGCTGACCAGAACCGGCACGGTGCCATCCTGTTTGTTCTCGAGATCCGGCACGATTTCAATCGAGCTGAAATAATTGAGTTTAGCCAGCGATTCCTGCAGGCGGTTGATCTGTGGCTGCGAATAATATTTTCCGGCTTCGAAATTCACCAGCTGCTCGAGCAGGCCCGGTTCGAACGTGTGGCCTTCAAAGCGGACCGCACCGTAGCGGTAGCGCATGCCACTGTCCCAGGCCAAATCGATGTCGGCGCTCTGGGCCGCGCGGGTCACGCGCACTTCATGCACGCTGTTGCGCATATCGAAATAGCCGCGATCGAGCAGGGCCTGGCTGATTTCCGCCTTGTTTCCCTCGTAAAGGCCGTGATTGAAGACCTCGCCCCGGGTCGGCTCGAAACCTTCCAGCCAGAAGCCGATAAAGCGGTCTTTGCCGCCTTCGCCATCGACATGCAGTGCGACGTCACGGACTTTCACCGGCTCGCCGGGAACGACATCGACGATGATCTGGGCCCGGGAACCGTCGCGCTCCAACCGGCTGTTGATGATGGGATGGTAATAGCCCATCGGCTCCAGGCTGTCTTCGACCAGACGATTGATGTTGCTGACGTAATAACCGAGCCGGCCTTCCGAAACCGTTTCGCCTTTCCCTTGCGCTTCCGGAAGCGCGACCGCGCGGCGGACCACCTGCTCGAGTGCTTTGTCCTTTTCCAAACCGTTGATCTTGATTGGCAACAGTTCCGCCGCCGACACCGAAGCGGAATGGGCGCCGAAGATAAGCAGAAGGGGAAAGAGCGACCGCATACCGCATTTTACGGGGCGCTCACGGCGCACCGCAAGCGATTACTGCACGTGCAACGGCGAAGGGTATTGCCTTCCGGCGCGTTTCGGACGGAAACAGGGCACGCGGGTGAAGAAATCGTCGGCGGCATGTTCCGGATGCCAGCCCGGGATTCCGGTCAGCGGAATCGGACGAAGCTCCTGCGGATCATTGAGCAGCTCGCCGCTGGCAATGCCCTCGGCAATCCGGGACGCCATGCTGTCGTCATCCAGCGGCGTTGCGGCATTGATGACCAACGCCTTGGCCACCAATGCGATTGCCGGCGTTAAGGCGTGCTCGAACAGGGAATGGCCGAACAGCCAGAGCTGCACCATGCCGCGGCGCTCGGCGTCGGCCCAATTCCGGAACAGATACGGCCAGTCGTGTGCATCCCAGGCCGCCTGCAGTGCGGCATCGTGGAGACGCAGCACGGCACCGGCCTCATCGAACTGGGTCAACGCGCATTGCCCGCGCGTGCGCTGCTTGGGCCCGACCCGCGCGATGTCGACGACCTGGCGGGCATTCAGCGCCTGCTTGATGGCGGGAAAGCGCATCCAGATGAAGGCGTTGAACAGATCGTGCCAGTTGCGTGCGCGGGTCGCGATGATACCGGATTCGGCGATACGCTGCTCATAATGTCGGTCGTCATGCAATGCCGCCTGTTCGACGAAATGGTAAGGCTGGCCACCGGCATTGGCCGGTGAGTTCCAGAGCGCATTCAACGTGGCCATATCCGGCCAGGTTTCGGATCGGCAAAGATCCTGCTGCCCTTCGGCGAGCGTCGCGAACACCGGATGCGCGTAGACCTGTGGCTCGATTTGATCACGTTCGGGAGCGAGGTAACGCATGACCGCGGGTTTAATGGAAGCGTGCCGCTTTCAAGGCCAACTCGCGAACGGCCACGGGAATCTGCGCGGACGATTCCACCGTGCGCATCCGTTCGTCATCGGCGATGAAGCCCTCATGATGGTCCAGGGCCCAGGTCAAGGGATACGGGACATGCACGGCGAATCCGCCGACCTTCAACACCGGCGCGACGTCCGAGTTCAGGGAGTTGCCGACCATCAGGAACTGCTGCGGCTGAAGCCCGAATTCGGATAGCACGCGCCGGTAAGTGATCGGATCTTTTTCCGACACGATTTCGATACGGCCGAACAGGGGCGATAATCCGGAACGGGCGACCTTGCTTTCCTGATGGAACAGATCGCCTTTGGTGATCAAAACCACTTGGTATTCACGGGCAACCTCGGCTACCGCATCGGCGATGCCGTCCAGCAGTTCCACCGGATGGTTCAATACTTCTTTGCCAAGCTGGATGATTTCGTGCAGGTGATGCGCGCTGATGCGTTCGGCGGTCATCGCCACGGCCGTCTCGAGCATCGACAGGGTCATGCCCTTCGCGCCGTAACCGAACAGCTTGATATTGGTACGCTCGACCTCGAGCAGATGATCATGCACATTGGCATTGCCGATGTCGATGTACTGTCCGAGGATGGTCTCAAAGTGGCCATGCACCTCACGGTAAAAGCCCTCGCTGTGCCAGAGCGTGTCATCGGCATCGAAGCCCACCAGTTTCAGCATGTCCTTACTCCGTCTGTTATTTGGGTTCGCGCCACAGGCGAGCGCCGAGAAAAATCAGCCGCAGCTGCAGCACGAAATGCTCGACCAGTTCCTGCTCGCTCTGGCGATGACCGGCAGGAAGATCGAGGATGTCGGTGGCGGCATTGAGCATGGTGCTGACCACTAGGCTGCAGATCAGTTCGATGGTCTGCCCGGAAAGACCTGGCACCGTGCCGAGCTCGCGCATATCGTGCGCCATTTCATGCACGAAACGTTCCTCTTCGCGGCGGATGGCCTTGCGGATAACCGGCGAACCGCCGCTGCGTTCACCGACGATGAAGCCGAATACCAGACGGTTCTGTTCCAGATAGCGTTTGTAGACCAGCACCGAATTATGCAGCATGTCCTTGGGCGGAAATCCGCTGCGTCGGGCCTCGCGCAACAGGCGGCGCAGGGTGACCCCGCCCTCTTCCACCAGCGCCAGGCCGAGTTCGTCCATGTCCTTGAAGTGCCGGTAGAACGAGGCCGGCACCACCCCGATTTCACGGGTCACTTCGCGCAGACTCAGCGACGTGAAGCCGCGCCCCTGGCCGACCAGATCCAACGCCGCCTGCATCAGCTGCTGACGGGTCTGCAGTTTGCGGGCGTCGCGGCGGGTGCCGGTGGCAAGCGGGAGGGAGGGCGAACTGGACAAATAAAGGCTTCCAGAGGAGTGAACCCAGTATAAACACTGGGCCGATACTGGCAATGTGCAATTGACACGGCCCGTCATTTGAGTAAACATATGTTTACTGATATTAACCGGTAGATGCAATGTTGCCAATGGCACCCGCAATGTTCTGGCGCAGCCCATGGCTGAAGCCGCTGAACGACACCACGGCATGGAACAGTCTGCTGCAAGGGGTCAATGCCACCTGGTCGCTGACCGATGTGCGTGCCCGCGTATTGCGCAGCGTGCAGGAATGCCGGGATGTGGTCAGCCTGTACCTGAAACCGAACCGCCTGTTCAAAGGCTTCATCCCCGGCCAGCATCTGGCGCTGACCCTGCCCTGCAAGGGGGTGCTGCAATCGCGCAGCTTCAGCCTGTCGCAGGCCCCGGGGACCGGCGGTGTACTGCGCCTGACCATCAAACTCAAAGCGGAAGGCGTGCTGTCGCAGGCGGTGGGCAAACTCAAGCGCGGCGCGGTGGTGCGCCTCAGCCAAGCCGGCGGTACCTTCACCCACGCCCGGCCCGAACGCGGCGTGTTGATGCTGTCGGCCGGCTCGGGTATCACGCCGATGATCGCCATGCTGCAGGATTGGGCCAAACACGACACCCGCCCGGATGTGCTGATGATCCACAGCTGCCGCGATGAAGCCGACTGGATTCTGCGCGAGGATCTGCGAACACTTGTTCACCAATGGCCGCAATTGAAAATCCGGCCCGTGTTCACCGCCGCCGAAGGCCGCTTGGATACCGAACGCCTGCAGGCTCTGGCACCGGATTTCGCCCTGCGCGATACCCTGCTGTGCGGCCCCGAAGACTTTATGGAGTGGATCGCCGCGTTTTACCGTAAGCAGGGTCTGAGCCGACAGCTCAAGCAGGAACACTTCCAGGCCCGCAGAACCGAAATCCGTCCGGATGCCGCGCGTTACGAGATATTCGTAGCCGATGGACGCGCCGTATTCCATGCGCTGAACGGCCAGCCCTTGCTGGAAGCCGCCGAGGTCGCCGGCCTGACGCCGGTGCATGGCTGCCGGCGCGGCATCTGCAAAACCTGTACCTGCCGCAAACTCGGCGGCACCGTACACAACCAATTGACCGACACCCTGTCCGGCAGCGGCGAAGAGTGGATCCAGCTCTGCGTCTCGACCCCGGTCAGCAACTTGCATCTGGAGCTCTGAACCATGGCCGTGAAAACCTTCCTCGATGGCGACCGCCTTGCCGCATTCCAACAAGAACTCGACCAGCTGCGCGCGAAAGTGATGGCCGATCTCGGCGACATCGACGCCGCCTACATCCGCCGCGTGCGGGCACTGGCCCAGGGCAGCGCCATTGCCGGCCGCAGCCTGCTGATGTTCGGCATGGGTCCGGTCAGCTGGGTGTCCGGCATCCTCGCCTTGGCGCATGCCAAAATCGTGGAGAACATGGAACTCGGCCACAACATCCTGCATGGCCAGTACGACTGGATGAACGATCCAGCCTTGCACTCAAAGCACTACAGCTGGGACATGGTGTGCGCGCCGGAAAACTGGCGCAAGTCGCATAACATCGAACACCACAACTACACCAACATCCTCGGCAAAGACCAGGATTACGGCTACGGCATGTTCCGGCTCACGGCCACGCAACGCTGGCGCCCGTCCTATCTGATCCAGCCGTTCAGCTATGTGGTGCTGGCCAGTAATTTCCAGTGGGGCATCGCCATCCAGGATCTGAAACTCGGACGCTGGCTGCAGGGCCGCATGAGCACGGCGCGCCTGAGAACCTTGGCCAAGCCGTTCATGAAAAAAGCCGGTTCGCAGCTGGTCAAGGATTACCTGCTGTTTCCGCTCCTGGCATTCTGGCAATGGCCGCGCGTACTGCTCGGCAATCTGATTGCCAACGGCATCCGTAACATGTGGACCAACGCCGTGATTTTCTGCGGCCATTTCACCGCCGATGCGCAGATCTTCACCCTGAAAGAAACCAAAGACGAATGCCGCGGTCGCTGGTATCTGCGCCAGATCCAGGGCTCGAGCAATCTGGAAGGCGGACGCTGGTTCCATCTTATGACCGGCAACCTGAGCCACCAGATCGAACACCACCTGTTTCCGGACATGCCGGCGCGGCGCTATGCCGAAATCGCACCGCAGGTTCGCGACATCTGCGCCCGCTACGGCATCCACTACAACACCGGCGGCTTCTGGAAGCAGTACGGCAGCGCCCTTTGGCGGATCGTGCGTTACGCCTTCCCGAACGGAAGACGCACGCTGGCGACGGTGTAATTTTTTCCATTACGAATAAAAAAACCGCCCGAGGGCGGTTTTTCTGTGCTACTAAATTTCTAGCTCAACCGCATTTACTGTAACCGCAGTTCAGACAGGTCTGACAGCCGTCCATCAGCACCAGTGCCTTGGTGCTGCACTTGTGGCACATGGTGGCCGTCGGTGGGAAAGAGGCTCCCTCGCCGGACTGCGATGCCGCCTCGTCGGCGCTGTCGCGCCCGGCATCCACGGCGAGGTCGCCCTCAGAAGATTTCTTTTTCGCACGGCTCTCGTAGGCCGCGCGTTTTTCGGCAATCATCGCGCGCTGGGCGTCGCTCAGCTCCGGATCGACGATCATGCCGATGAATTTCAGGTGCTCTTCCACCACCGAGCCGATTTCGGCCACGATCGAGGGCATGTAAACGCCACCGGCCTTGAAGTAGCCGCCGCGCGGATCGAACACCGCCTTCATTTCCTCGACCAGGAAGGTGACGTCGCCGCCTTTGCGGAACACGGCACTCATGATGCGGGTGATGGCGACCACCCACTGGAAGTGATCCATGTTCTTGGAGTTGATGAACACCTCGAACGGACGGCGCAGTTCGTGATCGGTGCCGGGATTGAGCACGATGTCGTTGATGGTCACATACATGGCGTGTTCCACCAGGGGCGATTTGATCTTGTAGGTAGCGCCGACCAGGGCTTCCGGGCGCTCGACCTTTTCATGCATGTGGATGATTTCGGCGGTGGCCGGCATGGCCGCCACGGCGACCGGCGCGGTTTCAGCGGCCTTGTCTTCCGGCTTGTTGACACTGTACGACTTGATTTTTTTTGTAATTTTGATGGCCATTACTGCAAAGACTCCTGGGATATTCGATGGAACGCGGACATGGGGCGGACCGCGTTCCGCCCGTCACGGGCAGAACGCAGTCGCTGCTGCTTATTTTCTGGTGGACTTCTTGGTCGGGGCTTTCTTCGCCGGTGCTTTTCTGGCGACGGCTTTCTTGGCCGGTGCTTTCTTTGCGACCGCTTTTTTGGCCGGGGCTTTTTTCACCGGGGCTTTCTTGGCGGCGGCTTTCTTGGCCGGGGCCTGCTTGGCGAGCTTGGCCTTGACCTGGCTGATGGCTTTCTTTACCGCTTTCGCGGCTTCCGAACGCTCGGCCTGGCTGATCGCCTTCTTGACCGCCTTGGCGGCATCGGAACGCTCGGCACGGGCCACTTCCTGCTTCACTTTCTTGATCAACGGCGCGGCTTTTTTACTCAGCGCGGCACCGGCCTTTTTGGCTTCGGACTGCACCTTGTTCACCGCACCCTGCATACCGCTGGATTTCTTCGCACTCATGACGTCGCCCTGTTTCGTTGGAATGGTTTAGAACTTACCGTAGTAGCCTTCTTTCAGCGCATCGAACAAGTTGGCGGCGGTATGCATTTCACCGTCGTATTCGATCTGTTCGTTGCCCTTTACTTCTACCACGGAACCGTCTTCCAGTTCAAACCGGTAGGTGGTGTTTTCCAGATCCGACTCCTTCACCAGGACGCCCTGGAAGGCGGCCGGATTGAAGCGGAACGTGGTGCAGCCTTTCAGGCCCTGCTGGTGGGCGTAGGAATAGATGTCCTTGAAATCCTCGAACGGATAGTTGGTCGGGACATTGGCGGTCTTCGAAATCGAGGAATCGATCCACTTCTGCGAAGCGGCCTGGATGTCGACGTGCTCCTTCGGCGAGATATCGTCGGCGGCGACGAAGTATTCCGGCAAGGCGGCTTTCGGATCGTCGCTGTACGGCATCGCTTTCGGGTTGATCAGCTCGCGGTAGGACAGCAGTTCGTAGCTGTACACTTCCACTTTTTCCTTGGACTTCTTGCCTTCGCGGATCACGTTGCGGCTGTAATGGTGCGCGAACGAAGGCTCGATGCCGTTGGAGGCGTTGTTGGCCAGCGACAGCGAAATGGTGCCGGTCGGCGCGATCGAGCTGTGGTGGGTGAAGCGGGTACCCTTCTCCGCCATTTTGGCGACCAGCTCCGGCGCCACCGAGGCCACACGCTGCATGTAACGCGAGTATTTGGCGTGCAGCACGCGGCCCTTGATCTTCTGGCCCAGCTTGTAGCCGTCGGCGGCCATTTCCGGGCGCTTGCGCAGCATTTCGGCAGTGATCTTGAACTCTTCGTCCATGATCGGAGCCGGACCTTTTTCTTCGGCCAGCGCCAGACCCACTTCCCAGCCGGCCAGCGCCATTTCGCGCGAGATGGCTTCGGTGAATTCCAGGCTTTCGGCGGAACCGTATTTCATCTTGAGCATGGTCAGGGTGCTGCCCAGACCCAGGAAGCCCATGCCGTGACGACGCTTGCGCATGATCTCACGACGCTGCTGTTCCAGCGGCAGGCCATTCACTTCCACCACGTTGTCGAGCATACGGGTGAACACGCGCACGACTTCCTTGTATTCCTCCCAATCGAAAGCGGCTTTGTCGGTGAAGGCGTCACGCACGAACAGGGTCAGATTGACCGAGCCGAGCAGGCAGGCGCCGTAAGGCGGCAGCGGCTGTTCGCCGCAGGGATTGGTGGCGCGGATGTTTTCACACCACCAGTTGTTGTTCATTTCGTTGACGCGGTCGATCAGGATGAAGCCAGGCTCGGCGAAATCATAGGTGGACGCCATGATGCGGTTCCACAGCAACTGCGCACGGATATGACCGAAAATCTTGCAGGCCACCAAGCCGTCGTCACGGGTCACATAGCCGGTGTTGACCGGCCAATCGCGCCAGACTACCTGCGAGGCGTCATTCAGATCAAGATCGTTCTGCTCTTTGACACTGACCGGGAAAATCAACGGCCAGTCGGCATCCTTGTTGACGGCATCCATGAAGCCATCGGTGATCAGCAATGACAGGTTGAACTGGCGCAGGCGGCCATCTTCGCGTTTGGCGCCGATGAATTCCTTGACGTCCGGATGCGACACGTCGAAGGTGCCCATCTGGGCGCCGCGGCGGCCACCGGCAGACGACACCGTGAAGCACATCTTGTCGTAGATATCCATGAACGACAGCGGACCCGAAGTGTGCGCACCGGCGCCGGACACATAGGCGCCGCGCGGACGCAGGGTCGAGAATTCATAACCGATGCCGCAACCGGCCTTCAGGGTCAGACCGGCTTCATGCACTTTGTCGAGAATGCCGTCCATCGAATCGGGAATCGAGCCCGAGACCGTGCAGTTGATGGTGGAGGTGGCCGGCTTATGTTCCAGCGCACCGGCATTGGAGGTGATGCGGCCGGCCGGAATGGCACCGCGACGCAATGCCCACAGAAAGCGTTCATTCCAGTACGCCTGGCGTTCGGCATCCGGTTCGGCTTCCGCCAACGCCTTGGCAACCCGGCGATAGGTATCGTCGATGGTCTGATCGACCGGCATGCCGTTTTTGGCTTTCAGTCGGTATTTTTTATCCCAGATATCCAGCGAGGCCGGTTGCAGCGGAAGCGCATCGTCGTGCGGGGTTTGAACGCTGGCGGGAACGGCTTCCAATCGGGGTGTACTCATATCCAACTTATCTCCATGATAATTCAAGCTTTACAGCCATCACCTGTCACCCCTCACTACATATTGGGGTTTCTCGTTATAAAAACACAACATCTTGTGTTTCAAACCCCTACATTAACCGTCTTGAAACGGCCTGTCAACACGAAATTTTAACCTGTCCTGATGTTCATATTTCTTTAACTTACAGTGAGATAGACTCGTTCTGCTGACGTGAAACCACGTCGTGAATCACCAATTTTTTTCACCTTCGTTATACTGCACTCCAGACCCCCGGCAGGAACCCCCATGACTCTCCCCTTGCGTACCTTGGCTTTGGCGACGTTGTGTACCACGACGGGCGCACTGGCTGCCGGTTTTTATTTTTCAAATCAGTCAGATAACGCGAAAAGTGCGGCCTCGGAGCACCTGTGGATGATTCCGGACGCCCAGGCAGCGGCACCAGCCAACGCGCAACCCATGCCCACACTGGCGCCGATGCTCGCCAAAGTGACGCCTTCGGTGGTGAACATCTACACCAAACAGCGGGTCCGGGTAAACAATCCGATTGCCGATTTTTTCGGCGGCGGCCGCTACCCGCAGGAGCGCATCGCTCAGTCCCTTGGCTCGGGCGTCATCGTGGATGCCGCACGCGGGCTGATCCTGACCAACAACCACGTGGTCGAGGGCGCCGATGAAGTGTCGGTCAGCCTGTCCGACGGCCGCACCTTCGAAGCGCAGCCGGTCGGCTCCGACCCCGACACCGACATCGCAGTCATCCGCATCGCGGCCAAGGATCTGGTGGCCTTGCCGGTCGCCGACTCCAGCAAACTACGGGTCGGTGATTACGTGGTCGCCGTCGGCAACCCTTTTGGTCTGGGCCAGACCGTCACCTCGGGCATCGTCTCGGCCGTAGGCCGCAGCGGCCTACAGGGCCTGGGTTTCCAGAATTTCATTCAGACCGATGCCTCGATCAACCCCGGCAATTCGGGCGGCGCGCTGGTCAATCTGAACGGCGAGCTGGTCGGCATCAATGTCGCAAGTTTCAATCCGCGCGGCAGTGCCGCCGGCAATATCGGTCTGGGCTTCGCGATTCCCTCCAACCTGGCCAAGGAAATCATGCGTCAGCTGATGGCCTTCGGCGAGGTCCGACGGGGCACACTGGGTCTGGATGCCGAAACCGCACAGACCCAGGCCGAACCGATTACCCGCGGCGCCCTGGTGACGCGCGTCTACCGGGGCAGTCCGGCCGAAGCCGCCGGCATCCGCCCCGGCGATGTCATTGTCAAAGCCAACGACCAACGCATCGACGGCGCCGACACCCTGAGCAATCTGGAAGGCCTGCTGCCACTCGGCGTACCGGTCAGGCTGGAACTGGTGCGCGATAGCCAGCGTCTTGTCGTCAGTGCGCAGCTGAAGGCCTCACCGAAGGAACTGGATGCGGGCCAACTCGATGCCCGGCTGGCCGGTGCCGTACTGATCGACACCCCGGAACGCTACCGGCAGACCGGCATCCGCGGCGTCATCATCAGTAAAGTGGTGGCCGGCAGCCGCGCCGAACGCAATGGTCTGGAAGCCGGTGACCGCATCCTGGTGGTCAACCGCCAATCGGTCGGCGATCTGGCGGTATTGCGTGCGCAGCTTTCGCAGAATCCACAGCGTCTGGAGCTGGGCTTGGCGCGCGGCCGGCAAACCGGCTACCTGCAAATGCGCTAAAAACACGCAGTTTGTACGCCGATGCGCGGTATGCTATTGGGATGCATACCGTAAAAGCCATCAGCCTTGATCTGGACGATACCCTCTGGCCGATCTGGCCGATCATCGAGCGTGCCGAGGCGGCGCTTCACGAATTCCTGCTGGTGCATGCGCCAGCGGCGGCCGAGCAGTTTCCGGTTCAGGCGATGCGCCATCTGCGCGAGCAGATCGCGCAGGCGCATCCGGAACTCGCGCACGATTTCACCGCGCAGCGGAAACTGTCCTTGCAGCATGCCTTCCATCTCAGCGGCGAAAGCGATGATCTCATCGAACCGGCGTTTGATGCCTTTTTCCGTGCACGCAACGATGTCACGCTTTACAGCGACTGCCTGCCGGCACTGGACAGATTGGCGGCGCGCTTTCCGCTGATCGGATTGACCAACGGCAACGCCGACCTCGGCCGCACCGGCATCGGCCACTATTTCACCGGTTGCATTTCCGCACGGGAGGTCGGTACCGCCAAGCCGCATCCGCCGATCTTCGAAGCCACCAGCCAAGCGCTGGGCATCGCCCCGCAGTACATCCTGCATGTCGGCGATGATCCCTGGCTGGATGTTCAGGGCGCACACGACGCCGGCTTCCAGTCGGTCTGGATCAACCGCACCGGCGCGGTCTGGCCGTCGGAAATCACACCACCGCATCTCACCATCACCGACCTGCAGCAACTGGCCGAACGGCTGGAAGAGGTATCTGCATGACCCTGGCATTATCTGCGCAAGGCATATCGACCGAACGGCACCCGCAATCACGGGCCATAGAATTCGTTTCGGCCGAACAATACCCTGCCTGGCTGGCGGCGCAACCGGAATTCACCCGGAATTGGCTGGCAGGACAATCGTTCCAGGGCCATGCCACGCAGTTCGCGTTGTTGCCGGAGGCCAGCGGGCAATGCCAGCGGGTTGTCGCCGTGATCGGTGGCGATACGCCGTATGCAATCGCGCATCTACCGAAACTGCTGCCGAAAGGCCATTATCATCGCAGCACCGATTCCACCGCCGCACTCAGCGCCGATAATCTGCTGCTGGGCTGGGGGCTCGGCGCCTATCGTTTTGAACGCTATCTGGCCAAAACAGAACCGGCAATGCTGTACATCGAAAACCAGAGTGCGCTGGCCGAAAGCATTCTCGCCGCCAGTCTGGACGTGCGCGACTGGATCAACACGCCGACCGAGCACATGGGGCCCGACGAGCTGGAGCAGGCCACACGCGGCATCGGTGAACGCTTCGGTGCAGACATATCCTGCATCCGCGGCGAAGAGCTGCTGGCACGGAACTTCCCCACCATCCATGCGGTCGGCCGGGCTTCGCACCGGGCACCGCGTCTGATCCGTCTGGACTGGGGCGATGACACGCATCCGCATGTCGTGCTGTGCGGCAAAGGTGTCTGCTTCGATACCGGCGGCCTCGACATCAAACCGGCCGATGGCATGCGCAACATGAAAAAAGACATGGGTGGCGCGGCGCACGCATTGGGCCTGGCCCGACTGCTGATGCAGAACAAGGTACCGGTACGGCTGACCCTGCTGATTGCAGCGGTTGAAAATGCCATCGCCGGCAATGCCTTCCGCCCCGGCGATGTCATTACCACACGTCAGGGCTTGAGCGTTGAAATCGACAACACCGATGCCGAAGGCCGCTTGGTACTGGCCGATGCCTTGGCGCTGGCAGGCGAACTGAAGCCGGAACTGATCATGGACTTCGCGACCCTGACCGGCGCTGCCCGCATCGCGCTCGGACCGGATCTACCGGTGCTGTTCAGCAATCATGCGGAAACGGCCCGTGATTATCTGGCAGCCGGTGAAGCCGAGCATGACCCGCTCTGGCAACTGCCTTTGTGGCAACCCTATCTCGGTTACCTGAAATCCAACGTGGCCGATTTGGCCAATGCCGGGCCGAGTAAAATGGCGGGCTGCATGACCGCCGCGCTGTTCCTGCAGCGTTTCGTGCCCGCCGGCACCGCCTGGACGCATCTGGATGTGTACAGTTGGAACGATTCCGAGCGCCCCGGAAAACCGGCCGGTGGCGAGGCCCAGGGCCTGCGTGCGGCGTTCCGCTTCCTGCAGAAAAAATATGACCACCGGCACTCCACCGATTCCTGAGTCAATGACAGAATAATGGCCATCACGCCAAGGACCAACGTATGAACCGCCCTGATGAATTGCTCAACCAACTGAAAATAAATCGCAGTGGCAGCACAGCAATGAAAAAGAAACGGCACTGGCCTTGGATCGTCGGCGCCCTGGTGGTTATCGTTGCAGCTATTTTGCTGCTGCGCGGCGGCAAGGCGCTGGAAGTGGAAACGGTCAATCCGCGCTCAGCCGCGGAAAGCGGTCCGGCCTCGGTGCTGGATGCCTCCGGCTACGTGACCGCACGCCGTATCGCTACCGTCTCTTCGAAAATCACCGGTAAGGTCAAAGAGGTCTACATCGAGGAAGGGCAGCGCGTCAAAGCCGGCGAAATACTCGCCCGCCTCGATGTGCAGGACGCCGACGCCCAGTACCGCCTGTCGCAATCGCAATTAGCCTCCAGTGAATCGCAGTTGGCTGAAGCGCGCGCGCAGCTGGCTTTGGCCGAGAGCAACTATGCCCGCAACCGCGAGCTCGGCGCCAAACAGCTGGTTTCCCGTCAGGCGCTGGATGCCGCCAAAGCCGAGCGTGACTCGCGCGCCGCGCGCCTGAATAGCCTGCTGAAATCGGTCAGCGTCTCGCGCGATCAGCTCGGCGTGTCGGCACTGAACATCGACAACACCGTCATCCGCGCGCCCTTCGATGGCGTGATCGTGGCCAAGGCCGCGCAGCCGGGTGAAATGATCTCGCCGATTTCCGGCGGTGGCGGCTCGATCCGCACCGGCATCGGCACCTTGGTCGACATGGACTCGCTGGAAGTACAGGTCGATGTCAACGAAGCCTACATCGGCCGGGTCACGCCGGAGATGCCGGTGCAGGCCGTACTGAATGCTTACCCGGATTGGAAGATTCCCGGCGCGGTGATCGCCATCGTGCCGACCGCCGACCGTTCCAAGGCCACGGTGAAAGTACGTGTGGCATTGAACAGCAAGGATCCGCGCATCGTGCCGGACATGGGCGTGCGCGTGAGCTTCCTCGAAGCCAAAACCGATGACAAACCCCTGACCGGTTACTGGGTGCCTAACGGCGCCGTGCTCAAGGACGGCAACGCCGCTTTCGTATTCACCATCGTGGACGGCAAGGCCGTGCGCACCGCCGTGACCGTGGCCGAAAGTAATGACAGTGAAAGCCGGATCAGCAAAGGCGTGGCCAAAGGCGATTCGCTGGTGGCCGCACCCGACAAGGAACTGAAAGACGGCACCAAGGTCGTCCGCAAGGCAGATGCCGGTCAATGAGCGGACGTGACGACAGCGATGGCCTGTTCCCGCTGGTCGAAATCCGCCAGCTGACCAAGGCCTATGTGCGCGGCAAGCAGGTGCTGGAAGTGCTGCATGGCATCAATCTGGATATTCCGGAAGGCGATTTCGTGGCACTGATGGGCCCTTCCGGTTCCGGCAAAACCACCCTGCTGAACCTGATCGGCGGCATCGATTCGCCGACCAGCGGCGTGCTGACCATCGACGGGCAACGCATAGACGATCTGGGCGGTAATGAACTGGCCGCCTGGCGTGCCAACACCGTCGGTTTCATTTTCCAGAGTTACAACCTGATGCCGGTGTTGAGCGCCCAGAAGAATGTGGAGCTGCCCTTGTTGCTGACCGACATGGATGCAGACGAACGCCGACATCGTGCCTCCATTGCGCTGAAACTGGTCGGTATCGCCGACCGGGCCGGCCATAAACCGAACGAACTGTCCGGCGGCCAGCAGCAGCGTGTGGCCATCGCGCGCGCGCTAGTGTCCGATCCGCGCATCCTGATCTGCGACGAGCCGACCGGCGATCTCGACCGCAAGACCGCCGACGAAGTGCTGACCCTGCTGCAGCAGCTCAACCGCGAATTCGGCAAGACCATCGTGATGGTCACTCACGACCCGAAAGCGGCCGAGTACGCCAATCGCACGGTGCACCTCGACAAAGGCAGTCTGGTCGACGAGCCGAGTCACTGAGATGATCCGCAAATACCTGCCATTGGTATGGGGCGCCTTGATGCGCAAGAAAACCCGCACGGCATTTACCCTGCTCTCGCTGTCGGCCGCTTTCCTGCTGATCGGTCTGCTGCAGGCGGTGAACTCGGTGCTGTCCGGCGGCGCCGATTTCCTCGGTGCCAACCGGCTAATTACCCAAGCCAAAATAAGCTTCACCCAGCCCTTGCCGATGCGTCTGCTGCCGCAGATCGAGGCCATTCCCGGTGTCGAGCATGTCGGTCATTCGCAGTTCTTCGGCGGCGTCTACCAGGACCCGAAGAATTTCTTCCCGCAATTCGCGGTCAATCCGCAACGTCTACGCGATACCTACCCGGAATGGAAGATGGATGAAGATGCCTGGCGCACATTCATCTCGACCCAGGACGGCGCCATCGCCGGCAAGGTGCTGGCCGACAAGTACGGTTGGAAAGTCGGCGATATCATCCCGCTGAACTCCTTCATCTGGACCCAGCGCGACGGCAGCCGGGTCTGGCAGTGGCGTCTGGTCGGCATCTTCGAAGGCCGTGATCAGGAATGGACCGACCGTGCCAATCTGATGTATCTGAATTACGGCCAGTTCGACGAAGGCCGCAGTGAACGCGCGCGCGGGCTGGCCGGCGTATTCGTGGTACGGGTGAAGAACCCGATGGACTCCGAACGCATCGCCGCCGAAATCGACCGCAAGTTCGAAAACTCCTCGGAAGAAACCAAAACCCAGAGCGAGCAGGAATTCCAGCTCGGCTTTTTGAAGCAGCTGGGCGACATCGGCTTCATCGTCAATGCCATTTCCGGCGCGGTGTTCTTCACCATCCTGATTTTGACCGGCTACACCATGAGTCAGGCCGTGCGCGAGCGCATTCCCGAACTGGCCGTACTGAAATGTCTCGGTTTCACAGACCGCACGGTGTTGGGACTGGTATTGGCCGAATCTTTTCTGCTCTGTTTCATCGGTGCCTTGCTCGGGCTGTTGCTGGCCAGTGCGGTTACCGGGCTGCTGCCACCGGAATACCCGATAAAAGCCGATGCCCGCGTCTGGCTGTTCGCGCTGGCCACCACCGTTTTCCTGGCGCTGGTGGTCGGGCTGCCGCCGGCGCTGCGTGCAATGCATCTGAAAATCGTCGATGCCCTGGCGGGACGCTGACATGAGCACACTGACCCAGATCCGTGAAATCGTGCTGATGAATCTGAAAAGCATTCCGCAGCGGCTCGGCGCCTCGCTGGTCATCGTCATCGGCATTGCCGGCGTAGTGGGCGTGCTGGTGGCGATGCTGTCGATGTCGACCGGACTGAATAAAACCCTGACCGCCACCGGCGATCCCAATCGTGCCATCGTGCTGCGCGGCGGCTCCAATGGCGAACTGGCCAGCTTCCTCGACCGCAGCGCGGCCACCTTGATCAAACAGGATCCGGCCATCGCCCGGCATGCCGATCGCCTGCCACTGGCTTCAGGCGAACTGATCGTCATCACCGAAGTTCCGCGGAAGGGACAGAGTTCGGGCGCCAACGTGTCGCTACGCGGCGTCGAGTCGAAAGGACTGACGGTGCGTCCGGAGCTGAAACTGATTGCGGGCCGCAGCTTCAAACCCGGTCTGCGCGAGATCATCGTCGGCAAAGGCGCCTTCACCCAATTCGATGGTTTGCAGGTCGGCGCCAAGCTGAAATTCCGCGGTTCGTACTGGGATGTGGTCGGCGTATTCGAATCCGGCGATGCCCATGATTCCGAACTCTGGGCCGATCTGGATACCGTACAGAGCGCCTTTGGCCGATCAGGCGTGTCTTCGGTGGTGGTTCGTCTGAATTACCGCGATGCATTCAAGGATCTGAAGCGCCGTCTGGAATCGGACCCGCAGCTGAATGTGGAAGTGAAGACCGAGAAAGATTACTTCTCCTCGCAATCCTCCGGGCTGACCCGTCAAATCGGATTCCTGACCAGCATCGTTACCGTCATCATGGCCTTCGGCGCCCTGTTCGGCGCGCTCAATACCATGTACTCGGCGGTTTCAGCGCGTACGGCGGAAATCGGAACACTGCGCGCGCTCGGTTTCGGCAATGCACCGGTAGTGGCCTCGGTGATGGCGGAAGCGATGTTCCTGTCCCTGCTTGGCGGCGTTCTCGGTGCCGGAATCGCCTATGTGCTGTTCAACGACTACTCGGTATCCACGCTCGGCGGCGGCTTCACGCAGGTCGCGTTCAATTTCGCGGTGACCCCGGGCCTGGTCGCGCAGGGCCTGAGCTGGGCGCTGACCATCGGCTTTCTCGGCGGACTGGCACCAGCGGTGCGCGCTGCTCGGCTTCCCGTCACGGCAGCACTGCGTGGCTGATTCGATCCGCATGTCAACGCAATACGGAGTGCGGCGTTGATTCAGGACCACCGCTGGAGTTTCGCTATGACCGCACTGCGCTGTACTGTTCTGCTTTGCCTTGCTCTGATTCCGCTCATAACTCCGGCCGCCGAACGGTTGCTGCTGCCGCGCAGCGATGGCATCAAAACTCCAGTCATGCACTATGCACCGGTCGGTGTCTGTCTCGGCACGGTCATCCTCAGCCATGGGGCCGGCGGTTCCGAGAACGGACTTTCATATCTCGGGGAGTTCCTACAAAGCAAAGGCTGGCGTGCCGTGGTGCTCGGCCACGCCGAAAGCGGACGTGCGGCACTGCGCGCGAAAATCCCGGGAATGGATATCAAGGCCGGATTGGCGGCACTGATTACCGATCCGGCCGCCTACCGTGGGCGCTTTGCGGATATCGAAGCCGCACTGGTCTGGCAGAAAGGCCGCTGTAAAAATCCGTTCACGGCATTGGTCGGTCATTCCATGGGGGCCGCCACGGTGATGCTCGCCGCCGGCGCGGATAACCGCCTTGGACTGCACACCCGCATCGGCTTCGATGCCTACGTGGCGATGTCGCCGCAGGGTGTCGGCCGCATCTTTCCGGAGAATGCCTGGCGTGGCATCACCGCGCCGGTGTACGCATTGACCGGCACCGAAGACAAGGAGTTGAATACCGACTGGCGCTCTCGTCTGGAGGCTTACAAAAATATGCCTTCCGGTTGCAAATGGCAGGGCGTCATCACCGGCGCCAATCATATGGCCTTCGGCCGTGGCGGTTCGGAAAGCGAAAAGACACTGATAACCGGCAGCGTGTTGGCGTTTCTGGAAAAGGCCAAGGTGAAGGACTGCAGTCGCCCTTTCCCCGGTAAGGGCATCCGCATCGACAACAAGTAATTCCTGAATGGATGGCAACCGGATATCCGTTGCCGTCAACCGATGGGATGTACGGCCGTTGTTACCCGTACACGCCAACACCAGCGTGCCTCGCCTTCTTGCGGAGAATGCAATGTTGAAACCCACCCTCTTTCTCGCCGCCCTGTTTGCTGTTTCCGGTCTGGCTGAAGCCGCTACCCCGCGCAGCGTGAATCTCAACCGCAAAGGCGACCGCATCAAGCAGAACCGCGAGCGCTGGCAGGCGATGACGCCGCATTTGCGGTAAACCGCCGGCAACATGCCGAGTTTGGCCGCGACGCTTTCATAGACGCGTGAGCTGGAATCATAACCGCTGTCGACCTAGGCCTTAGTGACGGCCGGGGCGTTATCCGCATCCTGCACTACTGCGCCCAGGTCTTGGCGGCATTGGACTTCGGAAACACCTGTGTCAGCAGCGGCTTGCTGCCTTCC